>Ga0256405_10006323_pt1 | contig 19112 bp, 20 predicted proteins | sample RumenRJG_02DNA_FD_189096 | JGI IMG/M metagenome (GOLD analysis project Ga0256405, IMG submission 189096) | Bovine rumen microbial communities from Lethbridge, Alberta, Canada - RJG_02 | ecosystem: Host-associated > Mammals > Digestive system > Stomach > Rumen | place: Canada: Alberta... | reverse complement strand
GGCAAGATATAGTGAAAATGGCTTAAAGCCGCTTAGAAGCGCAATAATTGCCTCAAAACATGAAAATTAATACTGTAATATAATTACAAAGGGAAAAATAATATGGAATTTCGTGGAACTACTATTTGTGCAGTAAAAAGAAATGGCATAACAGCAGTTGCTGGAGATGGCCAAGTAACAATGGGCGAAAGCGTAATTATGAAGGGTAATGCTGTAAAGGTTAAGAGAATCTATAATGACTCTGTTGTTGTAGGTTTTGCAGGATCCGTTTCAGATGCTTTTGCGCTAAGCGAAAAATTTGAAGAAATGCTTCAAAAGTATTCAGGAAATTTAATGCGTGCTGCTGTAGAACTTGCAGAAACATGGAGAAATGGTACAGCTTTTAGAAAACTCGAGGCATTACTTATTGCCGCAGATAAGGATAGCATGTACGTATTATCCGGAACAGGTGAAGTAATTGAGCCTGAAAATGGAATCTGCGCAATTGGTTCTGGTGGTAACTATGCTTTAGCTGCTGCAAGAGCATTAGTATCTGCAACAGAATTAGATGCAAAAGAAATAGCAACAAGAGCACTTAAAATAGCAAGTGAATTGTGCGTATTTACTAATGACCACATCACTGTAGAAACAGTCTAAGGAGGTAAATTATGGAAGATATCATGACACCTAAACAGATTGTAACAGAATTAGATAGATTTATTATCGGTCAACATGATGCAAAGGTTGCAGTAGCAATCGCACTTCGTAATAGATATAGAAGAAGTAAATTAACTCCAGAACAAAGAGAAGAAATTACTCCTAAAAATATCATCATGCAAGGACCAACAGGTGTAGGTAAGACAGAAATTGCAAGAAGACTTGCAAAAATTGTTCATGCACCATTTGTAAAGGTTGAAGCAACAAAGTTTACAGAAGTTGGTTATGTAGGTAGAGATGTTGAGTCTATGGTAAGAGACCTCGTAGATGATGCAATTCGTCTTGTAAAGGATGAAAAATATAAAGAAGTTATGCCAAAGGCAACAGATATTGCAGAAAAGAAACTTCTTGAAATCTTACTTCCAATTAGAAAGAAGGCAGATACAGGTAATAAGTCTGACGCAGAATTAAGAGAAGAATTATTATCAGATATTAGAAACGGACACTTGGATGGAATCCAAATCGAAGTAGATGTTCCTCAAAAGACAAATTCTATCTCCATTGGCGGACCAGGAAATTCTGCTGGAAATACAATTGAACTCGGTTCTATCTTTGGTAACATGATGCCAAAGCAAACCAAAAAGAGAAAATTAAATGTAAAGCAAGCTTTAGATATGCTCAAAGAACAAGAAGCATCTAAACTTGTAGATGAAGACTCCATTAATTCAGATGCTCTAAAGAGAGCAGAAGAAGACGGCGTTATCTTCATAGATGAAATAGATAAGATAGCAGTTAAATCTAATGCAAACCAAAGCCATGATGTATCCCGTGAAGGTGTACAAAGAGACTTGCTCCCAATTATTGAAGGTAGCACAGTTCAAACAAAATATGGTGCAATTAGAACAGACTTTATCTTATTCATTGCTGCTGGTGCATTCCATATGTCTAAGATGGAAGACTTAGTTCCAGAATTACAAGGTCGTTTCCCAATTCACGTAGAATTAAGTCCATTATCTGAAGCAGACTTCGTAAGAATCTTAAAAGAACCAGATAACGCAGTTATTAAACAATACCAACAATTACTTGGTGTAGATGGAGTAACTCTTACATTCACAGATGATGCAATAGCAGAAATTGCAAGAGCTTCATATCTTGCAAATGCAGAAAGTGAAAATATCGGCGCAAGAAGACTTCATGCAGTTATGGAAAACTTACTCAAAGAGATTCTCTTTGAAGCAGACGATAACACATCATCAACAATCACAATAGACAAAGACTACGTAGATGCACATCTTGCATCCACACTCAAAAATACAAACTTAAGGAAATACATAATATGATAAACATTCCAAAAGGCACTAAAGACATGCTTCCAGAGGAAGCTTACAAATGGCACTTTGTAGAAAACACAGCTAGAGATGTGGCAGCTTTGTTTGGATTTAAGGAGATTAGAACTCCTGTCTTTGAACACACAGAACTTTTCTTAAGAGGTGTTGGAGATACAACAGATATCGTAACAAAGGAAATGTATACCTTTGAGGATAAGGGAAATAGATCCATTACTCTTAAACCAGAAGGAACTGCAGGTGTTGTAAGAAGTTATATAGAAAATGCTTTAGATCAAGGAATTACTCCTTTAAAGGCATACTATATCTCACCAATCTTTAGATATGAAAGACCACAAAACGGTAGACTAAGAGAACACCATCAATTTGGTGTTGAAATGTTTGGTGCAGCTGGACCTGAAGCAGATGCAGAAATTATTGCACTTGCAAGTACACTCTTAAAGAGAGTTGGTTTAAAGTCTTTAAGACTTTATATCAACAGCATTGGTTGCCCAGAATGTAGAAAGAAGTATAATGAAGCCTTAATTTCTTACATTGGTTCTAACTTAGACAAGATGTGTGGACAATGCAAAGAGCGTTTTTCTAAGAATCCTCTTAGAATCTTAGATTGTAAAGAGGAAGAATGTAAAAAGATTACAGCAAATGCTCCAAAGGTAACAGATTATCTTTGCGATGAATGTGCTGCACATTTTGAAGGTGTTAAGAAAAACTTGGAAGCAAGGGCAATAGAATACGAGGTAAATCCTCAAATTGTTCGTGGTTTAGATTATTACACACGTACAGTCTTTGAATTTGTTTCCACAGACATAGGTGCACAAGGAACAGTTTGCGGTGGCGGTAGATATGATAACTTAATTTCACAATTAGGTGGAAAACCAACACCAGGTATTGGATTTGGTTGTGGATTAGAAAGATTATTACTAGTCCTTGAAAACACAAATACTCTAAATGCTCCAGAAGAGAATTCTTTAATTTATATAGCACCAATGGGAGATAGTGCAAAAGCACAAGCTCAAAAGTTGGTGGATGAATTGAGAGATAATAATATTTCTGCTCAAACAGATTTAATGGATAGATCTGTAAAGGCACAAATGAAATATGCAAATAAACTTGGTGTAAAGTATGTTGTAGTTCTTGGAGATAGCGAACTTCAAAGTGGTGAAGTTGAACTCAAAGATATGGAAACATCTACTGGTGTACAAGTAAAATTAAGTGAATTAATAACTATGTTATTAAATAAGTAAAATGACAGAACGTGGAATTGTAACTAAGATTAAAGGCAAGAGAGCAACCGTGACTTTTGATAGACACGCTGCTTGTGATTCTTGTCATATGTGTGCTGTTACACCAACAGGTAAGGTTGAGATTAGATTAATCAATACTCTCAATGCACAAGTTGGAGATTTCGTTGAGGTTCAAATGGGTGAAAAGTTTGTCCTCACAGCTGCATTAATAGTTTACATAATTCCATTAGTTCTTGCAGGTCTCGGCTTAGGCTTAGGTTTTCTATATAACGTATGGCTTGCTTTAGGCTTAGCTTTAGGCGGTGTAGTTATAGGATTCGTAATCGCTTATCTTTTAGATAAATTTGTAATTAGAAAGAAAGATGAGTTCGAACCAAAGATGACAAAAATCATGACAGCAGCCGAAGTCGAGGCAATAAAACAAAAAGAAAAAGAACTTCTTGAAGCGGCAAACAAAGGCATACAACAAGTTCAAGAGGAGAATGAAAATGGAAATAACATTAACGAGTGAAAATTTCGCAGATGTAATTAGTAACAACAAAGTTGTTCTTATAGATTTTTGGGCAACATGGTGCGGACCATGCCAAATGCTTTCCCCAATTATTGAGGAAATCGCAGACGAATATGATGGCAAAGTCGCAGTATGTAAATGTGACGTAGACGAGGAAGAACAAATAGCAATGGACTTTGGTATTAATGCTATACCTCATATCTTCTTAATCAAAGATGGTGAAGTTGTAGATAACTTCAGAGGATTTAGAGATAAGAACCAAGTCAAAGCATTTATAGAAAAGAACTTATAAAACGTAAGGAGACATAAATGATCGATTTAAGAATAATCAAGATGGTAGATGAAGTATTATATGAATCTATGATTCAAGAACTTCATCGTCAACAAAACAACCTAGAATTAATCGCAAGTGAAAACTTAGTATCTCCAGCTGTTATGGCTGCACAAGGATCCTTCTTAACAAACAAATATGCTGAAGGTTATCCAGGACATAGATACTATGGCGGTTGCGAATATGTAGACGTTGCAGAAGAATTAGCAATTGAAAGAGCAAAAGAATTATTCGGTTGCAACTTTGCAAATGTTCAACCACACTCAGGTTCAAATGCTAACTTTGCAGTATATTATGCAGTTTTAGAGCCAGGAGACACAATCTTAGGTATGGACCTTGCAAATGGTGGACATTTAACACATGGTGCAAAAGTTAACGTCTCAGGTAAGATATATAATGCTTTCGGATACAAAGTAAATCCAGATACAGGTGTATTAGATTATGATGCAATCCAAAAGCAAGCTGAAGAACTTAAGCCAAAGCTTATCATAGCAGGTGGTTCAGCATATCCAAGAATCATAGATTTCAAACGCTTTAGAGAAATCGCAGATTCAGTTGGCGCATACTTAATGGTAGATATTGCACACATTGCAGGTTTGGTAATTGCAGGTGAGCATCCATCTCCAATGCCATATGCACACTTCGTAACATCCACAACACATAAAACAATGCGTGGACCAAGAGGTGGTATTATTCTTACAAACGATGAAGAACTTGCAAAGAAAGTGGATAAGGCAATCTTCCCACAATCTCAAGGTGGTCCTTTAATGCACGTTATTGCTGCTAAAGCTATAGCTTTAAAGGAAGCAACAAAACCAGAATTCAAAGAATACCAAGCACAAATTGTTAAGAATGCAAAGTGTCTTGCAAATACATTAATTAGCCGTGGTATTAACTTAGTATCTGGTGGAACAGATAACCACTTAATGCTCTTAAATCTTGTTGGCACAGGTGTAACAGGTAAGGAATTAGAAACATGGATGGATATGGCAAATATCACTCTTAATAAAAACGCTATTCCAAATGATCCAGAAAAACCAACAATCACATCTGGCGTAAGAGTTGGAACCCCAACTGTAACAACAAGAGGTATGAAGGAAAAAGAAATGGTAATCATTGGTAATTTAATCGCAGACGTTATAGAACGTAAAGAGGAAGCTATCCCAGAAGTTAAGGCTAGAGTATTAGACTTAACAAGCCGTTTCCCAGTATATCAAGACGACGTTATCTATTAAGATGAAACAAAAAAACATTGAGATATATAATAGATTGGATGCTATGCATCCAGATGCGGAATGCGAATTGAATTATGGAGATCCATTCCAATTATTAGTAGCCGTTATATTATCCGCTCAATGTACAGATAAAAGAGTAAACGAAGTCACCAAAGAACTCTTCAAAGTTGTAAAGACTCCTGAAGATATGGTGAATATAAAAAGAGAAGAACTTGAAAAATTAATCTTTACTTGTGGCTTTTATCACAATAAAGCAAAGTCTCTTCAAGGAATGGCAGCATCTGTAGTAAAAAAGGGATATGTTCCAGATAACATGGAAGAACTCTTAGAACTAGATGGTGTTGGCAGAAAAACAGCAAATGTAATTATGGCGGAAGCTTATAAAAAACCTGCAATTGCTGTAGATACTCATGTATTTAGAGTTTCTAACAGAATTGGTTTGGTAAATGAAGATACGCCAGAGAAAACAGAGTTTGCACTAAAGAAAGAATTTGATGAAGATAAATGGTCTCATTTACATCATCTTCTAATCTTTCACGGAAGATATATGTGCAAATCTCAAAACCCAAATTGTAAAGAATGTAAGCTACAAGATATGTGTAAGTATTACGGAGAGAAAAGATGAAAAACTATGAAATAATTTCAAAGAGAGTCTTGGCTGAGAATGTTATAGAATATAACATTTATGCTCCTAATGTGGCTAGACATGCAAGAGCAGGACAATTCATCATTCTAAGAACAGATTCAGATGGCGAAAGAGTTCCTTTCACAATCTGTGATTATTCAAGAGAAAATGGAACTGTTTGTATCCTAGTTCAAACTGTTGGATATACAACAATGAAGCTTGCTCAAATGAATGTAGGAGATGCCTTATCAGATTTTGTTGGACCATTGGGAAATCCAACAGATTTATCTGAATATAATAGCGTGTTGTTAGTTGGTGGCGGAATTGGTTCTGCTGTCATTTATCCACAAGCAAAACAATTAAAAAGTGAAGGAAAGGCAGTAGACGTAGTAGTCGGTGCAAGAAATATTTCACTAATTATGTATGAAAATGAGTTCAAAATGAACTCAGATAACCTTTATCTCATTACAGATGATGGTAGCAATGGAAAGAAAGGTTTCGTAACAGACTATATCAAAGAATTGGTAGACGGCGGAAAACACTATGATGCAATCTTGGCAGTTGGACCACTTCCAATGATGAGAGCTGTTTGTAACCTCACAAAAGAATATGGCATTAAGACAATCGTTTCTATGAACTCATTAATGGTTGATGGAACGGGTATGTGTGGATGTTGTAGATTAACAGTAGGCGATAAGACTAAATATGCTTGCATAGATGGTCCAGAATTTGATGGCCACCTCGTAGACTTTGATGAGGCTATCTCACGTTCTAGATTATATAAAGCCGAAGAACAAGAACATTTATGTTCTTTAAGGGGGTAAATATGGATAATAGTGTAAGACATGCAATTCCATCACAAGATCCAAAAGTTAGAGTTAATAACTTTAACGAAGTTGCCCTTGGCTTTGATGTAGATACAGCAACAGCAGAAGCAAAGAGATGCTTACAATGTAAGAATCCTCAATGCGTAAAAGGTTGTCCTGTTAATGTTAATATTCCAGGTTTCGTTGGTAAAATCGCAAGTGGAGATATAGATGGTGCAGCTGCAATCTTAGAAAAAGATAATAACTTAGCTGCAATTTGTGGAAGAGTTTGTCCACAAGAAAGACAATGCGAATCTCTTTGTATTAGAAAACTTAAACTTGGTGGTTCTGTTGCAATTGGTGCTCTTGAAAGATTTGTTGCAGACTGTGCAATAGAAAAGAGCTTAGAAAAACCACTAGACACATATAAAGACAAGAGAGTAGCTGTTGTAGGTTCTGGTCCTGCATCATTAACATGTGCTGCAAATTTAGCATCTCAAGGTGTACAAGTTACAATGTATGAAGCACTTCATAAAGCAGGTGGCGTTTTAGTATATGGTATTCCAGAATTCAGACTTCCAAAGGCACTTGTTCAAAAGGTTATAGACCGTATCGTAGATATAGGTGTAAAAATTGAATTAAACCAAGTTGTTGGTAAAACCATCTATATAGATGAATTACTTGCTGAATATGATGCAGTATTCATTGGAACAGGTGCAGGCTTACCACAATTCTTACGTTGTCCAGGGGAAAACTTGGGTGGTGTATATTCTGCAAATGAGTACCTCACAAGAGTAAATCTCATGAAGGCATATAACAAAGAATCCATTACACCAGTAAAACGTGGAAAGAAAGTTGTAGTTGTTGGCGCAGGAAACGTTGCTATGGACTCTGCAAGAACCGCAATTAGACTTGGTGGAGAAGTTCACCTAGTTTATCGTAGATCGCGTCAGGAGATGCCTGCAAGGGCTGAGGAGATAGAACACGCTGAAGAAGAAGGGTTGATTTTCGACCTTTTAACCAATCCTGTAAGGATTTTCGGAGAAAATGGCGTTGTAACAGGCATGACTTGTATAAAAATGGAGCTTGGTGAACCAGATGCATCTGGAAGACGTAGTCCAGTTCCAGTACCAGGTTCAGAGTTTGATATCGAATGTGATCAAGTAATTGTTGCATTAGGTACATCTCCAAACCCAATTATTAAAAATAGTTGTCCAGAATTAGCTGTTTCTCCAAAAGGTACAATTCTTGCAGATGAAGAAACTGGAGAGACAAATATCAAGAACTTATATACAGGCGGAGATGCACAAACAGGTGCTGCAACAGTTATTTTAGCAATGGGTGCTGGAAAAAGAGCAGCAAATGCAATGCTAAAATCCTTTACAAAGTAATAGGTGAAATATGGCAAACGATTTCTTAGATTATGTGAAGATTTATGTAAAAGCTGGAAAGGGCGGAGATGGAGCCGTTTCATTTAGACATGAAAAATATGTTCCAAATGCTGGTCCAGATGGTGGAGATGGTGGAAAAGGTGGAGACATTGTTTTTAAGGTAGATCCATCTCTAAACACACTCGTATCTTTTAGATATCAAAAGAAATATTTTGCCGAGGATGGACAAAAAGGACAAGCAAATAACTGTACTGGTAGAAGTGGAAAAGACTTAATTATTAAGGTTCCAGTTGGCACAGTTATAAGAGATACCAACACTAATAGTGTTGTAGCAGATTTATACGAAGAAAATGATGAGGTAATCTTACTCAAAGGTGGACGTGGTGGAAAAGGTAATGCACGTTTTGCACATTCAAAGCGTCAAGCACCAACTTTCTCACAATTAGGTGAAACAACAGACGAACACCAATTAACTCTTGAGTTATGCACAATTGCAGACGTAGGTTTAGTTGGATATCCAAATGTTGGTAAGTCCACATTGTTGTCTGTATTAACATCTGCAAGACCAAAGATTGCAAATTATCACTTTACAACAATTAATCCAAACTTAGGTGTAGTTGAACTAATGACAGGTAACTTTGTCATAGCAGATATTCCTGGATTAATTGAAGGTGCATCTGAAGGCGCAGGACTTGGACATTACTTCTTAAGACATATTGAAAGGGTTAGAATCATTGTTCACCTTGTAGATATCTCAGGAAGTGAAGGAAGAGATCCTATAAAGGATTTCTATGCAATCAATGACGAATTAAAGAAACATTCTGAAGAACTCGCAAAGAAACCACAAATTGTGGTTTGCTCAAAAGCAGACTTGCTTGAAGATAGAGCAATTATAGATGAGTTTGAAAAGGCTATTGGCAAAAAAGTTTTCGTAATTTCTTCATACACACATGAAGGTTTGGAACCATTACTTGAAGAAATCAAGAAACAAGTAGAATTATTGCCACCACCAGCTAGAGTAGAAATAGACAAAGAATTTGTACTCGAACAAAAGAGAGATCAAAACTATGAAATTGAAATCACTGAGGATGGAAACTTCTTAGTAACTGGTGGATTAGTAGACTTCTTAATTCAGAATGTTGTTGTGTCATCAACAGAAAGTTTTGCATTTATGCAAAAAGTTCTAAAAGATAGAGGAGTTATTAAAGATCTTTTAGATATGGGTATGCAAGAAGGCGATATCGTTGAAATAGGCGATATCGAGTTCGAATGGGTAGAATAAAATTTATTTCAATAATATTCAATTATTGTGAATAAATTGTTATAATGAAAAAAATAATCAAGTTTTGGAGATAAATTTATGAAAAAAATCGACTTAACAAAATATGGTATCACAGGTACTACCGAAATAGTTTACAATCCTTCATACGAACAATTATTTGAAGAAGAAATGAAACCAGGCCTTACAGGCTATGATGTTGGTCAAGTAAGTGAATTGGGTGCAGTTAATGTCATGACAGGCGTATATACTGGACGTTCTCCTAAAGATAAATACATCGTTATGGATGAAAACTCAAAAGACACAGTTTGGTGGACAACAGATGGTTATAAGAATGATAACCATCCAATGTCAGAAGATACATGGAAAGACATGAAAAAGCTTGCTATAAAAGAGTTAAGCAATAAGAGATTATTTGTTGTAGATTCATACTGCGGTGCAAATAAAGATACTCGTATGGCAGTTCGTTTCATTATGGAAGTTGCATGGCAAGCACACTTCATTAAAAACATGTTCATCGTTCCAACAGACGAAGAATTAGAAACATATGAACCAGACTTCGTTGTTTACAATGCTTCTAAAGCAAAAGTAGATAACTATAAAGATTATGGTCTCAACTCTGAAACATGCGTTGCATTCAACATTACAAGCCGTGAACAAGTTATCTTAAATACATGGTACGGCGGAGAAATGAAGAAGGGTATGTTCTCAATGATGAACTACTATCTCCCACTCAAAGGAATTGCTTCAATGCACTGTTCTGCAAACACAGATATGGATGGCAAAAACACAGCAATTTTCTTCGGATTATCTGGAACAGGTAAGACAACTTTATCCACAGATCCAAAGCGTTTATTAATCGGTGATGATGAGCATGGTTGGGATGACAACGGTGTCTTCAACTTCGAGGGTGGATGCTATGCCAAGGTTATAAACCTTGATAAAGACTCAGAACCAGATATTTACAATGCAATTAAGAGAAATGCATTACTTGAAAACGTAACATTAGACAAAGATGGAAAGATTGATTTCGCAGACAAATCTGTAACAGAGAACACACGTGTTTCTTATCCAATCACACACATCAAAAATATTGTTCGTCCAATCTCAGCTGCTCCAGCTGCAAACAATGTTATTTTCTTATCTGCAGATGCATTTGGTGTATTACCACCAGTATCAATTTTAACTCCAGAACAAACACAATATTACTTCCTTTCTGGATTCACAGCAAAACTTGCCGGAACAGAACGTGGAATTACAGAACCAACACCAACATTCAGTGCATGTTTCGGACAAGCATTCTTAGAGCTTGAACCAACAAAGTATGCTGAAGAGTTAGTAAAGAGAATGCAAGCAAGTGGTGCTAAGGCATATCTTGTTAACACAGGTTGGAATGGAACAGGCAAGAGAATTTCAATTAAAGACACACGTGGAATCATTGATGCTATCTTAAACGGAGACATCAAGAATGTTCCAACAAAGAAGATACCTTACTTCAATTTTGAAGTACCAACAGTCCTTAATGGTGTTGCAACTGAAATCTTAGATCCAAAAGACACATATGCAAATCCAGCAGATTGGGATGCAAAAGCAAAAGACTTAGCATCTAGATTTATCAAGAACTTTGAGAAGTATACATTTAATGCTGCAGGTAAAGCTCTTGTAAAGGCTGGTCCACAACTATAATTTAATCAAAGATTAAAAAATGAAATCCAGGGCGTAAAAGCCTTGGATTTTTTATTTGACATATAAATTTTTAAATATATAATAAAACTAGGATTGCAAAGTTCAAAGACTTTGAATGCGTGGGCAGGTCTTACGTGTTACCAGTGAAACTCATACTTAGTCAGGAAAGTATTGAGAATAGGTCCCTACGGTTAATGCTGATCCAATGCCTGACTAGGGTAACACCGAAAGAAAAGCATCTTTTTTATTTTCTTTGACTTTTTTTTAATAAAATGCTATATTATATGTGCAAGTGGAGATCACTTGAATTCGTAGACAAGTTCTACGTCTACCGTTGATGTGCAAAGTCTTGTCAGGAAGGTAATGCACGGAGGGCTCGATGGTTAATGCTGACCCAACACCTGACTAGGGTAACACCGAAAGAAAAGCATATTTTTTTATTCTTTTGACATTTTGGGAACAAAATGATATATTAATAGTGCAAGATAATTTATCTTGTATCGTAGATTATTTCTACGTTAACCGTTGATCTACATTGTTTGGTTAGGGAAGTGTTGTAGGTAGGCAAATGTAAGGTTAATGCTATTCCAATACCTAAATAGGGTAACACCGAAAGAAAAGCATCTTTAGAAAATAATCCCCATTTATTTGGGGATATTTTTTTATCCCAAAAATATATAAAAACATTTCTTATGTACATATATGTGTACATACATTTTTACTATTACATAGTAAAATATTATTAGAAAGAAGACTCTAAGGAGAAAAGGCTTTATGGATATTTTATTAGAAGCAGCTAAATATTATAAAGAGAATTTGGAAAACGCAAAGTTTGTTATACAAGCAGGAAAGAATGATAATTTAATCACTTTTATATTGTGTTTTAATGCAAAACATTTTAAACATTTATTAGGTCTTCATAAGTTAACAGATATTCCTATTATGAATAGACCAAGTGAAATATTGTATCATCAAATACTAGATGGAAAAACGACATATGACGATATTAAGAAGAGTGTTCATTTTAATGATATCGAGTCTAGAATTAATAATTTTAAATATTTAAAAGAGATTATTTTATCATCAAAATATTTGAGAAAATCAAATAATGGTTTATTCTATAGAATAAAAGCAGATTTATTATTCATGAAAAATAAAAACGATAATTATATTAATTTGTTTAGCAAAATAGTGGATGGCGTAAATATTGCTATACCAGTATCTTTCTTTTCATCAACTAATCCATATTATTTAGTTGAAAAATCTTCAAGATGGACTATTTTAGCAATTCATGAAATGAATAAAGATGGACTATTTGGTTCGTTAACTGAAGAAGAATTTAATAAAATTATTGAGAAAAGCATAAAAGATATTGAGGAAGGTCGTGTTTATACAGCAGAAGAAGTTGATGCATTATTAGATGAATTGTTAAAACGATAAAATCGCTTATTGTAAATTAATATCAAAAATGATATTATTTATTGTATGAAAACAATTATCTTTGGAGGATCCTTTGATCCACCTCATGTAGAACATATCGAAATGTGTAAAGAAGCAGTTCGTGAATTCAATCCAGATAGGGTTGTAATTGTTCCTACATTCTTCCCACCATATAAAACTCATGGTTATTTGCCTTTTGAAACGAGATGTGAGCTTTGTAAGGTCGCGTTTAAGGATATTTGTAAAGAAGTCATCATAGATGAAATAGAGAAGGATATGGAGGGCAAGAACTATGCTTCCATTATTCTTCCAATCTTGAAAGAGAAATATGATGACATAGCATATATAATTGGTGGAGATTCCTTAGAAAGATTTTATACATGGTATGAACCACAAAAAGTTGTTCAAACTTGTCCACTAATTGTTGTACCAAGAAATCATTACAAAGATGTTAATATCCTCATAGAAAAATATAAGAAAGAAATTGGTGGAGAATATCACGTTATTAACTATGTTGGAGATCATTGTTCTTCATCAATTTTAAAAGCTAAATTGTTACTTCATATTGCAACAGATGAGGATATTCCCGCAAATGTTCTTGATTTTATCAAGAAAAACGGATTATTCGATGAATATGATGCAATACTGGAACAACTAAAGAGTTATCAAACAGATGATTTATTCAACCATTCAATTCAAGTTGCTTTAATGGCAGTAACTTTAAACACAAGAGCAGACTTAAGATTAGATTTTGAAAAAGTCTTTAAATCTGCTTTGCTTCATGATAATGCAAAACAAAGAAAGAGCATAGATGGTTTGGATGTTCCTGAGGATGCAATAGGAACACCAGTATTGCATCAATTCTTGGGTGCTGAAAAAGCTAGAAGAGATTTCGGCATCGAAGATGAGGATATATTAAATGGTATTCGTTACCATACAAGTGCAAAACCAAATATGACTTTATTTGAAAAACTAATATACACAGCAGATAGTGTTTCAATGGACAGAGAATATGATCCAATTCCAAAAATTAGAGAAGTTGTATTCAAAGATTTTAATGAAGGATTTCTTTGTGTCCTAAAACATACCTACGATTCGCTTATAAAAAGAGGTATACCTATATACAATTTGACCGAAAAAGCGTATAATTTCTATAGAAAAGATATGGAAAACATTCCATTGTTATAAAAAGGAGATACATACATGACATCAGAAGAATTAAGAAACAAAATTTGTGAAATTCTTGATGAAAACAAAGGAGTAAATATCAAAATAATAGACTTTGAAAACGAATCATCAGTTGCAGATTATTTTGTCATTTGTACCGCCACAGGTGCTCCACACTTAAAAGCTTTAGCAGAAAATCTAGATGAAAAACTAGATAAAGAGTATGATACAAGACCAATCCATACCGAAGGTATGAGAGGTTCAAAATGGGCACTTTTAGACTATGGTTCAGTAATCGTTCATATATTTGAAGAAAATACCCGTATGTACTATTCAATTGAGACTTTGTGGGGAAACGGAAAGAACGTAACTGACTATACCAAATAATAGGAGTTTTTATGACTAATTTAGAAGCTATTTTGTCTAGGCATTCGGTTAGACAATACAAAGATGATCCAATACCAGAAGATATCGCGGCTAAATTACAACAAGAAATCGATGACATAAATGCCGAAGGAAATATGAAATTCCAAATGGTATTAAACGATAGTGAGGCCTTTGATTCCAAATTGGCACACTATGGTAGTTTTTCTAATGTAAAGAATTACATTGGAATTATTGCAAAGAAAGCAAAGAATCTAGGTGAAAAGGTAGGTTATTATACCGCAAGATTGGTTATTGCTGCTCAAAAGTTAGGACTTAATACATGTATTTGTGCTATGTCTTTCAGCAGAAAAGCGTCCAAAGTTACTGTGGAAAAAGAAGATAAATACCTTTTAGGTATTGCTCTTGGATATGGCGTCACTCAAGGTGTTCAGCATAAGTGTAAACCAATAGAATCATTATGTTCTGTTGAGGAAGGTGAAATGCCAGAGTGGTTCCAAAATGGTATGAAAGCAGCTATGGCTGCTCCAACAGCAATAAACCAACAAAAATTCAAGATCACTCTTAAAAAAGATGGAACATGCAAGATAGACGCAAAGTTTGGTCCATGTTTTAAGATAGATTTAGGAATTGTAAAATATCACTTTGAAATAGGTGCAGAACCTCAAAAAGTGGTTTGGGCTGAAAAGGAATAAAATGGAATTAGTTAACGCGATTTGTCCTAATTGTGGTGCTAGCCTCAATGTAGATGAAAATAAGGATGCTGCAATATGTCAATATTGCGGTTCTGCTTATATTGTCAAAAAGGCTATAGAAAAATATAACGTTAATTATATTAACCATACCACAAATAACATTAACGCAAATGTCGTTAATATTGTGGATAATTCGGATGTCGAAAAGACAACAACAAGTGAAATTTACAAAGTAAAACCACAAATAAGCGTTGATGAAATCAAGAGACAACTAATAGTTGACTTGGCTCATAAAAAGGATATTCCTGCTGGTTTAGATAATATCACCTTTGGTGAGGTCCAAGAATCTTTTGAAAGAGTTATATATTATAGAGCAAGAATAGAATCCAGTTATTCTGTATCAATTGGTTATAAGGAAACAGAAACATATGTAGTACCAGAAAATAAACCAGATGGAACACAAGTTCTTGTTACAAAAACTAGAGAAAAGATTGCTTGGAGACCAATGTCTTCAACTTATACGGATGAAGATTGTAGTACAATTACAGAAGATCCAAACACATTTGTTTCAATTTATGATTTAGATGGCATTCCAGATGAGGACTTTGAAAAAGATGCAGATGAGCCATATGCAAAATTAACTTCTGAAGAAATATCACATATAAGATTAAGTTGTGATACATCTGCATATTTTGGCATTTCTCACAATCTTCCTGGAGATAAATATCAAGATTTAAGAACAAATACTATTTCTAATATTAGAGAAGTCGAAATATATAAAGTTCCTTGCTATACAATTAGTTATTCTTTGAATAATAAAGCATATAGCGTTAAGGTTGTAGCTGTTAAGAACTTTAAAATTAAAGATAAAAATGATTACGATATAATGCCAGAAGAACCATATGTAAATGATAATGGGAAAAAGGAAAGAGCAATTTCAATTGTTTGTTGGCCATTCTTCTTTGATTTGTTAATAGCATCCATTATTACAACAGTTTATGTGCCATATGGATTTATTATGTTTTTCTTGCTTACGCTACCATTCCTAATAGCAGGAAACTTGTTAGGTAGGAAATCTGTCAAATTATATAACACCTATGTGGATGAATATAATGATATAAAGCATAAAGAAAAACTAAGCATCATAGATGCTTCATTAAGTAATCAAGGATATGAGAGATTATCTGACGAAGAAAAATCTTCAATTGCAACTAGTACTTATAATAAAGCTGCAAGAAGATCTAGCGGTTGGGTAATAGCTCTAACCGTAATAGGCTCAATTGCATTCGGAGTAAATGTATTTTCATTTATTTTGTATTGGGCAATATAAGTTATTAATTAGTCGTTGACTAATAAATAGTAGATTGATATTATATTTATAGTTTTGGGGCGAGGTGCAAGTCCTCACCGGCAGTATAGTCTGCGAGCACGAAAGTGTTGAAAAGGTGAAATTCCTTTACCGACAGTTAAAGTCTGGATGGGAAAAGCAAAATATTTAATATTATTACTTTTTTCAAGAAGCTCCACCAAAGGAGTCTTTTTTTATGAAAAAATTAACACTTGGCAAACCTTTTGCAAGAAAATCTGGCGCATGGGTTGCAAAAATGGCAATCATGGTGGCTTTATCATTCGTTTTGTATTATCTTGGCCACTACATCAAAATACCAATCTTTCCATCATTCTTGGATTTCCAAATTTCTGAATTACCAGCATTATTTGCAGGTTTTTCAATGGGACCAGTATCTGGATGCTTGGTTATTATCATTAAATGTGCTTTAAAATTACCATTATCTTCTACAGCATTCGTTGGTGAATTAACAGATATGCTCTTAGGCGTTTCTTTCGTTTTACCAGCATCTTTGCTATATAGATTTATAAAGAGTAAAAAGAGTGCATTATATGGAATGTTGATTTCAACTATCATTGCAACAGCCGTTGCAGTTTTAATTAACAGATATATATCTGTTCCTTTCTATGTAAACTTCTATTTTCATGGAAATACAGAAGTATTAGTTAACGCATTATTGGTTCCAGTATATCCAAAAGCAACTGTAGATAACTTCTGGGGTTGGTATTTAGGATGTGCTGTAGTTCCATTTAACCTTTTAAGATATATCGTTGTTTCAGTTATAACATTCTTATTTTATAAGAGATTATCAAAAATCTTACACTGGGATGGAACATCATTTAAAAAGAAACAAGATAATGAAGATACCGAAACTTTGGAATATTTGTTAGATGAGAACGGAGATTTCTATGCAAAATCTGTAGACGATACCAATTTATTGGCTCTCGCGCTCTCTAAAGAGCTTCAGGGCAACGAAAAGATAATTCTTGAAGGTGAACTTGGTGCGGGCAAAACAACGTTTACAAAGGGTTTAGCAAAGGCATTAGGCGTTGAAGATGAGGTAACAAGTCCAACATTCACAATTATGAACCAATATCTTGGTGGAAAATATCCACTTTATCATCTTGATATGTACCGTATTGAAAAAGAAGAAGATATTTATGAATTAGGCGTAGAAGATGAGATAGATAATGGTATTACCATTATTGAGTGGAATAAATTACAATCGTTGACTGGCAAAATTATTGTTGTTAAAATAGATGTGCTAGATGAAAATAGTAGAAAATTCAATATAAAGGAACAACAAGATGACGTATCTGGCAATTGATACAACAAATTCAATCCTAAACGTAGTTTTAAGAAAAGAAGATAAATTATATCATTTTGAGAAAAAGATGGAGAAAACTGAACATTCTTCATCTTTAATGCCAGCTATTGAATCCATTATTAATGAAGCAAATGTCGAAATAAAAGATATTGATTATTTTGCAGTTAATGTTGGTCCTGGATCTTTTACAGGAATTAGAATAGGTGTTGCATCTATGACAGCGCTCTCATACGCGAATAACGCGAAACGTGTTGCATATAAGACATTTGAGTTAATTGCTCTTAAAAGAGCAACATGCACCGTTTCGGTGGACGCAGGACATGGAAATATCTATATTGCTAATTGTAAAGATGGTGAAATTTTAGATACATCATTTATTGAAGCTAGTGAAAATGTTGATTTATCTCAAGCTTTTTCTGATCTTTTAATTGAAACTTATCTTGCAATTGATGAGGTCGTTATGGAAAAAATCTCAAAAAATGACCTTGTTTCCGTTTTTGAACCTTTTTATATGAGAAAATCTCAAGCAGAGAGGAATGAAAAATGAGATTTGCTCCACTTGCATATGAACATTTAGACCAAATGGTTGAAATGGAAAAGGAGGCTTTTGCTTCTCCTTGGACTAAAAACATGTTCATTCCTGAATTATCTCATCCTTACGCTCATTACATTGTTTATCTAAATGGCGATGAAGTTGTTGCATATGCTGGTTATCATAATGTTGTAGATGAAGCTCATATCACAAATGTTGTTGTTAAGAAAGATTATCGTGGAAAGGGAATAGGCAGTTTTGTGATGTCAAGATTGATTGATGATGCAAGATTAGTAGGCCTAAAAAGGATGACTCTTGAGGTTCAAACAGACAATATTGGAGCTATAAAAATGTACGAATCTTTTGGTTTTAAAACCGAAGGAACAAGAAAAAATTATTACGAAGGAATCCATGACGCATATATCATGTGGAAGGATTTATAGACATTAAAAATACCCAAACTATTTTAATTTTTACCACTTTTTATAATACTTTTAGGCCGATTTTGGGCTAAAATGACGTATTTTGGCCACTTTTGGACCATTTTGAGATGTATGAAAATTTTTCGCGTATGTGTGATTAATACTTGAAAAAAACTTATTATTAGTGTAAAATATTTCACGATAAAAAATAATTTTAGGAGATTTTCTAAATGGCAAAAATTCAAATGGTTACACCTCTCGTCGAAATGGACGGAGATGAGATGACAAGAGTTTTATGGAAATGGGTTAAAGAAATTTTAATTGAACCATATGTTGAATTAAACACAGAGTATTATGATCTTTCAATTCAAAATCGTGATGCAACAGATGATAAGGTAACAGAGAAAGCTGCTAATGCATGTTTAAAATATGGTGTTGGTGTAAAATGTGCTACCATTACACCTAATGCACAAAGAGTTGAAGAATTCAAACTCAAGAAAATGTGGCCATCTCCAAATGCTACAATCAGAGCAATTATGGACGGAACAGTTTTCCGTGCTCCAATATTAGTTGAGGGTATTACTCCATTAGTTCCAACATGGATTCGTCCTATTTATATTGCAAGACATGCATACGGTGATGTTTATAAGGGAGTTGAAATGTCTGTTGCTGGAGGAGAAGCAAAGCTTGTTACAGATAGAGGTAAT
>Ga0256405_10006322_pt1 | contig 19112 bp, 25 predicted proteins | sample RumenRJG_02DNA_FD_189096 | JGI IMG/M metagenome (GOLD analysis project Ga0256405, IMG submission 189096) | Bovine rumen microbial communities from Lethbridge, Alberta, Canada - RJG_02 | ecosystem: Host-associated > Mammals > Digestive system > Stomach > Rumen | place: Canada: Alberta... | reverse complement strand
TTCAGACGGATCGGGAGCATTCATTTCCCATCCCTCAAGCGTGTAAAACGGAAATGTTGTCACTGTATTCATCTGATGATTTGCATCATTCATTACAAACTCAACTCCGGCTGCAATCTGGCAGAATTTGCCGATTATAAGCTTATCCCTGCTCCAGGGATAATAGTTTGTCACATGGCTTTCAAACTCTGAATCTGCAATATAAGTAAAATCCCCAACAATTATATTCGGATTCGTTATTGTTGGTTTTACATAGATTTCTTTATCATATCCGACAATTGGATGGATCACATTTGGATCCGGATATTTCACATTCTTCACTTTTAAGATCTCCTCAAATGCCGCTTTGTCTGGTTCTTGAGTTTCCTTAATAGTATCATACTCGTTGTATATAAAAATGTCCCGGAGTTTGATCCGGGACATTTATCGTATCCTTTTGCAAGATGCAGATTATATGACGCATTTGAATAATATTATGAAGATAATTCGCAGAATCCTATGTGGTCCTACATGCACGAATATTTCGTATCAAAGCATACAGAGATAGCAAAAGAAAAACTGCGCACCGATTATCTGGATGCGCAGATTATTTACAGCATAAGGCTCTACTGTTACGGAACGCTCGGCATGACGCGCGAGTGGCTGCTTCAAGACAATATCACGCCTGCTGAAACTGCCGTAGAGATGATGTTTGATTCCATGCCGGAAAGACTGAAAGATATATTTTTTGAGTAATTCCGAACTCTCAGCGTGTCACGCTCCACTTATCATCCCATATCGCGTGTATCTCTGCTCTCTTTGCAGGGCGTAGCAGATAAAGGCCCCAGATACCGGCTATAACGTCAACTAATACTGCAGGTATCAGTGCGCTCACAGCTACATCATTGGCCATGATCCCGTTTTCCAGTGTAGGGTCCGTTACAAAGCACATGTAGTCAAATATGCCGTGCATGAAGATCGGGATCAGTATGTTTCCGGTCCTGAGATATACAGCTATAAAAAATATTCCTGCAAAGGTCGTAGCGACGCCCTGAACGATTCCCATCTGGATGCTCGCACCGTTTATAATGTTTCCGATGTGCATAAGGCCGAATACCAGAGCTGATATTAGAACGAGAATGCCCACTCTCTTTTCGCTCCTGAAATATCTCATTCCGATAGGAACGGTAACGCCTCTGAATATCGTCTCTTCGTAAAAACCGGCGGCAATTGCCATGGCGAGAGCTGTTACAGTAGGTTTGAAGTAAAAGCCGCTGCTTGCAAGACCCGCGAAATACGCACCGAAGAATTTAAATGCAAACGCCAGCCATACAAAAGCGACTCCGGTCGCAAGATGACTTGTCCTGAACACGCCTTTGAACTCAGGTGCAAACCACTTCGTATAGGCTATCATAAAGAGTACCGCGAGAACGCTTGATGCCAGGCTTTCTGCCACCTTAGGAAGGCCCAGCAGTCCCGGTATGGACAATAACAGCATTGCCAGAACTGCTTCCAGAAGCATTGCAGCAAGCGGCGCTTTCTCGCACAAAACATGCTTTCTTGATCTGTTTTCCATTCTGTCACTCCCTCCGTATATATGGATTTTATTTCTTCCAGCCTTTGACAGGTCTTATTACCTGACCGCATGTACACATAAACGCGTTGTTCATGTATACATCATAAGCCATATCTTTATCATAGCCTTCGATGGTACCGGCCAGAAGGTTGCCGCAATTGCCGCAGCGTGTACCTCCATAATGATCTATCCACCAGTCTTTCCACGCTCTGGTCCATGCAGCCCATTCCGCATCATTATAGCCGCCGCTGATTCCTTCAAGTTCTTCCAGCGACAGCTCCTTCAGGTTTTTATCTTCCATCCTGACTTTCACGGTTCTTTCCTCCTCGAATCCTGACGGGATCGTTTCACGTCCCCGTATTTCGTAAAATATTCTCCGTTATTATATACGATTTTATACCACGGGCGGAGACAAATAAGGAGGCCGGGGACCGTTCCCTGTCTCTCTCCTGTCTCACTGCCGCTTTTCAACGTTTCGATTGTTTTCTTCTGATGAGCGGCATGTGAAACAGGTACAGCAGCAGCGCCGCCAGCAGCGCTATGATCAGCAGGTACAGGTACCACTGCCACAGCTGCGTTATCTGTATGCCCAGAGGATTCTGATAAGTAAAGAAAAAGTTCGTCCAGAAATCGACGCTTACAAGCCTGCCGTCCTCATATGTAGGGCTTGCAAGAATAGAGTTCAGATATACCGATATGAGTCCAAGCAGGTATACAAGAAGAGTCGTATTTCTGAAATGCTTCATGCTCCAGTCTATCCGGTCTGAACGCACTATGATCAGCCCGAGGGCGATTATCATGGAATGAAACACGAAAAACTGGTAGGATACCGGGCTCGTAAATGCCTCCTCCACAGGTATCGTAGTCGTAAAGATCGAAGGCATGAGAAGCGCCAGGATCCCGCCAAGTACACAGGTAGGCGCCATGAAGGCCAGCAGAGTCTCCCTCCTCCTGTCATCTTTCATGAATTTTGCTGCGGCGATCAGTATGATCTGCAAAGAGCAGAAATGCAGCGGAAGATGATTCATCGGAAGATACGGCAAAAGCAGTTCCCCGTTTTGCGACGGTACCAGCTCTATGACTCCGGCCATCTTTACGATCTCTGAGATCACCGCGACAATAAGTGCAGTTGTAAGTACGCGATCCAGTCCGGGACGTTTCTTATTGAAGGCGTGAACTGCCGCCCATATCAGGCCTGCGGATATCACAAGCCACAGCAGATGTCTCCAGGTAAACACGATCTATCCTTTCTTTTTCGACCTGTTCTTATCGTAGAACCAGACCCACGACAGTTTCATGTTCAGCCTCATCAGCAGCCATGCTACGGCGTATCCTGCTGCAAAGATGGCTGCAAGACATCCCAGTTTGAAAAGCATGGATGTATTTTCAAAGTCCAGGAAGGAATACGGCGCTTTCTCGCTCGATAGCGTTCCTGTTCCGAAAAGCACCGTCATTACAGCAGCATATACAGCGATGATCAGTACTCCTTTCAAAGGGTCTGCCGGCTTTGGTCTGCCTATCGGCGGGTCATTCAGAAGAAAGCTCATTACTGTCGTGACCGGTACCACAAGGTGCATCATGAACCCCGGATATGAAGTCAGATCCGGCACATCCGGTATAAGCGGTGACAGTCCGACCATCACTACCGCGAATATGACTGCTTCTGTAGTTGCCGAGGACAGCCGGAGGAAGTACACCGGTCTGTAAGTGACCTCGGTTTCTCTGTCAGCTTCCATGATGCACACGATCCCGAATATGAACGATACGGCTGATGTGAATATCGTTCCCCAGAAAGTCATGTATCGCAGCCTGTCGAACAGCGGGTTGTGGAATACGAACCTCGAGTACAGCAGCGCTGTCGTCCCGCACAGAGAAATAAAAAAGCAAAGAAGCGCATTTACTCTCTTTTTCAGTATATAACGCTTCCCGAACTGTTCTCTGAATTCGTCTATTTCGCGTTCAGAAACCTTCGGACTCTGTTTCATGGTTCCTCTTCTGCCCTCTGAATGAATACGGTCCCGGACCGGATATCTTATCAGTCCCTTACAAGTCTTCCCCGCAGTTAGGACATTTGCTCCCGATACTGTAGCCGAAAAAGTACGCATTGCAGTTCCTGCAGTACGGGGCATCGACACACCCGGAAAATCAAAGATCCCGCCCGTTTCGTCACTCATTCCGGATTCCTCCCTGTGCTTTATTTACGGATAACTATTTCATGAAAAGCAGCTCCTCTATCGCTCCCTGCCGTCATCGAGGATGACAGGCACCGTATACTTTCCGTCTTTTACTTCTGCTGCGTATATGTCGCAGTTTCCTATGTTCTTCGCCCAGTAACTGCCGTGCGAGTCGGGCGTCAGGTATTCGAGCGCACCCTTCATCGCGATCGCATGCGTGGATATGAGTATGTTTTTCTCTGCCGCCTCTTTCCTTATATCTTCGAGAAAGCTCCCCATCCTCGCTACGACATCGGAAAGAGGCTCCATGCCGTCAGGCGCAGGCACATTGACAAAGTCCTCAAAGAAATCCATCACTTCAGGCGCAGGATCTCTCAGGTCCATGCCCTCGTACGGACCGTAGTCCATCTCGATCAGCCTCTCGTCGATCACACGCTCCGAGTGAGGCGCGATGATCTCTGCCGTCTGCACCGCTCTTCCCAGCGGGCTTGAATAGACCTTGTCTATCTCAATGCCCATTGCAGCAAAGCGGGACGCGGCTTCTTCCGCCTGCCCGATGCCGGCATCGTTCAGCGGCTGATCGCTCCTTCCCTGCATCAGCATCTTTGCATTCATGTCCGTTTTTCCATGACGTATTATGTACAGCATGTCACTCTCCGTCTGTTTTTCTGCTGCCCGTAAGCGCGTCCAGCGCGAGCGCGGTGAACTTATCCTTCAGCAGGCGGTCATACAGCACCGATGCCGCCACCGTTATGAAGAACAGGATAACGGACTGTATGAACACCGAACGGCTCACCACTGTCATCACCGGACCCAGAACGCGTATTATCACCTGATGGAACAGGTAGAATTCCATCTGTATCACCGCAAACAGCGCGAATATCCTTAAGGACAGAAACCCGCTGAGCGCGCCCGCGTTCAAGGCAAATGTGAACACCAGCACACAGGCAGCCATGACGAAATACCCGCGTATCCACCTGCCCTCCATTCTATACATCAGAAAAATATATCCTGATGAGACGAGCAGCTCTGCGGCAGTCATCACCGCCATTATCCATGCAGACCGGGAGGCGCTGCCTCCGCAGGTCCTGCACTCCACAGCTTTTTTCACCGCCATATATGCAGGCGCCATCAGCATTCCCATGAAGAACTCCACACACCGGATGACCGGAGATACGTGAAAGTCTACAGAGAAGACGAATGCGCCATTCTCACTTGCCAGTTCAAGAGCGATCCTCAGGACAGCGCATCCCGCGAATGCTGCCGCTGTTACAGAACGCGGCCTTTTGAGCACAGACATCAGAAGCGGCGACATGAACCAGCAGAACATCATAAGCATCATTATCGCTTTCAGCCCGTCCAGACTGCTTATTCTTTTGTTGTCTGCCGCATCGTTAGCCATCAGTCCCCGGGTCTGAACCATCTCCAGTACAGTTTTCTGTTCATTTCGGACAGCCCTGCAGAGAGAGCGTAAGCCATCACGTAGAACGACGCGACCGTAGCCATGATGACAGGTACGCTCATAGCTTTGATGTCGAGGAACCCGTACGGTATATATTCCCTTTTGATAACGCCGGACCCTATAAGGGAAAGTATGATCACGGCATAGAATGTCACATACGACGTGCCGTAAAAGGTCTCCTTTCTGCTGAGTCTGCCGAGAGGTGAATCGTTCATGGTGAACGATGCGATGACCAGAACAGGGATCGCGATGTGCATGAAAAACATATCCGGCCGTGCTATGTGCATGTGCATCGGGAATACCGGGAGCTGGCTGATGAGCACGACTATGATGATCACTGATTCAGCTACTGCCGAAGACAATCTGGTAAAGTATACCGCCCTCCTCGTCAGTTCAGTATTCCTGCTGAGTTCGATGATATTGACGATGAAGAAGAACAGCGTGAGTATGAGAGTGAACAATGTGCCGTCCACAGTCATCCACCGGAGCATCAGAAGCCCCTCTCTGTCGATGTTCGCCATGTATATAAGAGCGAATACGCACATGACTATTATCATCGCGCCGATAAGGAGATTCAGCACCTTCTTTTCTTTGTACCGCCGGTCAAAATAGACCTCAAGCTTTTCCAGTTTTTCTGTCCTGTCATCCATATCAGTACTCCGTTTCACGTCAGCGAGAGTCCTGCCTGCCGGTGTGAGGTATCTGCTTCCAGGCAAGATTCTTTGAAAAGAGGGCCTGTATATCAAGCACGAACTGGCTCAGCAGGAAGAACGGAAAGAGAAACAGTCCCGCAGCAGCCTTTCCCGCCGATACCGAGCGGAACCTTTTCCGCCCGAGAAACATGGTCAGCAGATATGTCACCATCGCGACCGCATAAGCGTTGATGAAGCCTGCGACGACAGAGAAGAGCGCCCCTGTCTCACTTGAGCAGAACAGGTTGTACCACCAAGGCCTCGTGCTGTCCCAGTACAGGAATGCCCGGCTCGCGCTCTCACCGAAAAGCGGCGCGAAGAGCAGGAGCAGCGAGCGCAGCAGGAACAGGAAGATGAGAACAGTGATGACGCGCGAGATGAATGTCGCCATGTCAAATACCGCAAATCTGTTCTTTCTTCCCGGTTCGAAGATAGCTTTTATGCAACTTGCCAGATGCGCCCTCGAAACGATTATCACTCCTCTCGCCCAGCGAAGGCGCTGTCTCCACATGATCCTGAATGTCGTAGGCTGCTCATCATAGAATACCGCGTCATCGCAGTATCTGATCTCGGTCCCTTTCATGAATTCCCTGGCCGTGAACTCAAGATCTTCAGTAAGTGAATAGTAATCCCATCCGTCTTTCACAAGATCGCTGTTGAAGAGATAGCCGCAGCCGAAGATGCGGTTCGATGTATTGAACACAGTCCTTCCGCGCGCTCCCAGATAGCAGCTGGTGGCAAAATACGCCCCGTACATGACTGTCATCATGTTCTCGTTGAAGTTTGACGCCTGCCGGAATGAGCTGATGACGTACTTCCGTCCGTAGTACTCGAAGGCATCGTTCATCCTGTCGAAATAGTCTTTTTCAAATGTATTGTCGGCGTTGAAGATAAAGAATCCGTCGTAGCCTGCCGTTCCGAAATCCTCTTCTATCTTTCCGAACAGGTAGCGTATCGCGCAGCCCATGGTGTTCTCGTCCGGATTATTGTACTCGTAAACATGGGCATCCGTCCTGCGGGCGATCTCAGCCGTCCTGTCGCTGCAGTTATGGGCAACTACAAAGATGTCCAGAAGCTCCTGCGGATAATCGGCTCTGCGCACGCTCTGTATCAGGGCATCGATCACCGCCTCTTCGTTCTTCGCCGGTATGATCAGACCGTATCTGTTTTTACGGTCTGCGTGCGGATATTTCCTGCAGGCAAATACGCCGGCTGCCGCCAGAACGATGTAGTGTGCGAAAAGAAGGCATATCACAAGAGATATGCCTGAAAAAAAAAGATTAACTGTTTCTGTGTAGTTCATTTCTCTTATCTCCCGGCCGGTTCGTCCGGTCTTTGATATGTTGCCTTAAGTTTATCACATATAACACTGCTTTGTGACCGCAATATAATTGTGCTTTTTTCTGCGGCACATTATAATTGGTTTGAAACCAGCAGAAAGCAAGGAGAAAAAACAACCATGACAGACAGCAACGAATTGATCGGGCGTCTCGGCGGTGATGCCGAAAGGATCCTCAACACAGCTTCCGGGAATGCCGGCGGTTACAGATTCGCGGTCATAAGGGAAAATGTCGTACAGGAATGCGAACAGTGCGGCAATAAGCTTCTCGGAGTCATAAGGGCCGATGCCGTCAGCGGTGAAAGACGGTATTATTACATCGGATACTGCCAGAGCTGCTATCATGTGCAGGCTATCGAAAAAGGTCCCTTCATGACCAGGTTTGACTGATCTTATCCGGTCTGATGCTATTATTTTAACCGGCGGGTTTTACCGAAAATGCCTGTCCTGGGTGCAGGATTTGACTTTATCGCTCAATAGAGTTACAATCGCAGCATTGCTGCACGAAAGGAGAAGGAAAATGGTTGTATTGAAATGGACCAATAAGTACAGCGGTGATACCGGATATGTCGCTTCGTTATCCACAAAGGAAAAGTGCTTCATAAACACATTCAGCAAGGAAGAAGCAAAAAGGTATTCGGAAAAGGCAGTCAAAGGTATCATGACAAAGCTCGAGAGCTATCACGAGACGGACAACAACGATTTTGAAGCGATCGAGGCATAGTAAAAACCCTCAGGAAACGAAAACCGCTCCCGAGGGTCTTTTCTTTTCAGATCTTTTACAGTCTACTTGACGTCTTTGCCTTCAGCGATCTCGGCTGCTTCTTCAAGAGACTCACCGCTCTTTTCGATGAATTCTTTCATGCCCTGGGCAAAGTCTTCACGGTCTTCTTTTCTCTCGATCTTTCTGGCAGCTCTCTCAGCCTTATCTTCGGCTACCACCTCTTCATAGCTTTTCTTTGTGAATTCCATGTCTTCCTTGAACTTCTCTGCGCCCTTTTCAAAGGAATCCTTCAGTTCTTCCATAAAATCTGCCATTTCTCTTCCTCCTTATTACCATCTGGAAATATACAATAACATTATGTGATCATCCGGCCCTGCCGGAGTATTACCGTCTACTCTATTATACCCCTGAATATGCCTCTGTCAAAAGAGGCAGGAGCGTCACACGCCTGCTTCTATACGAAGAAGAAAGCCGCTCCGATTATTATGTATACGGTTATGAGCTGGAACCCCTCCAGCCAGTTCGATTCTCCGTCCCCTGCCACGCTGTTGGCGATCAGCACCGCGCCTGTCACGGCCACCAGCTCGAACGGGGTGAAAACGATGCTCATAGGAGTGAAGAACAGGCTTAGGAGAGTCAGCACAGGCACCACGAAAAGTATGATCTGCAGGCTCGAACCGAGAGCTATCTCTATCGCGGCGTTCATCTTGTTCTTTACCGCCATGATTATCGCCGATGAATGCTCGGCTGCGTTTCCGATGATAGGGACCAGTATTATACCGACAAATGTCTTTGAAAGCCCTGCGCTTTCGGCCATCGGTTCGACAGTTCCCACGAATATCTCAGAGAGCACCGCAATGCATATCGTAGACGCGACCAGAAGGCCGATAGCCTTAGGCAGGCTCGAGCGGTGAGCCTCTGCTTCTTCTCCGGACGGCACCGATTCCTCGTACAGAGCGCGGTGCGTCACGAAGCTGAACACGAACTGCATCACGTACACGAGCAGCATGAGCACCGCCACGATGACGCTCAGTCCCTCGTACTGAGTGGTCAGGCTCCCCTCCGGCAGAGCATGTGTGAATATGGCCGGGATCGAAAGGCCCAGCACCGCGAACAGCAGCATGCTGGCGGTTATGTTGATCGAATCCCTGTTGAATTTCTGAGTCTTGTATTTGAGGCCGCCGGCCAGCATGGACATTCCGAGCACCAGCAGGATATTTCCTATGACGGATCCTGCCAGCGATGCCTTTACGACATCGAACAGCCCTTCCTTCATCGCTACGAAAGCTATGATCAGTTCTGTCGCGTTTCCAAAGGTCGCGTTCAGCAGGCCTCCCACTCTCTGCCCGCAGTAGCCCGCTATGTCATCGGTGCTCTTGCCCATGACTCCCGCGAGCGGGATTATCGCTAAAGAACTGCATGCGAAAAGCGCAGGTTCAGAGAATCCCATGATCTTGCCGATGATCGTTACCGGTATGAATACAAGAAGAATATACAGATACTTCAATTCCTTTACTTCTCCCCTTTGAGTCTGGCCTTGTCTTTATACATTTCGTGGTCGGCCCGTTCGAAAACGTTCACAGACGAATCGTCGTCATCGTATTTTGACATGCCGCATGCCACGATGACGCCTCCGTCCCGAGCCGCCTCTTCGTTGTGTTTTCCGATCCTGCCGATCAGCTCATCTATACGCTCATAGTCGGCGCCCTGCGATATGACCACGAACTCATCGCCGCCGATTCGGAACACCGGGCTGTGGCTGAAGATATCGCAGATCACCCTGCTGTTGCAGCCCGTAAGCACATCCATATTCTCGATCAGAAGTACGAGGATCGCGATCGATCCTATCGCGGAATAATACATGTGTCACCTGTTCTGTCCTGCAAAAACTATGCACAGTAAGTTTACAATTACAGCGGCACATTATCAAGGACAGCGTCCTCACGGATCCTGTTTTTCAGCGCATTCCCTGACGGAATCGCTGACATAATATGCTCTCACCGTGTTCTCGACAATAAGGACGGATTCCTGATTGAAAAAAGCGCACAGATCCTTGGCGATCTCATTGATGATACTTCTGTCGATGTCGATCAAAGTGATCACCAGCGTCATCTCCCGGGTATATTCTCCGTCAGCGTGTACGTAACCGCCTTCTTCCACGCCGAAAGAGAAGGGGATCCCGTAGCTTCGGCATACATCCTTCAGGATCTTGATATACTTTTCGGTCTCGAAGAGCTGCGTCTTTGTGACCGAATCATTCAGTCCAACGTATATCTTAGTACTTATCATCGTTTTTCTTCCCTTTCAAATAATAAGCCGAAGGGAATACCCTTCCGGCTCATCATGCATCTCTATTCGCCCTTTTCGATGCTCACAGCAAGCGCGCCTTCATCTGTAAAGTATGAATCAAGGCCCATACTCACGGCTGACTTTATATCCTCGTCGCTGTTGAGAGTCCAGGCGCCGAACTTCTTGCCGCTTTCGTGCACCGCGGCAAGGTTCTCTGCAGTCATGAGATCCCTGTTGACCGAGATAAGATCGACAGTATCACTTCTCTGCGCCTCTGCAAGATCCACCTCATTTTCGCTGAGGAATATCTTAGGCATGTCAGGAAACTCGTTTTCGACGATGTCAAGGGCGCCGAAGTAATAGCTGCTCACGCTCGTGACGTCAGCCACTCCGGCCTTCTTTACCGTTTCGACGAAAGGCATGATGTTGCGTTCGTTGGCGTACCTGATCTCGATAACGTAATTCACATCAGTTCCGTACTTTTCGAATATGTCGCTCAGCTTTACGATGCCGTTGCCGCCTTTTGTCTTCACCTCGGCGATCTGTCCGTCTGACATTCCGGAAAGATATCCGTCAAGCCCCGTCATGTCACGGAGATAATCATCATACGCGACATACAGTGTGCCGTCCTTTGCGGCGACTACAGGCATCGAAAGGCAGACGCTCCCGCCTTCGACAGCGCTGTCGAAGGCCGCCATGGTGTATCTCTCTTCCGACGAAGATCCGCTGTTCGTGTAGATATGCGCAAGCTTGGCCTTCACATCCTCAGCGGGAGGGGCCTCTTCAGCCGGCTGTTCCGGCTCTATCACGACTTCTTCCGCAGGCTCGGGAGCAGCCTTGGCCTTCGATATCTTCACGATATACAGTGCCGCAGCTATGCAGAGCAGAAGCATTACCGCGATAGCGATCACTATGGCCGATGACTTGTTGCTTTTCTTTTCCATTTGACCTTCCTTTTCAGTCAGTTAAACAATGATCTTCCTTTTTGCCGGATCGGCTGCCTGCCTGTACAGGATGAACTTCTTTCCGATAGCCTGCACGAAATCCGCTCCGAGCTCCTTTGCGATCGCGTTTGCCGTCTCTTTCGGATCGAGCAGCGCTCCGTCCTGGAGCTGCACCTTCACGAGTTCGTGCGCCGCAAGATAATCATCTATCGCCCCGATCACCGAAGGAGTGATTTCCTCCTTTCCGATCATGACGGCAGGTTTTATATCCTGCGCTATCTTCTTGAGTTCGCTTCTCTGTTTTCCCGTTATCATGCGATATCTCCTTTTACAGCATTATGATCTCAGGTTTATGCCCCTCGGCCGGCAGGAAAGTGTTTATCAGCTGCTTTGTTTTGAATCTGAGATGCGAGGTGTTTGCGCCCGGGTTGCAGGCGAACCATTCCGCATCGGCTACAGCCTTGTCTATGACTACCTGCACCGCGCCCTCACTGTCGTTCAGGACTCCCATGACGGAAGCTTCTCCCGGCGTGAGTCCGATGACTCTCTCCATGTCTTCAGGAGAGGCGAACGATACTCTGGCCGTACGCATCATCGCTGCGAAGAGCTTCGAATCGAATCTCTTGGCAGCCGGAAGTATCACGAGATAAAACTCCGTCTTCTGCCTGTTGCAGACTACTATGGTCTTTCTGATCTCTGCGCCGAGTTTTTCGGATATCTCCACGCATTCCTCCATAGCCTCGACCTTATCGTTATCGACTCTCTCGTATCTGATCCCGAGTCTGTCGAGTTCGCTGTAGACTTTCGTCTCGAGCCCGCCGCGCTTATCTTCAGGCGCTGTTGTCATGATATCGCTGATATACATCCTGTCCCTCCTTCAGTTTTAACTCAGATATTCAGACGGGGCATCATCAGAAGCGCCGATGAACATCTCCTTTACAGCTTCTCCCACCTCGAGCTCGGAAGCCACGACCATCATCCCCGGATACATCTCGATATCGTTCTCCGATGCCGCCTGTTCGAGCGCCCTCTGATATGCCGCCCGCGTCCTTTCGTCTATGCACGCCCAGAGTACGACCGCCAGGCCGCCGGGATGCGAAGCGACGAAGTCCAGCACGGCGTGCACAGCGATGTACGCCGCTTCCTCGAGAGGATATGAGAATATGCCCGTCGAGACCGACGGGAAAGCGATCGTCCTGATCCCGCTGTCCACCGCAAGCTGCAGGGAATTCCTGTAGCACGATGCAAGAAGCTCCGCCTCTCTGTGGTCGCCGCCCTGCCAGACCGGCCCCACCGTATGTATTATTTTTTTGCACGGCATATCATAGGCGTCCGTGATCTTTGCGCCTCCGGTCTCGCAGCCGTTGAGAGTCCTGCATTCTCTGAGCAGCTCCGGTCCCGCTGCGCGGTGTATCGCACCGTCGACTCCGCCGCCGCCCAGAAGCGTATTATTGGCAGCGTTGACTACCGCCTCCACGTACGCCATTTTAGTCAGGTCGTCCATGACGACTCCTATTCCCGTTTCCCCCGCCGAGTATATATTATTTATGATCATTTCCCGGAATGCCATACGTCCTCATGGAACACTGCGGATCCATGAGGGCGTTTTTCTTTTCATCATTCAGTAAAGCAGCTCTGATCAGTCCCATGAGAAGCTTTCGACCTTGTTCTTCTTGGCCTCTTCCAGAAACGTCTGGTACTCTTCGGTATCCGCGATCAGTTTGTTCTGTCTCAGAGCCTCCCTGACGAGCCCTACCTTGGCCGGGTCATACTTGTCCCCCATGCGCCACTGATAGGAGCGAGGGTATATTTCATCCTTGTCGAGCACAGAAGACCCGCCCAGGCACATCTGCTCATACTCCTTATACAGAAGATCTACCGCGCGTTTCGGATCGGCATCATTCACAGCTTTTACCGCATCCGCATACTCAGGGTCCATCACGATAGTATACTCGATATCTTTTTCATTGCTCATCTGTATCACCTCCGCCGCAGCACAGCGGCTTTTAATGTTATCACTATTTATTATACCCCATTTAGCAGGTGTTTTCAGATAGTCCTTAACAGACGTTTATCGTTGTCCGGCGAGAAGTCCCTCGACCTGCTCTCTGTTTCTGAGAGCAGCTCCGGACCCGACCGCCGTCGAGCATATGGCCCCGCACGCGTTCGCAAACTCAAGGGCCTCCCTGTCGCTTCTGCCGCGAAGTATCTCTGAGACAAATCCCGCAAGGAAATTATCTCCCGCCCCGGTGGCATCGACCACATCCACTTTGCATGCAGGGAGGTATCCTGACCAGCTCCTGCCGCCGAAGAAACAGCCTCTGCCTCCGAGTTTTATTATAACATTGCGCACCCCGTATGAGAGCAGCACATCAGCCATCTTTTCGGGGTCGTCCTCTCCCGTGCACCATTTCGCTTCGTCCTCGTTCGGACTTATGTAGTCCACCATCGGAAGAGAGTCCGCGATATCTGCGAGAGTAAGCTTTCTGAAATTCGGAAGCTTGGTGTCCGCAAAGACGAGCTGACCGTTCGCTTTTGCAGCCGTCACGACGGACTTTATTACATCAGGATCGTTGAACGGGGCCCTGAACAGCGATCCGAGCACTACCGCCCGGGCATCTGAGAAGCGCTCAGGGTACCGCTCCGGGTGGAAGTTGTACCTGTGCGATCCGTTGGTGATCGATCTGCGGTTTCCGTCCGGTTCCATGAATATGGTAGTGACCGGAGTAGGATGATCTTCAGTCCTTACGATCCGGCTTGTGTCCACCCCCTGCGCAGCCAGGCGCGAGGCTATCATATCTCCCGCCATATCTTTGCCCAGGGTGCACAGTATAGCTGCGTTGCAGCCCAGCTTGACCGAGGCGACCGATCCGTTCACCGCTTCTCCTCCGATGCTGAGATATCCGCTCTCTGCCCTGTATCCGGCAGACGATACCGGTTCAGGGTCAAAGCCCCTGATCATCGAGTCCATTATTGCCGTTCCTATGAATACTATGTCTGTCAATTATGTTCTCCGGTCTTCCGCTGTCCCTGCATCATGCGCTCCGCCTCGCGCGCCGTCCTGTACAGGTATCTTATTACATCCGCCGGGTATTTTCCCGCGGCAGTTTCGCCCGTCACCATTACCGAAGCGGCCCCGTCGAGGACGGCATTGAAGATATCGCTCACCTCCGCCCTGGTCGGCACCCTGCGGTGCGTCATGGAATCGAGCATCTGCGTAACGACCATGAAGTCCCGGCCTGCCTCCCGGCATGCTGCAGCGATCTTCTTCTGCACTGCCGGAAGCTCCCACAGGTCCATCGCGCTGCCCAGGTCTCCACGGGCTATGACGATCTCGTCGCAGCGAGGGATCAGCTCTTCGAGTCTTTCGACCCCGTCGAGGTTTTCTATCTTTGCAAGCAGGCGCACGTCCCGGCAGCCGGCCTCATCGAGCGCCGTTCTTACTTCGTCCAGGTCTTCTCTGCTCCTTACAAAGGGCTGCATCACGGCCGTCACGCCGAAGTCCTTCGCCCTTTTTATCTGTTCTCTGTCCCTGTCCGTCATGGCCGGAGCATCTATGTGATATCCGGGGACCGCTATGCTTTTTCTGCTTTCGAGCAGTCCGCCGCGGACGACTCTGAGAAATGTCCCGGTACGCCCGGCCTCGCGCTCCGTCACCAGAAGGATCTTTCCGTCGTCGAGCAGCAGCTCCTGTCCGCTGCCGAGCTCCTCAAGTCCCTTCGCCACGGAATCCGGAAGCGGCAGTCCGGAGGTGCTGTACAGTTCCCCTTCAGAAATAAGCACAGGCTCATTCGTCACGCCGGTCCTGAGTTCAGGTCCCTGCATGTCTATCAGGAGCTCAGGCTCAGCTCCGGCTTCTTCTGCCGCAGCCCGGCACGCAGCTGTCAGCGCTGCCGCATCCTCAAGCGAAGTATGGGAAAGGTTCAGCCTCACGCCGTCCATTCCCTCTCTGAACATCTCTGTCAGCACTTCCCTGTCCCTGCACGCAGGTCCTATGGTCCCGTATATCTTAACCATCTGCAGCCGCTTCCTGATCCTTATCCGAGCAGTCCCATCACCGCATCGCCGTGATGTGTCTCATCGTTCATCACGGCCTCCGCATCAGGGAAGTCCGCGATGATCTTACTGTATTTGCCGGCCGCATCGTACTCGCCCTTGGCGATGACCGGATAGACCTTTTCTTTTCCGAGAGTCCTGTACATCAGCGGCACCAGGATCCCCTTTGCAGGATTAGGTCTGAGTGTCTGCCCGGTGTATCTGAAGAAAACATCCTCGTGTCTTGCTTCGTCCTTTGCGAGCCTCAGGAAGGCTTCCTTGTCCTTCGGGTCTTCTACCGTTTCTGCCAGCCTCCTGTACATGAATACCGCATCGGCCTCGCCCTGCTGCGCCGTCTTCAGCAGTTTCATCTGAGCAGGCGTCACTGTCTTCGGAGTTTCCGGTCGGGCGATGCCCGCCTCTTCGAGTATGATGTCCGCAAGGCGGCTGCCCGAAGTTACATAACTCATGTGGTCCTCGCCCTCGAGTATCCTCAGTTTCGCTCCCGGTACAGCATCAGCGATCGCCCTGGTCTCGGATTCCTTTATGACGTCTCTGCTTCCGGCGATGACCACCGTAGGTGTGCTTATGCCGGCAAGATCAGCTGCGGATATATGCGGCTCATTTGCCATCAGATACATCTTCGGGTCCTTCGTTACCGCGTATACCGCCTTGATGCCGGCCACGAGCCACGGAGCTACGCCCGCAGGCGTCATATTGCCGCTTCCCGCAAGCAGCAGACCTATCCTGTCCGTCTTCATGGCCGCGAGCAGACCGATGATGGCTCCGTCGCTGTGTCCGAAAAACACGACGTCCTTCAGATCGAGTTCATCCATGAATGCGACCATGTCATCCGCCATGTCCGTATAGTGCAGTTCATTTACTCTGGTGCTCAGGCCGTGGCCCCGCGAATCTGCGGCATATACGGTGAAGTGTTTTCTCAGCAGCCACATCGAGCCGCTGAAGATATTGTGATCCTCACTGTTGCCGTGCAGAAGTATGAGCGGACGGCCCGCGCCGGACTTCTCGTAATACATCTCTATACCATTTACACTGATCTTCATTCCCTGTCCTCCCTTCTCTTTCAAAAACTTCTTTCAACGATGCAGCTCACCGCTTTCTCACCGTTATGTTCTATCTGGTATGCTCCGGCGCCATCCGCACTGCAGCGGTACACCTTAAGCATGTCTCCTTCGTGTGTCTGGGCCGTATATTGGACCTCTATAGCCCTGACCGGGTGTCTGACCAGGTCTTCGACCCGGTACTGGTCCATGAAATAGCGCACGTAAGCGATATTGTTCGTATGATAGCAGTAGTCTATATCCGTCGGACGCACTCTTATCTCATCGATCAGCTCTTCGCGCACCGGCTTCAGCTTCGACCAGCTCATCCCGAACATCGGCTCTTCGGCAGGCGTTGCATCGCCGACGCCTACAGTACCGGATCTTCTGATCTTTCCGGTCTCAAGATCCACCGCGCACAGCTCGAGCCTCGATCTCAGGCATACAGCGCCGTCCGGCCTTTCCATGACGGTATCTATGAACAGCCTGATCTTCGAAAACGAAGAGATATAGCTCGTGATCCTGTATTCATCCATCCATCCCGGCGGTTCCGGCATCTCTATACGGTTTCGGACGAATACCCACATCCCGTTGTACTCGCGCATGCAGGTGACTCCGTCGATGTGCTGCACACCCATCAGTTCGGTGACCATGTCCTCCACTATGCGGAAGGCCCCTTCCACCGATAATTTTACGTCCGGTCCGCAATAGCTCGCCGGCAGTCTGTCTGTCTTTATCAGTCTCATCTCTGTTTTCCGTGAAGTATTACTGCAGTATTTCGTTTTATCCGATTATCGAGATCACCTGTTCAAGCAGCTCCGGCGCGTCAACGATCACAAGAGCGAGGTTCTCGCGGACGCGGGTGATGTCCGGATAAAAAATGTTCGGGTAAGGGTTTTCAGGATCCGGATACGGGATCCCCTTCAGATATCCTTCTCCGTCATATGAGAACGAAGAGTCCATCAGCATGACCACGTTGTTGTACTCCCTTCCGGCGACATGCCGGCATCCGTATGGCTCTCCGAGATCGGCATAAGGACCGCCGGGAGTTCCGTGCGGATCGATGAACATATACCCTTTGTCGAGGTAATATCGGATCAGCTCACGGGCTTCATCCGTACCGCCGGCATAATTGATCGATATATGCTCGTATTCGTAGTTCTTTTCGGTCCTGCTCCCGAGAAACCTGAGTTTCTGTATGAAGGTCTGTATCTGCATATTTACGCGGAGCCTTTCCGACAGCTCGTAGTCTCCGCTCAGATCGAGGCTCTCTATCTTTTCATCTATGCCGTTCTCCTTCTCAGACTCAGTGAGAGCGGCAGCCGGTTCCGTACATAAGATGCAGGTCTGACCGTATATCCCCGCGGCATCGCAGATGATACCGAAGATCGCGGGATCGACGCGGAGAGCTTCGTCCACGAGAACGAACTCATACCCGTCCAGCTGCTCCGGCGAATCGATATCTGAGATATAGACAAAATCCAGATTCTCTATCGCTTCGCTTATCGACTTCAGTCCCTCAGAAGGTTCCTCCGCACATGTGATCAGTGTTCTGCCGCAGCCGGACAGATGCTTTGCAAGATCGTATATGAGCAGGGTCTTTCCGGTACCGGGTCTGCCGCTTATGCGGAAGAACGCGCCTGAAGAAGCAGCTGCAAGGTCTTTCAGAAACTGTGACTTGACCTGGTCCTGGGCGGGCGTCAGAAAGTACTGTCCCTGGAGGAACTTTGCCGGATCATCTTCAGGTGATATGAGATATTCCGAAGCACGGAAGAGCTTGTCGATACGTCCGTGATACGCCGCCCGGCATCTTTTGACGGCCCATGCCACGGCCCCGATGTCAGTCCTCTCGAGCCTGTCTTCCTCCGAAAGCCTGTAACAGCTGAGCGTGTCCGTGACGACCGTATACAGCATCAGCTCCCTGCCGAGAAGAGTGAGGTAGTGGCGGTTCTTTCTGAGTTGCGCAAGTATCTGCTCTTCGCCCACATCCTGCGATTTCAGCTCGATGTTCAGGCAGTACTTGCCCGTTACCTTTAAAAGATCGAATTCCTTGCCTATCAGGGGGATCACGAAGCCGAAGTAGAATCCGTCGGTATCTTTGACCGTCACCCCCTTCCCTGTGAGGGCGTCTGTGAGTATGCGAAGAGAGTCGATCTCATGGATGCGCATCATGTGGTTGTCATGATCGCTGGCCTCGTGCTTTTCCATGATATTGAAAAGTCTCTCATCGCGTATTCTGGATACCCTGAACAGGTTTACAGGCTTGATCATAGTCGTCCTTCAGTCATCTCATGTCCTTTATCAGGACTTTCCGGCGCGTTTTTTCTTTCTGAATACGCCCGCGGCAAGAAGTCCTGCGAACAGAGCCGCAATGAACACCGCGAAAGCCGTGTGACCGGGTCTGTCTTTCCGTCCGGCTGTCTCTCCGCCGAGGTTGGCCTTCAGAGCGGTGATCTCCTCATCGCTCAGACCTGTCTCCCTGCAGTATTCCTCAGCCTCTGCAGCGAGGTCGGCTCCTTTCAGATCATCCGTTTTGTACATGGTCTTCAGCGTCGCCTCGATGTTCTCGCGGGCTATCGTTTCATAGCGCTCATCATCAGGCGTGATCCCGTAGTAGTTATAGTATGTGACCATGTAGTCGCTTACTACCTCGTCATACGACGCTCCCATCAGGCACTCCAGGAGAGCCGCGACCGTCCCCGCTCTGTCCTTTCCTTCCGTGCAGTGCACTGCGTACGGTCCCTTGTGCCCGGCGAAGAACCTGAGTCCCTCAGCCAGCTTTTCGCGAAAATCGTCCGAGTCGAAATTCACGCCCATATCGAGAGGGATATAATCGG
>Ga0256405_10006321_pt1 | contig 19115 bp, 18 predicted proteins | sample RumenRJG_02DNA_FD_189096 | JGI IMG/M metagenome (GOLD analysis project Ga0256405, IMG submission 189096) | Bovine rumen microbial communities from Lethbridge, Alberta, Canada - RJG_02 | ecosystem: Host-associated > Mammals > Digestive system > Stomach > Rumen | place: Canada: Alberta... | reverse complement strand
GGATTTTTGCACGCCGGGCCTGCTCTTCCGGGCTTCGGTTCTTTCGACTGCTCATAGTAATACCTCCTGTGCGGTGCCTTCATTTTACACCGCTCAGGAGGTTTACACAATTATTGGGATAGTCTCGTTTTCCCACTGCCCCGCTCTTTTCATATCCTTGCCTATCATGCGATCTCTGGTAGAATGAAATCGTAAAGGAGGTCGATTTCATGAAAATACTGATTCGTCTGCTCACCGCACCCATTGCAGTGATTGTTTGGCTCTGCGCTGGTCTCCTGTACGTTTCTTCCTTCCTGTTCGGGCTGGCCGGTGCCGCCCTCACAGTTTTGGCTGTGGTCGTGATTCTGGCTGGATCTCAGAAAAATGGAATCATCGTCCTTATTATTGCATTTCTGGTTAGTCCCTTGGGCCTCCCTATGCTGGCGGTGAAAATACTAGTTGGGCTTCAGGGCCTGCGTAACACTTTGGTCAATTGGTTTTGATAAAAGGGGCTGTAGCATTAGCATTACGCTATAGCCCCTTTAACATGGGATTTTAATACTAAAGAATTTCGCTTAAAGTAACTTGAACCGATTTTTCTCAAACTCCAACATACCTTCATCACGCATTTTACAAAGCTCATTCGACATAGCGCTTCTGTCAACGGATAGATAGTCCGCAAGCTGCTGACGGTTGAAAGGGATCGTAATGCTTGTGCTGTTTTGTTTCTTCACTTCCTCGGAGAGATAAGAAATCAGTTTATCTCTGGTGGAGCGTCTGGACATGTGCCCGAGCTTCTGAACGAGGCTTCTGTTCTTTTCGGAAATAGCAAAGAACAGATTCTGTACGACCATGCTGTGAAAACGGCAAGCAGAGGAGCAGGTGGTAATAACACGCTTTACTTCAAAGAAAAAAACAGCGCTGTTCTCTACAGCAATCACATCATTCAAAAGCGTCCCGCTTTCCGGAGCTACATATGCCTCTCCGAATATCTCTCCGACACCGATTTGCCCTAGGATGCTCCGGTTGCCCCAGTAATCATCCTTTTGAATATGCAGACAACCCGCAGCCAGAACGGTAATATCGTTGAGATGTTCTCCCTGTCTTAATACATACTCGCCTTTTTTGTATCTGCGAAGCCTTGCACCAAGGCAGGAAAGCATAGACATGATCTCATCCTCACCTACGCCGGAAAACAGCTTCGTTCTCTTGAGTACAGAAATATATTTCTCCATAAAAATCTCTTTCCGTTGTAAATACAACCGATTCGTTTCATTCATTGTACTACAATCCAGTCAATGAATCAAGAGAATACGGGAGGAAACAGGGCATGGTACGAAAAATCATTACGATCAACGAAGAAAAATGCAACGGCTGCGGTCTTTGCGCGGATGCATGTCACGAAGGCGCCATTGAAATGAGAGACGGCAAGGCGGTCCTTACACGAGAGGACTACTGCGACGGCCTGGGAGACTGTCTCCCGGCGTGCCCGGTGGACGCCATCACCATTGAAGAAAGAGACGCGCCCGCATACGATGAAGCCGCTGTGCTGGCCGCAAAAGAAAAGAGGAGCACACCGACGCCTGTCTGCGGCTGCCCCGGAACCCAGTCGAAAGAGCTTTGTCGGGAAAGCTGTGCTACCGCTGCTTCTTCCGCACCTGCAATCAGTCAACTGTCACAATGGCCTGTACAGATCAAGCTAGCGCCGACGAAAGCGCCTTACTATAACAACGCAAATCTCCTGGTTGCGGCGGACTGCACTGCCTATGCCTACGGCAATTTTCATCACGACTTTATCCACGATCACATCACCCTGATCGGATGTCCAAAGCTTGACAACGTTGACTATTCCGAAAAGCTGACCGCGATACTGGCAAACAATACGATCAAGAGCGTAACTGTCGTTCGTATGGAAGTGCCCTGCTGCGGCGGGATCGAATATGCAATGAAAAAGGCCCTTCAAGTCAGCGGGAAAAGGATTCCCTGGCACGTCGTAACAATCTCTACAGAAGGAAATATTTTGGAATAAGGAGGATACCTGTGATGGATAGAAAAATGTTTTGTTTTCAATGTGAACAGACAGCAGGCTGCTCTGCCTGCACAGGCCATGCCGGCGTATGCGGCAAGAAAGCTGAGACATCTGAACTGCAGGATCGGCTCACCGGTGCGCTCATCGGCCTTGCAAGGGCCACGGAAGGAAATGAGGCCTCCATCAACGAGGCGACAGACAGATTGGTAATAGAGTGTCTCTTCGCCACAGTTACGAATGTATGCTTCAACAGCGAAGCGATCTCTGCCCTCATTGAAAAAGTGGAAGCGGAGAAATCCCGACTGGTTCCAGAATGTGGAGCCTGTGAGTCTGACTGCGGCAGGAACAATAATTATGATATGAATGAGCTGTGGAATGCCGACGAGGACATTCGTTCGCTGAAGTCTCTGATCCTGTTTGGAATCCGGGGAATGGCCGCCTATGCTTATCACGCAGCTGTCCTTGGCTATCAAGATCCCGAAATCAACAGTTTCTTCTACAAGGCGCTCTTTGCCATCGGTGAGAAGGACTGGGGGATGGACGAACTGCTTCCCATCGTTATGGAGACGGGAGCCGTCAACCTGAAGTGCATGGCGCTGTTAGACAAAGCCAATACCGAGACATACGGCAATCCGGCGCCGACTGAGGTCAGTCTGACCGTTGAAAAAGGTCCGTTCATCGTTATCTCGGGACATGATCTTTATGATCTGAAGCAGCTTCTCGAACAGACCGAAGGAAAAGGGATCAACATCTACACCCATGGTGAAATGCTTCCCGCTCATGCCTATCCAGAGCTGAACAAGTACGCGCATCTGAAGGGCAACTTCGGAACGGCCTGGCAGAATCAGCAAAAAGAATTTGCCCGAATCCCCGCTCCTGTACTGTTCACGACGAACTGCCTGATGCCGCCGAAGGCAAGCTATTCCGACCGCGTCTTCACAACAGAAGTCGTTTCCTATCCGGAAATCGTGCATATCGGTGAAGGCAAGGACTTTACGCCTGTTATTGAAAAGGCGATCTCTCTCGGCGGGTATTCTGAAGATCAGCATTTTACCGGAATCAACGGCGGCGAAAAGGTGATGACCGGTTTTGCCCATCATACAGTGTTGTCTGTTGCCGATACCGTCATTGAAGCGGTAAAGGCTGGGGCGATCAAGCATTTCTTCCTAGTGGGCGGATGCGACGGCGCAAAGCCCGGACGCAGCTATTACACCGATTTTGTCAAGCAAACCCCTGCGGACAGCATCGTGCTGACCCTCGCCTGCGGGAAATACCGCTTTAATGATTTGGACCTCGGAACGATCGGCGGACTTCCCCGTCTGATGGACATGGGACAGTGCAACGACGCATACAGTGCGATCAAAGTGGCCGTCGCTCTTGCGGAAGCATTTGACGGCGGCGTCAACGATCTCCCGCTCTCTATGGTTCTTTCCTGGTACGAACAGAAGGCCGTATGTATCCTCCTGACGCTTCTGCACCTTGGTATCAAGAATATCCGACTTGGACCGTCTCTCCCGTCGTTTGTATCTCCGAACGTGCTGAACTACCTCGTTGAGAACTACAGAATTGCACCGATCAGTACGCCTGAAGATGATTTGAAGATCATTTTGCAGAACAGGTCAATGTGAATGCCAGAACAGGAGGCATCCAATGAAACGTCCGAAAATCACCCTCACCCTGGTTGATCGGATGGGCGAGCGGGGCTGTCACCGGGGACATCAAATCGGGGACAGCTTCGACTTTGATACCCAGCGGGGGGACCTTTGCCCGATGGCCATGCATGTGGCCTTCCCCTATGTGGACATTCTGCGTTACGGTGGACAGCTCCCTCCCGGCAGCCAAGGAGACTTCCGCTTCTGCTGCCCTGACGCAGACGTGATCAACGTATTCCGTATTGATAGCAGCCAGAAACCCGACGAATGAATCATCATAGGCACAAAATAAGGAGGAATCTGACATGACGGAACTTCTCAACAATAACCTGATGACGGTGAAAACCGGTGGACAGCGTGCGTACCTGGAACAGGCCGGAAAGATGGAGGGCGTGGTGATGCTTACCGGAAGCGAACCGGATTTCGGCATTTCCGACGGGGTCCGAATTCACTTGAGCAAGTCAATTGAGCACGGGAAAACGCATTACGTCTCCCCGGAAGGAGATTACTTTGTCCGCAAAGCGGTCGTAGACTATGAAACCCGCGCCACAGGCGCAGTGTACAGCACAGAGGAAGTGATCGTCACCAGCGGCGCATCTGAGGGCCTGTATCTCGCACTCCAGAGTATAATGAATCCGGGAGACGAAGTCATCATCCCTCTGCCTGCTATCGGACTGTATGAGGCGGATGTCCGGCTGGCCGGCGGCATTCCGGTCTTCCTTGACACCACGGAGGATGAGTTCCAGATCAACGCTGAACGACTGATTTCCCTGATTACCGACAGAACCAAAGCTATCCTCATCAACTCCCCCAACAATCCCACCGGCGTGGTGTATACGCAGGACTCTCTCCGCGCCGTGGCGGAGGCAGTGAAGGACGAGCCCATTTTTGTGCTCTGCGACGATGTCTATTGTCACGTTTACTTCGACGGCGCAGTAGCTCCCTCCTTTGTAGTCAGCTTCCCTGAGGTCAGAAATCAGACGCTGGTGATCAAGAGCCTTTCCAATTCCAACGCCTTGCCTGGCTTCCGCATCGGCTATCTCTTCGGCCCGGAGTTCGTTATTCATCATATCAAGAAACTTCATGGGACCATGATGACCTCCATGGTGAGCCTGTTCCAGGATCCCATCGTGGAAACCTGTCACACGGGAATCACAGGCATGATGGAAGCGTACAAGTCCAGGGGAGAATATGTATATGAGCGCCTGGACGCCATGGGATTGCCCTACACCAGAGCAGGCGGCACGTTCTATATTCTCATTGACATCAGACAGACCGGTATGAATGCCGATGATTTCTGCAAAAAGCTGCTGGAGGAAGAAAAACTGGCTCTGCTTCCCAGCTCCTTCTTTGGAATCGAGGGCTTTGTTCGACTGTCTACCGCTGCTCCACTATCTCAGTTAAAAATGGGGATGGGTCGGCTTGAGCGTTTCATGCAGCGTCTGGCATAAGCCTTTCTCTGGAAGCGATTTGTCAAAATTTTCAGTTTTCACATTTTTCTATTCCCAATAATCAAGGTGCGGACAGCGATCAAGGCTGTCTGCGCCTTGTATTGTAATACTACTCTTTCAAACAACTGTCGTGAACGAAGCCGACATCGTGGTGGCCTACGTCACCCATGATTGGGGCGGCGCTTCTACCACGTTGGCCTATGCAAAGCGCAAAGGAAAAGAAATCATCAACTACGGAACATTCTAAAACGTACAGAAGGAGGAAAGAATCCCTTTGGCCACCACCCGCCTGATGCCGTTGCATGTCGGCAAGGGCCGGAGCTTCAGCGCAGCTATTAGCGACATCATCAACTATGTAGAAAACCCTGAAAAGACCGACAGGGGCCAGTTGGTTACCAGCTACCAATGCAATGCTCGGATTGCGGACAAGGAATTTCAATTTGCCAAGCAGCGCTATATCCAGAAAACCGGCAGGGTGCGCAGTACGGACGATGTGATTGCATATTACCTGCGTCAATCTTTCATCCCCGGCGAGATCACTCCGGAGGAAGCGAACCGGCTTGGCCATGAGCTGGCCATACGCTTCACCAAAGGCAGGAATGCCTTTATCGTCTGTACCCATACTGACAAGGCCCACGTCCATAACCACATTATTGTTAGCGCCGTCAATGTGGACTGTGACCGGAAATTCCGAAACTTCTGGGGCAGCACAAAAGCTCTGCGGCGACTGAACGATACCCTATGTATTCAGAACGGATACTCTATCGTGGAGAATCCCAAGCATCACGGAAAAAGCTATAACAAGTGGCTGGGTGATCTTGCCGGATTATCCCACCGGGAGCGCCTGTGCTATGTAATCGACGAGGTGCTAAAACAGAAACCGGAGAGCTTCGACGCTCTGCTGGATATGCTTCGGCAGGCTGGATATGAGATCAAGGGCAATCTGGGCAATCCCTCTCTGCGTGGCGGGGATCAAAAGCGCTTTATCCGTATGGATACCCTGGGCCCAGGGTATTCTGTCACTGAGTTGAAAGCGGTTATCGCCGGGGAGCGCCAGCACACATCTAAACAGCGCCAGGGCAAAACACCGATACAGCCCCAGCGGACAAACCAGCTCCTGATCGACATTCAGGAAAAGCTGGCCCAGGGCAAGGGAGCCGGATATGCGTATTGGGCCAAGAAATTCAACTTGAAGCAGATGGCACAGACCGTGGCTTACCTGCAAGATCACGGCCTGATGGACTACGGCACTCTGTCAGAACAAGCCGAAGCTGCTTCTGTGAGATACCACGAATTAACCGATAAGATCAAGGCGGCGGAAACCCGTATGGCGGAGATTGCTGTCATGAGGACGCAGATTGTCAACTACGCCAGGACCCGTGACACTTATATTGCCTATCGCAAGGCTGGGTACTCCAAACAGTTTCTCGCAGAGCATGAGGGCGACATTCTTCTCCATAAGACTGCCAAGAAGCATTTTGATGAGTTGGGTTTGAAAAAGCTACCTACGGTCAAGGCACTGAACGCAGAATACGCCGCGCTACTGGTCGAAAAGAAAGCAGCCTTTGGCGAGTACCGCCAGGCCCGTGAGGACATGAAGGAACTGCTGACGGCCAAGGCCAACATTGACCGGATTCTCGGAAAGGAGATTCAGGAGCGCCATGCTCAGAAAGAGAAAGAAACGGACCAGCGGTCAGCGGTCCGTTCAAGCGATTTGGAATAAATCGCGCAGCTGTGCCGGAAGGCGCAATCGGGGGCTTGGGGACCTCCCCAACAAGCATGAAACCGCAGATCTCCGCAAAAGCGGAAAATCTGCGGTTTTCGCTTTATGGGGCCCATAAAGCATTGCTTGCCGGTTACTCGGCTACTCCATGTTCCTAATTGACAACCTCAAGCCGCGACAGTAAAATATAAGGGCCTCTTTATCTGAGAAATACTGCCGGCAAGCGAAGGAGATGACGTGACATGGTCTGGAATCTGAACACAGCGGCTCTGCTGATTCCGCTGCTGTTTCTGCTGGTCGGGCTGGCGACCACCGTGGTCATCGACCCCTATATCAGCCGGAAGCACCGCCGGGTTATGGGAGTCATCATCGTCCTCAGCTTCATCCTGATCGCCCAGAACATCGGGGAGGACTACCTCGCCGCAGGCGAACTCCGCTGGTTTTGGCGAACCACCTTGGCCATCTGCGGCTATACCCTTCGCCCGGTGTTCCTGATTCTGTTTCTCTATATCATCCAGCCGGAAAAGAAGCATCTGCTCGCCTGGGGGCTGGCTATTGTAAACTGGGGCATTTACATGACGGCCTACTTTTCTCACCTGTGCTTCTGGATTGGCTCAGGCAACAGGTTCTTCAGAGGCCCGTTGGCCTTCACCTGTCTTTATGTCAGCGTTATTCTGCTCGGGGATTTGCTGGTCCAATCCATTCGTAATAACCAGACCGGAGGAAAGCAGGAAAAGCTGATTCCGATCTTTATCGTTGTGATGATCCTCGCCTCCGTGTACTTGGACGGTAGGGTCTATAATGATCGGCAGCCTGTCACGTTTCTGACCATCGCCATCGTCGCCAGCAGCGTGTTTTATTACATCTGGCTGCATTTGCAGTTTGTACGGGAGCATGAGGATGACCTGAAGGCTCAGCAGCGGATGCAGATCATGCTGGGGCAGATCCAGCCGCATTTTCTTTACAATTCTCTCGGGGCCATCCGCTCCACCTGTGTGGACGATCCCTACCGGGCACGGGACGCCATTGACCAATTTTCGGAATACCTGCGGCATAATATGGACTCTCTGTCTGACGATGAGCCCATTTCCTTTGCAACGGAGCTGGAACACGTCAAACACTTCCTTGCGATTCAGCAGCTGCGCTTTGAGAGCGCGCTGGAGGTAGAATATGATCTGGAGTGTACAGACTTCCGAATCCCCACCCTGACGCTTCAGCCCATCGTGGAAAATGCCGTGACCTACGGGGTGAGAAAGAATCGGAAGGGTCAGGGGAAAGTAATCATTCGTTCCCGCGAGTACCCGGACCGATGGGAGGTCAGCGTGATCGACAACGGCCCCGGCTTTGTTCCCGAAAGCCTTCCGGGAGACGGTGACCGTTCCCACATCGGCATCCAGAACGTCCGCGACCGCCTGCGCTACAGCGTTGGCGGAGACCTGCAAATCCATTCCGTACTCGGAGAGGGTACAACAGCAACCATAATTCTGCCGAAGAAAAAGGAGAACACCCATGCTGATATTCGCCATAGATGATGAACCCCCGATGCTGCGGGATGCCCGGCGCGCCATTGCGGAAGCCGCGCCGGATGCGGCGCTGATAACATTTGACAGCGCCGAGGGCGCGCTGGACGCTATCAGGGAACAGAGCCTTTCTCCCGACATCATATTCAGCGACATTGAGATGCCCGGCCTCAGCGGGCTGAAATTTGCCGTTGCGCTCAAGACCGCCTCGCCGGACACGCGGGTCGTATTCGTCACGGGCTTTTCCAAATACGCCCTGGACGCATTCAAGGTGCGGGCGCAAGGCTATATCATGAAGCCGCTGACGCCGGAGCAGGTGCTGCAAGAGCTGAATGAGCTGCCCAAGCCGCCGGAGGCGCAGCCGGACAAGCTCCGTGTCCAATGCTTCGGGCATTTTGAGGTGTTCTGGCGTGACAAGCCCGTGATTTTTGCCCGAAAACAGGTCAAGGAGCTGCTGGCCTTTCTCATTGACCAGGAAGGCAGGGTCTGTACCGCGGAGGAGATCTGCGCGGCGCTCTGGGAGGGTGAGAGCGACCTGAAAGCCGCCAAGCATCGGCTTCGGACAGCCATCGGCGACTTGAAGACAGCCCTGCAGGAAATCGGCATGGAAGACATCCTGATTCGTGAGCGCAGGCAGCTTGGCGTCCGGCGTGACAGGATCGACTGCGATTACTACCGTATGCTGGAGGGCGATATGTCGGCGGTCAACGCCTTTCGCGGCGAATACATGGTCGAGTACAGCTGGGCGGAGCTGACAGCGGGCAGACTTCAATTCCGTGATATGAAATAATATCCGCAAGCGGATATTATATGATTTTATTTAAATCATCTCGCTCCCGCTTCGCGGAACCGCGAGATATGATATAATACTATTCTTCAACTAAAACCTTCAATTCGTCGGGGCAGATTTCGGTCTGCCCCGAATTTTTTTGATTTTTTCAAAAAATAGCCGGATTTTTTGACGGTTAGCTGCGCTTTGTTTGTTACACTAAAAGAAACATATCATGGGAGGAGTATGCCTGTGAACGTTATCTGCGTAGACAGAAGCCCGTCTGCCTTGCGGGATCTTATTCATCAAGTGCGGCGGCTCACGCCCGATGCGACGGTGCATGGCTGTCGAAGTCCGGACGAAGCCTTGACCGTGGCTCGGCAGAATGGCTGCGACGTCCTGCTGACCGACACCGATTTGGACAGAACGCACATAGACGGCTTTATGCTGGCCGAGAAGATCCAAAAGCTCCACCCGCGGATCAATATCATTTTCCTCTCAGAGCATGGCGAGGACAAGTACGGCCGCGAAGCCTTTAAGCTCCGTGCCAGCGGGTATTTATTAAAACCATACTCATCGGACGCACTTGCGGAGGAGCTTGCGCATCTGCGCTATAAGTAAAAGATAAAAAGAGAAAAAGGAGAAGATGAACATGAAACACATAAATTTACTGAAACGGCTGGGAACGGCGGCACTGTCCCTGATACTGCTGCTGTCCTTGGCAGCCTGTGGGACGCAGACCTCTCCGACATCGGCAACCGAAGCGCCCGCGCAGAAGCCGGAGTCGGAAACGACCCATGCCGAAGGTCCCTCCGAGACGCTGAAGGGCATCTATGAGGCGCTGATTGCCCCCGATTCCGATTACAGCCAGGGCAAAGCGATGAGCGCGGAGTATTATCCCGAGGTAGAGTACACCGAAACGCTGGAAGCATCCCGCATCACACTCTCTGTCAATCCAAACGGCAACGAATATATCCAGGACGGCTCATGGGAATTTGTCGAGGAAGGCGACTACCTGACCGCCGTGATTGCCGACGATGATTACACCGGAATGTTTAACGTGCTGAATGTAGGAAACGCCATCGGCACCTACTTCGGCCTGGACAACGACCTGATCAGCGGCTATCTGAACGGTCTTGGCACCCTGGAGACCGAGAGCGACAACTTCAGCATGACCAGGGATGAAGCTGCCGGAACCGTCACCTATAAGTTCAATATCTCCGGTCCCTGGGATATGAAGGAGCTGGATCAGATGCTTTTGAACGAAACCGTGCTGGACGACGAGCCGCTGGGCAGCGAGTTCATCAGCCAGGGCGGAGCCGTGGGTAAAATGCAGTATCTGGCAAATGGCAGCGCGGACAGCTATACCGCACTGTTTGCCGAATATGGCGACCTGGATGACATTGCGTATCAGTCTATCGTCAATTTGGTCACGCTGCGGAAGCCTGCGGGCTGGGAGGCGTTCCTCGCCGACTTTACGGAGCTGAAGGATTTGGAAACCGGCGATTACTCGGTGAAGCTCGACCCGGACAATGAAACGATTGCGGAAATCATGGGCGAGCGGAAGGAAAAGTTCAGCTATGTGCTGGTGCGCTTCGGCTCTGAGGAATACGGTGAGGCAGAATATGAAGCCTTTATTCCTGACGCAGAGGCATTTGCGGACTTCTATTTCCGCGTGGTAGCCGGGTATCTGAAGGGTACTGCGGGGGATTCCCTGTCCGAGGCGCAAAGTGCCTGCGATGTGTTGGCTTTTGCCACAGGCAACGAGCTTTGGCAGGCGGACATGGAAACGCTCCGGGCGAATCTGCTGGAAGCCTGGGAGAGCCTGACGGACGAGGAACGGGCAAACTTTGATGCAAATTTCCCGGATGTGAACGAACTGCTCAGTGGTTGCTTTGAGAATTGGGAAGGAAGCCGGAGCCGCTTTGAGGACGCCGGTGTTCTGGATACGATGGAAGACCTGCTGGCAGACGAAACAGCACAGCAATCCTGGGATACGCTCAGCTCCCACACCTGGACGCTGGGCAACGGAGAATAGGGAGAAGATCATGGTTTCATTGAGAGGCCCGAAGCTGAAAATCTTCGCCGCAGTGCTGGCGGTGATCGCCCTTGCGGCAGGCGTCTACATGATGTTTTTTGAATCCCGTGGCCTTGTAAAAACCACAGCCACCATCATCAATATCGAGCGCACCCACAACACCGGGGATACAGACGATACTTTTACCCCCACCGTGGAGTATATCCCGGAAACAGTGCTCATAAAAGCGGAGATGCTGGACGTTGACGGCTATGACGCCGAGGCTCTTGTGGACGAGGCAATTAAGAATCTGGTGTAGCAGGTCTGAGAAGGAGAACCATTATGCAACAACCGTTATTCAGAAAAGAGAGCATGGAGCGCGTCTCCTCGCCGGAGATACTCCGGGATTATCTGCACGTTACCTCACCCGCGATCTGGGTCGTGCTGGCGGCGGTGATCCTCCTGCTGGCAAGTCTCTTCGTATGGAGCAGCGTGACAGCCGTGGAGAGCTACGCGGCGGGAGATGCGGAGGTGCGCGGCGGTGTACTGACCCTGCGCTTTGACGACGTGGAAAAAGCCTCCCATGTGGAGGTCGGCATGAACGTCAAGGTTGGCGATACGGTTACACCTGTTCTCTCCATCGGAAGCGACGAGAGCGGTCACCCCATTGCCATCGCTTCTGTCAATCTGCCGGACGGCAGCTATGAGGCGAGCATAGGATATAAGAGCACGCAGATCATAGATATGCTCTTTAACTGAGGCGGTGAAACATATGCGTGATAAAAACCTCCGTCCAGCCGGAAAGGGCAAGGTTGCAAAGGTGCCGGTGGTCATGCAGATGGAGGCGCTGGAGTGCGGCGCGGCCTGCCTGACGATGATCCTTGCCCATTACGGCAAATGGCTTCCGCTGGAGCAGGTGCGCACGGACTGCGGTGTGTCGAGGGACGGCTCTAAAGCAGGCAACATCGTAAAGGCCGCCCGCAGCTACGGCCTGGACGCCAAGGGCTATAAAGTGGGGCTGGAGGCTGTAAAAAATCTTGACAGTTTCCCCTGCATCATCCATTGGAACCTCAACCACTTTGTCGTTCTCTGCGGCTTTCGTGGGAAGTATGCCTACATAAACGACCCGGCGCGGGGCAGCGTCCGTGTGGGCATGGACGAGCTTGACAAATCCTACACCGGCATTGTGCTGGGCTTTGCGCCTGCGGAGGGCTTTCAGCCCGACGGCAGACGGACAAGTACCCTCGCCTTTGCAAGAAAGCGGCTTTCCGGCGCGGGTGCTGCGATGGTCTTTGTCATGCTGACGAGCATCACCGGTTCTGTGTTTACGCTTCTGAACCCGGCCTTCTCCCGCTTCTTCATGGACCGGCTGCTGACCGGCGAAAACAATGAGCTCCTGATGCCGTTCATCGCTCTCGTCGCGGGAGTGAGCCTCCTGCAAATTCTTACAGCGGCGGTACGGGCGGTCTATTCGCTGAAAATCAACGGAAAGATGGCCGTCATCGGCAGCGGCAGCTTCCTATGGAAAATACTGAAAATGCCGATGGAGTTCTTCTCCCAGCGCATGGCGGGCGACCTCCTGACACGGCATAAGGCCAATGAGACCATCGCCGAGCAACTGGTAAACACGCTGACGCCTCTCGCGCTCAGTGCCGTGACGATGGTATTTTACCTCGTCGTCATGCTGCGCTACAGTCCGCTTTTGACGTTGGTAGGTCTTGTCAGTATCCTCATCAACATCGTCATGAGCCGGGTTATCTCCGAAAAGCGCGTCAACGTCACCCGCGTACAGACCAGAGACGCGGGCAAGCTGGCGTCCGCAACGGTCTCCGGCATCCATATGATCGAAACGATCAAGGCCAGCGGCGCGGAGAACGGCTACTTTCGGCGCTGGGCAGGCTTTCAGGCGTCTGTGGGCGAGCAGAACGTAAAGCTCGCGCGGCTCAACCAGACCTACGGCACGATCCCCGCTTTTATCACCACGCTGGCAAACGCCCTGGTGCTGGTGCTGGGCGTCCGCCTGTGTATGCGCGGTGAGTTTACCCTCGGTATGGTCACGGCGTTCCAGAGCTTTCTTGCTTCCTTCATCAGCCCCGCCATGACGATGGTGACGGCGGGACAGACGCTCCAGGAAATGCGCACGCAGATGGAGCGCGTGGAGGATGTGATGGAGTACCCGGAGGACGAATACTTCTCCGACGAGCCGGTGCGCGAGGAAAAGGACTACGGCAAGCTCAGCGGCGAGCTGGAGCTTCGCAATGTTACCTTCGGCTATTCCAAGCTCGACCCGCCGCTGATCGAGAATTTTTCTCTGCATATCAAACCGGGCGGCAGGGTCGCCCTTGTGGGAGCCTCCGGCTGCGGCAAGAGCACGGTATCCAAGCTGATCTCCGGGCTGTATCAGCCGTGGAGCGGCGAGATTTTGTTTGACGGCAAGCCCATCTCCCAAATCGACCGCGCCGTGTTCACCGGCAGCGTGGCGGTGGTGGATCAAGACGTGATTCTCTTTAACGACACCATTGCAAACAACATCAAGATGTGGGACGAGTCCATCGAGGACTTTGAAATGATCTTAGCGGCCCGGGACGCACAGATCCACGATGACATCATGGCTCGCCCCGGTGGCTATCAGAGCCGCATCACCGAGGGCGGCCGGGATCTCTCCGGCGGCCAGCGCCAGCGGCTGGAGATTGCCCGTGTGCTGGCCCAGGACCCCCACATCGTCATCATGGACGAGGCGACCAGCGCCCTCGACGCCCGGACGGAATACGAGCTGACAAAAGCCGTCAGGGAACGGGGCGTCACCTGCATCATTATCGCCCACAGGCTATCCACCATCCGCGACTGCGACGAAATCATTGTCCTCGACCACGGCAAGGTTGTGGAGCGCGGCACACACGAAGAACTGTACGCCAAGGGCGGATATTATACCGAGCTGATTACCAGCGACTGAGGAAGGAGGTGAACCATGGGCTTATTCGACGAACAGATTCGGCAGCGGAAGGCGCAGGATCAGGAAATTTTCGAGGATTCCATCTTCGAGATGGCGTCCGCCATTGCCGGAAAGCGCGGCGCGGACGAGCTGCGCGATTGGCGCATCGTGACGAAGGCCGCCATTGACGAGATACTGAAATACTATGGCTTGAAGCCTGTGGAGATCCCCCGCAGCATCGAGCGGGCGGAGGATCAGCTCGACTACGCGCTGAATCCCCACGGTCTCAAGTACCGGCCCATTACGCTTTCCGAGGGCTGGCAGACGGCGTCCTTTGGCCCGATTCTGGCTTTTTACGCGGAAAACGGTCTGCCCGTGGTGCTGCTGCCGAAGCAGTACGGCGGCTACTTCTGGTATGACGGGGGCGGGAAAAGGATTACGGCAAGGAAAGAAACGACTCAGCGGCTATCCCCGGAGGCGTTTTGCTTCTACAGACCCCTTCCGCTGAAAAAACTCGGCGTTTCCGACCTGCTAACGTATATGAAAAACTGCCTGAACGCAGCGGATCATGCGGCGCTTATCGGGCTGACGCTACTTGTCACGCTGGTGGGCATCCTTCTTCCGCACATCACAAAGCTGTTGTCCGGCTTCGTGCTGGAGAGCGGGAGCGAACTTGTATTGTGGTCTACTGCGGTCTTTCTGCTCTGTGTGATCGTCGTGTCTCAGCTCATGACCGCCTCGCGAGAGCTTGCGATGGCGCGCATCCAGACCAAGGTGGCTGTGCCCATGGAGGCTGCGATGATGGCAAGGCTCATGAGCCTTCCCGCGACCTTCTTCCGCAAATACAGTGCGGGCGAGCTGGCAAGCCGGTCGGGATCTGTCAACAAGCTCTGCACGCTCCTTCTGGGCGGCGTATACAGCCTTGGCGTCACGGCGGTGCTTTCCCTGCTGTACATCAATCAGATATTTTCCTACGCCCCGGCGTTGGGGCTTCCGGCGTTCGTCATCATCCTTGTGATGGTGTTCGTCACGGTGTTGACCGGCCTTATGAAGCAGAAGGAGGCGCGGGAGTACATGAAGAGCGCTGCGGAGGAATATGGCGTCAGTTACGCCGTCATTTCCGGCATCCAGAAGATTAAGCTCTCCGGTGCGGAAAAACGGGCGTTTGCAAAGTGGGCGAAAATCTACGCCTCCGGCGTGGAGATCGAGTTCAATCCCCCGCTGTTCCTGAAAATCAACGTAGCAATCACGCTGGCGGTCTCCCTGCTGGGGACGGTGGTACTTTACTACGCGGCGGTGAAAAGCGGCGTCAGCCCCTCGGCCTATCTCGCCTTCACCGCAGCCTTCGGCACCGTCACGGCAGCCTTCACCGCCTTCGCGGGGATCGCGGCGTCCGCCGCGCAGATCGGGCCAATTCTGGAGATGGCGGAGCCGATTTTGCAGACCGAGCCGGAGACGGCGGAGGGCAAGGAGATCGTGACGCGGCTTTCGGGCGGAATCGAACTTTCCAATGTATCCTTCCGCTACTATGACACCCAGCCCTATGTGCTGGACGGGCTGGATTTGAAGATCAAGGCGGGCGAATACGTCGCCATCGTGGGCAAGACCGGCTGCGGCAAAAGTACGCTCCTTCGCCTGCTTCTCGGCTTTGAGACGCCGGAAAAGGGCGCGATCTACTATGACCGCAAGGATCTCCGCTCCCTCGACCTCGGATCTCTGCGCCGGAGGATGGGGGTGGTGACCCAGGACGGCAGCCTGTTCCACGGGGATATTTTCTCCAACATCACCGTCTCCTCGCCGCAGCTCACCATAGACGACGCCTGGGAGGCGGCGGAAAAGGCCGGGATCGCGGAGGACATCCGCGCCATGCCCATGGGGATGCACACCTTTTTGAGCGAAGGGCAGGGCGGCGTTTCCGGCGGGCAGCGCCAGCGGCTCATGATCGCCCGCGCCATTGCGCCCAAGCCGAAGATACTGCTTTTCGACGAGGCCACCAGCGCCCTCGACAACAAGACGCAAAAACAGGTTGCGGACGCCCTCGCGGGACTGAACTGCACCCGCGTCGTCATCGCCCACCGGCTCTCTACGGTCAAGGACTGCGACCGCATCGTTGTCCTCGCCGGCGGCAAGATCATCGAAGAAGGAACCTACGACGCCCTCATCGCCAAAGGCGGCTTCTTCGCCGAGCTGGTGGAGCGCCAACGGATAGACTGAATCTGTCCGACCTTTCCGCATGAGCGGAGCGTTCACGCGGAAACGTGAGACAGGCTCTCAAAAAATTTTTCAAAAACCATTGCCAAAAATCAAAGTGTTTCGGCTATATCAGTAGACGGAAAAGGAGCGAGGTGATGTAAATGAGCATGGAAGAACTGCTGGCAGGGCTGTTCGATTTTCAGACATTCGAGAAGGAACCGGCTCTGCAAAGCGTGATCAACGAGGTCGAGGCGCGGTATTTTTGCGCGGAGCTCTCCGACGATGAGCTGTGTATGCTCTCTGCGGCGGGCGACCCGTTTTCGCAGCCACCCGACCCAAAGGAAAGAGATCGGAAAACGTGACGGCGCTGACGCAAGGCGAGATCTACGCCGCCTATCGGGAAAAGGTGCTCTCCTACCTCAGCGGGAAAATGGAAAGCCCGGAGGACGCGGAGGATCTGTGCGAGGAAGTCTTTGAGCAGGTCAGCCGTTCGCTCCCCCGATTTGAGGAAAAATCGTCCCTTTCCACATGGATCTACCGAATTACCCGATACACTTTGATTGACTATTACCGCACGAAACGTACTGCCGAACCGCTCACTGAGGAGCTTGCGGCCCCGGATGATTTGGAGGAAGACTTCATCCGCAGGGAAACGCTGGAGCGTCTGGCCTTTGCGCTGAAGGCCTTGCCGCCGGAGGAACGGGATATTATCGTTCTGCGCTATTACAGAGGGAAAACGCTGACAGAAATATCTCGGCTCACCGGCATCAGCTACGGTATGGTGAAGGTGAAGCACAAAAAAACGCTGGAGACCTTGCGTTCCCAGCTTATGTAAAGAACCCTCGGGTTTCTATGTCGGAAAACAATTCCGCTTTGAAATAAAAACAAAAGCTCAAAGTCTGAAAGGAGTAAACACCATGAAGAACAGAAAAAAGCAGATCGAGAAGATGGCCCGAGAGGCTGTGAAGAAGGCATCCGAAGCGGTCAAGAGCGCCAACGACGCCCTGACCGAGGCCCAGACCGCTCTTAGTATCATGGAGGAGCTCTCCGACGATGACCTGGATCAGGTCTCCGGCGGGGCGAATCCCTTTGGGGAGAACCTGCCCTATGTCCCGCCTCAGCCCATCGACGATGAAGATCGGCCTGATATGTGAATCTGTGATTTTTATCAGCAAGGAGTCGATTCCCTATGAAACAATTTTGTAAAAGATCGCTGGCCGTGCTGCTTGCCGTCCTGATTCTGTTCGGGACCTGCGAGGCGGGCGTGGCCTACGCCGTGGACGAGATCGACAAGGCGATCAATCCGGCGGAGCAGATCGATCTGACCGTGCCGGAGGCGTTCGCGGACGGTGAAAACTGGTTCTTCATCGCCAACGCCGACTGGAGCGCCGGCGAAAAGAGCGGCGAAAAGCTCTACATCCCAATCCAGCGGGCAGGCGACCTGGATTCTGAGGCCGATGTGACCCTGAAGGTCATCGACCTGTCCGCCAAGCACGACGTGAACTACACCGTGGAGGTCTATAAGGAAAAGGTCACGCCGGAGACCGCCATCGCGGATCTCTCCATGGTGGAGCTGGCCCAGAACGCCGACGGGCAGGAAGAAGTCCAGCTGGGCAGCGAGAGCGACATGGGCCAGGTCCTCTATGAGGTCGGCGGCGCGGACATCGTGGACGGTGAGGGCAGTGTGGTCGGCAGCATCAGCGCCACCCCGATGGACGAGAACGGCAATCCCATCCCCGAGCCGGAGACCGAAACCGCGGCGGATGAACCGGAGGCCGAAACTGCGGCGGATGAGCCGGAGACCGAAACCGCGGCGGACGACGGGGAATCCTCGGACGAAGCATCCGAATGGACAGAAGCGGAGCTCTCCGGCCCGGCGGCGCTGCTGGCGGCCCGGAACGCGGCCACCGGCACGATCTCCGACCGGCAGCCGCTGGCGGCTCCCGATATGACCGAGCAGGCCCTCATGGCGGGGGAGGAGTTCGGCAAGGACATGGCCGCCGCCACAGAGGACGGCTACCCCGGCAGGGAATATACTCTGCGCTTCAAGGCCGGGGAGGACGCCAAATTCCTGGTGATCACCCCGCTGTATTCCGAGGCGGCGGAGGGCGACGCTCAGATCCTGCTGATGCTCAAAAACCCCGGTGAGGGCTGGGCCATCGGCGAGAACGTAAACCCCGTGTCCGTCACGATTATTGACGAGGATGAGCCGGAGCCCGTCACCGTCTCCATGGCGGCGGAAACGATCACCGCCGAGGACGGCAAGGCGGTCGTTACCGTCACCCGCTCCGGCCGCATCAACGCCATCAAGGGCGTGCAGCTCAGCTCCTGGGGCGGCAGCGCCAAGGAGGGCGACGAGTACAGCGGCGTGGGCGCCAAGCTCTATTTCCCCGTGGGCATCACCAGCCGCACTGTGGAGATCCCCGTGTACCACGGTACGGAGCAAAAGGACTTCTACGTCACCATCACGGCGCTGGAGGACGAGGAGATCGGTACGGCCACCACCCATGTCCTGATCCCCAAGGCCACCGCCGACGGCGAGCTGATGGGCGTTTCAAATGTCAACGGCCACGAATTCACCGATCCCATCAACCTCAAGGCCGGGTCGTATGACAAAGGCGGCTTTAACTCCGATACCAGCTTCTATCTGCGCACGAGCACTGACAAAAAGGAGACCGTCCATTTCTGGCTGGATACCTCTGTGTACGGCTACGCCTACGACGGGATTTACCTGGAATACGATTCCTTCCTGAACTGGTGCAACGGCGAATACCGGCTGGTGCGCTGGACAGGCAACAACCCGAACCGCGTACACACCAACTCTATCAAAGATGGCGGCTGGTCAAGAAA
>Ga0256405_10006320_pt1 | contig 19120 bp, 17 predicted proteins | sample RumenRJG_02DNA_FD_189096 | JGI IMG/M metagenome (GOLD analysis project Ga0256405, IMG submission 189096) | Bovine rumen microbial communities from Lethbridge, Alberta, Canada - RJG_02 | ecosystem: Host-associated > Mammals > Digestive system > Stomach > Rumen | place: Canada: Alberta... | reverse complement strand
TTTCATTACTTAGATATTATATAACTCATAGCAGTATAACAATTAAACACTGCTAATTATATCATAACAGCTATGTGCCTTTCATCCCCATGGCTGAAGCCAGGGGCTTTTCGGCACAATTTGGTAACGTTATAATAATATGAAGCAGATATTTTTCCGTAATAAATAAAAACACGTCAGGATTTGTGAAGATTCAGACTAACAGAGGATAACAGTGTGGCTAATCATGTATATGATAGAAATAAATTAGAACAGGATCGTGAAAATATTATCATCAGAACAAGTATGGTTGGGATCTTCACCAATGTAATGCTCGCTGCCTTTAAGGCCTTTATTGGTGTGATTTCCAACTCCATTGCCGTTATTCTTGATGCAGTGAATAATCTTTCTGATGCTTTATCTTCAATTATTACCATTGTCGGTACTAAACTTGCAGGGAAGCTTCCTGATAAAAATCATCCTTTTGGTTATGGGAGAATAGAATATCTCAGTGCCATGATAGTTTCCGGTATTATTCTTTATGCGGGTATTACATCTGCAGTTGAGTCTGTAAAAAAAATCATCAATCCTGAGGTACCAGAATATAGTATTACATCTCTTATTATTATTGCCGTTGCTGTCCTTATAAAGGTTTTGCTTGGTAGATACGTAAAAGCTCAGGGGCAAAAAGTTAATTCAGGTTCGTTAGTGGCCTCAGGTCAGGATGCGTTGTTTGATGCAATTCTCTCCCTATCTGTGCTTATCTGTGCAATTTTCTTTTTGTTAAGCGGTATTTCTCTTGAGGCCTATATTGGTGCTGTCATTTCTTTATTTATTATTAAAGCCGGCATCGAAATGATGAAGGAAACCTTAAATGAAATACTGGGCATGCGTGCAGATAAGGAAATGACCAATAAGATAAAGCAGTTACTGACAGAAGATGAGAAGGTTTTAGGTGCATACGATCTTGTCATGTATAATTATGGTCCTGATAAAAACTATGCCTCAGTGCATCTGCAGTTGCCCGATTATATGACAGTAGATGAAGTGGATAAACTTACAAGAAAACTGGAAAACAAGGTATATAAAGAAACCGGAGTTATCTTAGCGGGAGTAGGAGTTTATTCCACAAATACCCAGAATGAGGAAATAGGAAGAATTCAAAAAAATGTAGAGGACTGTGTTTTATCCTACAAGTGGGCACTGCAGCTGCACGGGTTTTACGTAGATCTAGAATCAAAGGAAATGCGTTTTGATGTGGTTATGAGTTTTGATATTGATCCAAAAGAGGGACTGAAGATACTTTATGATGTGATGAAGGAACAATATCCTACCTATATAATTCATATTGCCCCAGATATTGATATATCGACAACTTAGATTTTTTGTGCTTTAAGATTAAAACAAAATAAATTAGATAACAAGTTCTATAAGAGATAATAATTATGGTAGCCATCAGACAGACACATAATGCTGGATTTGATTTTGAACAGTGGATTGAGGAGTTACAATTATCTGACGAGTATAAAAACGTTATTTCGCGTACTAATGCTTTTGTTCTCAAATGCATAAGAAAAACAGAGGTTGAGGATGATTTTGTTAATGCCGAAGATCTAGTCTCAAAATTCAATCATGTTTCCTCAGAAATTGTTGTTATTCTGATGAACCTCAATATGGATCTGGCTTCATTACAGGTCGCTATTCTTTATCCTGCTTTTGAGAGTGGCTTTATCAAGATTGAGGATATATTATCGGTATTTGATCCTAAAATTGCGACTTTAGTGATGGCGGTTAAGGATATGGAGGCCATACGTTCTTTGCAGACACTCAACTCAGAACGAGTTACCGAAGAACAGGTGGATAGAGTGAGACGTATGCTTTTGGCTATGGTTAAAGACGTACGTGCTGTAGTAATCAAACTTGCCGAAAGAATAGCCACCATCCGTGCTGCTAAAAACGAAAATGCCGAGTATAAGATAAGTATTGCCAAAGAAATCTCTAATGTTTATGCGCCGTTGGCTAATCGTCTAGGTATTGGGCAGTTAAAGTGGGAATTAGAGGATTTGGCTTTTAAATATCTGCATCCTCAGGAATATAAGGAAATTGCAAGGGATCTTGGAGAAAGGCGTATTGAGCGCGAACAATATATAGAAGATTTTGTCAGCAATCTGACAGTCCTTTTAAAAGAAAATGGCATAGAAGGTAAAGTTTATGGCCGTCCGAAACATATCTACAGTATTTATAAGAAGATGGTCAGAAAACACGTCAAGTTTAGCGAAATTTATGACGCCAGAGCAGTGCGCGTTTTGGTTGATTCCATTGAAAAGTGTTATGCTACGTTAGGTGTAATTCATACCGCTTTTGAACATATTCCTAAGGAATTCGATGATTATATTGCCAATCCAAAGTCTAATGGGTATCAGTCGATTCATACCGTAGTGTATGGAAAAGGGCATAAAGTTGTTGAAATTCAGATCCGTACCGATAATATGCATCAGTCCGCAGAATTAGGTGTGGCTGCGCACTGGAAATATAAGGAAGGGAACGGACAGAGCCATGGTGTTGAAGAACGTATCAACTGGCTGCGTAAACTGCTGTCGTGGCGCGATGATATGTTGCGTTCAGGTTCATTGCAGTCGGAATTTCATAATCAGGTATTTGAAGATAGAATTTATGTGTTTACCCCTAACGGTGAAGTTATTGATTTGCCTACAGGGGCCACTCCTCTTGATTTTGCCTACCAAGTTCATACCATGGTCGGGCACTGCTGTATTGGTGCTAAGGTCGATGGCCGTATTGTTCCCTATACTTATCACCTCAAAACCGGTGAGCAGGTAGAGATTATCACTTCCAAGACCCCGAATCCGTCCAGAGACTGGATTAATTTAGATAATGGATTTATTAAAACCAACAAGGCTCGAAATAAAATTCAGGCGTATTTTAGGAAGGTGGATTTTGATAAAAACTGTCAATTGGGACAGGAAATCCTCGACCGTGAATTATCGCGTGTAGGGCTTGATCTAAAAAAAGAGCAGCTGCATTCACTTCTGAAGATGCGTCTTAGCAAATTTAATCTAAAGACAGTAAATGATCTGTTCGCAAATATTGGTGCCGGTGATATCGGTGTAAACATTATTGTGAGTTTTATCAGCGAACAGCTGGATAATTCCAATAATGGAAAAAATTCTTCTATAAGTGTCATTGATGAACTGATTTCTCACAGAAGTAATGCTGAGCAGCGAAAGAAATCTCATAAAAGTGACGTCATTGTGTCCGGTCTTGGCGATATTATGACCCATATGGCAAAATGCTGTCAGCCAATTCCTGGGGATGAGATCCTTGGTTTTGTCACACAGGGCAGAGGCATTGCCATTCATCGTTGTGACTGTGAGAAATTTACCAAGATGGCCGAGATTTATCCTGAAAGAGTTGTTGATGCAGTTTGGGGGGATAATGCCGAAGAATCTAGTGGGTATCACGTGACCATAAGAGTAATTGCCGAGGATTATCCGATGTTTTTACGTGATATTACTTCCATTTTGGCGAATGAAAAAATGGATGTACTTGGAATTAAATCCAAGGTAGACAAGGATAAAAATACTTGTCTTGTGGACTTAGAGCTTTTGGTTGTAAAAATTGCAGTTTTAAATAGAGTTTTAAAAAAATTAGCAGATTTGCCAAAAGTCTCTTCAGTGAAGAGAGTCTGACTGGAATGTTGTTTTTTACGCTTATTTTGTGAAAACAGATTGTGTATGCTGTGGTATAATTCATTACTTGTATAGTGTTTGAACGGAGTTTTTATGTCCACATCTCCAAAGATTATTTTTGTTACAGGTGGTGTTGTATCTTCCTTAGGGAAAGGTATTGCTGGTGCGTCATTAGCTGCAGTGCTGGAGGCCCGTGGCCTTAAAGTTACAATCATGAAATTGGATCCATATATCAACGTTGATCCTGGTACTATGAGTCCAATTCAGCATGGTGAAGTATTTGTTACTGAGGATGGAGCAGAAACTGATCTTGATTTGGGACATTATGAGCGTTTTATTAACGCTAAAATGACCAAGAAAAATAATTTTACGACAGGAAAAATATATTCTGAAGTTATTAGAAAAGAGCGCCGAGGAGACTATCTTGGTGCCACTATTCAGGTTATTCCTCACATCACCAACGCTATTAAGGAGCGGATTTTATTAGGGTGCGAAGGTAATGATATTACCCTTGTTGAAATTGGTGGTACTGTGGGTGATATTGAGTCACTTCCTTTTTTGGAGGCTATAAGACAGTTAGCAGTGGATATTGGCAGAGAAAATGCTCTGTTTATGCACCTTACTCTCCTGCCATATCTGCCAACATCTGGTGAGGTAAAAACCAAACCAACTCAGCACTCTGTAAAAGAATTACTCTCTATTGGTATTCAGCCAGATATTTTAGTCTGCAGATCTGTAAACGGTATCCCTGCAAATGAGCGTCACAAGATTGCTATGTTCTGTAACGTTAAGGAAAATGCTGTAATCAACATGAAGGATGTAGATTCAATCTACAAGATCCCTGCTTTATTGAAGAGTCAGTACCTAGATCAATTAGTGATTGACCGTTTCCATATTGAGGCTAAAGAGGCAGATCTTCAGGACTGGGAACAGGTTCTCTATCAGCAGGCCAATACCATAGGTGAGGTTACCATTGGTATGGTAGGCAAATATGTGGAGTTGCACGATGCTTACAAGTCAGTTAATGAGGCCTTGAAGCATGGTGGACTTAAGAATCGTCTGCAGGTGCATATACGTTATATTGATTCAGAAGATGTTGAGGTTAAAGGACTAACCGTCCTTGAGGGCCTTGATGCCATTCTGGTGCCGGGCGGTTTCGGCAAGAGAGGCGTTGAGGGAAAAATTATGGCAGCACGCTATGCTCGTGAAAATCAGATCCCATATCTTGGGATCTGCTTAGGTATGCAGGTCGCCCTTATAGAATATGCGCGAAATGTAGCCGGTATGGAAAAGGCCAATTCTACAGAATTTGAAAAAGATACTCCATATCCTGTGGTTGCATTGATTACAGAATGGAAAGATGAGTCAGGCAAGATTGAAAAACGGACTGATAAGTCGGATTTGGGCGGAACCATGCGTTTAGGCGGGCAGTTATGTCATCTTCAGAGTGGTTCAAAGGTTCGTGAGCTTTACGGTCAGAACGATGTTATTGAACGGCATCGCCATCGCTATGAGGTTAATAATACCCTTATTTCTAAAATTACTGACGCAGGTTTAAAGATAGCCGGGCTCTCAACTGACAACAAACTTGTAGAAATTATTGAGATCCCAGACCATCCTTGGTTTATTGGTGTTCAGTTCCATCCTGAGTTTACCTCTAATCCAAGAAAAGGACATCCTTTGTTTACTGGTTTTATTAAAGCCGCAAAAGAATACCAAGATAAACACTGATAGGTGCTTATGAAGTTATTATCTTTACTGTTAATTGCTTTTGCATGTTATCTTGGATATGACTGTTATTATGGTCGTAACGGTATTGAACAGTGTGAAAAAACAGAAGCCAAGCTTGAGTCTGTCAATAGCAAATTGGAGCGTTTTGAACGTCGTAATCAGGCATTATCTGATGAGATTGCTGATCTGCGTCAGGGTAATCGTGTAGTTGAAGAACTAGCCCGTACCGAGTTGGGCATGATAAAGAAACAAGAAGTTTTTTATCGTGTTATTGATAAAGAAGAGTCTGCCGTTGAAAAAAAATAAATTACTTTATGCGTTCTTTAACCGTTGATGTAATTCTGCCTGCTGCTGGCGTTGGCTCCAGAATGGGATTGGGTTTCCCTAAGCAGTATTTACAAATTGATGGTAAGACGGTGCTCGAACACACTGTTGATGCCATTTTTTCTTCTGAATACGTTCATAACATCATCATCGGTGTTAGTAGGGAAGATTCCTACATTCAGCGTATTCATTTTCAACACCCATCAAGGATAGTCTTAACTGAAGGCGGACAGGAACGCTCTGATACTGTTCGTCTTGCACTTGCTTCTGTCACTACTGATTTTGTGATGGTTCATGATGCCGCTCGTCCCTTTGTAAGAAAGTCTGATCTTAATAATCTTGTAGAGAGTTTGTCTAATGACGATGTGGGCGGGATCCTTGCCTGTAAAATCAGTGATACAATCAAGAAAGTCTCTAACAGTGAAATTATTTCTACAGTTCCACGGCATGATTTGTATCGTGCCTTCACTCCGCAGATGTTTAGGACGGCCCTACTACTCAAGGCATTAAATTTTGTCTATGAAAATGGGATTGCTGTGACTGATGATGCCTCTGCTTTTGAAGCACTAGGATTAAAAGTGAAAATTATTGAAGGACATTCGGATAATATTAAACTGACCACTTCTGAGGATGTGGAAATTGCAAAGATGCTTATGTCCTTGAGGAAAACAAAGAATGTATAGAATTGGACACGGTTTTGATGTACACCGTTTTGGTGGAGAGGGTCCATGTATTCTCGGTGGAGTTGAGGTCCCTTATGAATATGGACTTATTGCTCATTCTGACGGAGATGTTATTCTTCATGCTATAGCAGATGCCTTATTAGGAGCACTTGCTCTTGGAGATATTGGTCATTTTTATCCTGACAATGATCCTAAATACCTTAAAATAGACAGCCGTATTCTGTTACGTGATGTTTTTTCTAAAGTCAAAGAATTAGGGTACGGGATTGGAAATGTTGATGTGACGGTTTTGGCCGAGGCGCCAAAACTTGCAGCATATGAGCCACAAATGAGGGAGAATATTGCCAAGGATTTACAGACTGACTTAAAGAATATCAGTGTCAAGGCCACTACTACGGAAAAATTGGGGTTTGTCGGACGCAAAGAAGGAATTGCTGTAGAGTCAGTAGTCATTTTAAGAAAAAATATGTCGTGAGGTATAGAATTGAAGATTTTCTCAGCACTGTTTCAATTGTTTGAAAAACTATCTTACCACCGTTTTGCTACGCCTATTATGTGCATTAACTCTTTTATAGAGTCTATTTTCTGGCCGGTACCTGCCGATGTGATGCTGATCCCGATGTGTGTATATCAGCGAAATAAAGCACTTTATTATGCTTTACTCACTGTTATTTCGTCTGTTTTAGGTGCAGTGATTGGTTATTATTTGGGATATTATCTCTACGACCCTTACATTAGTAACTTTATTAAGTTTATGCACTATCAAAAAAGTATGTCTGTGGCAACTGAATATCTCGTTACTTATGGTATTCTTTTTGTTTTTGTAGGTGCTTTTACTCCTATTCCTTACAAAGTGATCGCCATTACCGCAGGAGTCTGTGCTGCAGATAGAGTCATGCAGTCTGGATCAAGTGGAGCCTTGGGTATTGTTCCTTTTATTTTGGTATCTTTTGTCGGTAGAGGTTTAAGATTCTTTCTTGAAGCGATCGTGATCCTCATCGGTGGACCGAAGATGGAAGGGGTGATTAGAAAATATATCGATCTCATTGGTTGGATCTGTGTGGCGTTAATTTGTTTATTTGTTGCGTATAAGATCTTAATTTAGAGAAAAATATGCATGATTTTATTTAAAATTATGTAAAAATGAGAAGAAATTTTTGGATCAGTAAACATGAAGAATTATTTTTATTTTTTTGCTATTCCGCTTGCTGTTATGAACAGTACATATGCTGAGAGTCGTAACTCTGCTCCTGCTGTCATTGAATATGTACAGCCAGTATATGTAAATCCTAGCATTGCAAAAAAACAAGGACAAAACAGTTCTTCTGCAAAGTCTCAGCAAAACACCAATAGCAATATACAGAGTGGACAAGTTAAGCCTTATAGAGAGTCCGGAACTACTGTTAAGACTCGACAGTCAACTTCAGTTAATGATGTACGAAAAACTTCAGAGGCTGGGGTTATAAAGCCTTATATTCCTGATGAAAGTGAGCGCGCCTATGAAGTAAAGAGCCCAGTGGCTGCTACTAGTACGAATAGCAATGACAAATCGCAATCCAATGCAAAAGCCGGTCCTCTGACCTATCAGGTAAAGTCTGGCGATACTCTTTATTCGATTGCTTTTAGGTACGGACGTGATTATCACGACGTAGCAAGAATGAATAACATTGATGTCCCATATAATATCGCTGTGGGGCAGACTATTTATTTAAGTGAAAGAAAAAACGTTCCACCTGTTCAATCTCAGTACAGTAATTTATATGTAGTCAAGCCAGGTGATACCGCTCTGAGTGTAGCTAAAAAACATGGATTGACGCTTTCGCAGCTGGCTCATGCCAATCAGTTGAATGCTCCTTATAACATCGAAGTTGGACAAAAACTTAATCTTGATACCACCAAGATTATAAATTCTGAAAAAACAAATCCAAAACTTGTGCCTGTGGCTGGCAATATAAATTCAACTAGTGTGGCTTCTGCTTCAGTACCCAAAAACAATACCGTTGATGAGGAAATGCGCAGTGAACCTGTGTCAGTGCCTAAAGTTAGATATGTTAAAGGCAAACAGAAGAGAATTGATGGTGTGACATGGATGTGGCCTTGTAAAGGTACAGTTGTGAAGAATTTCTCTTCAGCAAATAAAGGTATTGATTTGGCTGGCAATCGTGGGCAGGATGTGAATGCTGCTGCATCTGGAACCGTGGTTTACTCAGGCAATGCCTTGAGAGGATACGGTAATCTTGTTATTATAAATCATGATGATAACTTCCTGTCAGCCTATGCCCATAATGATATGCTACTAGTACGTGAGGGACAGAAGGTAAAAATTGGACAGGTTATTGCAAAGATGGGCTCTACAGACACTTCACGTGTGCAGCTTCATTTTGAGATTAGACATAAGGGTAACTCGGTTAATCCAAGAAACTATTTGCCTTAATAGATGGTTTTGCTGAGTTTGCAAGGTTACTCATTTTTAGTTTGAAGAATAGATGACTGATAAAAAATCACTTGATGAATTTATAGAAGAGTCTTTGGAAGATCTAAAAGATCTTGAAGAGAAGAACATTGATTATAAAGATTTAGACGAAAAAGATGTTAAACTTTTACGTAGTGAATGCGCTTCATCCAAAGAAAACGCAGATTTGCTGACTAATTACTTTAGTTCAATTAGGCGTTATCCTTTGCTTTCGTCTGAAGAAGAAAATGAAATAGGACGTAAGGCACGCGATGGAGATCGTCGTTCTATTGATCAGATGATTACTTCTAACTTAAGATTGGTGGTGAAAATTGCCAAAAACTACCGTACCCGCGGAGTCCCTCTGCTTGACTTAATTGAGGAAGGCAATCTTGGTTTAATTCATGCTGTTCAGAAGTTTGACCCAGACCGTGGCTTCAGATTTTCTACATATGCTACCTGGTGGATAAGGCAGAGTATTGAACAGGCTATTATGTGTCAGTCACGTCTTGTTAGATTACCAGTGCATGTCATTAAGGAAATCAATATTATTCTAAAGGCCAAGCGGCAGTTGCAGGAGTCTGGAAATGCTAACGTTTCTATCCAGCAGATTGCCGATGAGACCGGCAAAGATCCCGAGAACATTCGCGATTTGCTTTCATTGCTAGAAGGGACAAGTCCTCTTGATATGAATGTGAAGGGTGGAGATGACGACAAGGAAATTTCTCTTCTCGATGTTGTTCCAGATACCAAACTTGCTTCTCCTTTTGAGCATGTTGATCAAAAGGAAGTGGTGAATATTGTGCGTGAATGGTTTAATTCTCTTCCTGAAAAACAGCAGATGGTGGTGCTGTATCGCTTCGGTCTCAATGATGAGGAAGTATTAACCTTAGAAGAAGTAGGCAAGAAAATTGGTCTTACACGTGAGCGCGTACGTCAGATCCAGACTGAAGTCCTCAAATCGTTACGCAAGACTTTTGAAAGTCTGGGAATTGATAAGAATTCTTTAGGCCTGTATGTCTTCAAATAGCACTATACGTGCTTATTTTAGTTGCTGTTGCAGTTCATAAACAACATTCAGCACCTGTATAGGTGATAGGTTGTTTATTTCAATTCCTTTGATTTTATCAATTATTTCTCGATATTTTATATTGCTTTCATCTTTTGATGCTTTAGCCGTATTTTCTGAATTATTGTCTTCAGAAGCAGTCTTATCGTCGTGAGTTGCAACTATCGGCTGATGTGAACTAATGCTGGTAATATATTTCTTGGCATTGACAATGATATCAGCAGGTAATCCTGCTAATTTCCCGACTTCAACAGCATATGAATAATTCTGATAACCTTTGTTAGCCTGATATAAAAAGACAATTGAGCCAGAATTTTCCTGAGCCTTAAAGCAGATATTATCTAAATTATCATAACGCGAGGATAGGGATGCTATTTCAGGGTAATGTGTAGAAAATAAAGTCAAACACTTAATCTTGGCCACGAGATGCTCCGCAATAGACAATGCCAAAGCACTTCCTTCATAAGTCGAGGTGCCACGTCCGATTTCATCCATAAGCACCAGACTTTGGGATGTGGCATTGTTAATTATGGAAGCCGCCTCCTGCATTTCAACCATAAAGGTTGAACGACCTGAGGAGAGATCATCAGAGGCGCCTATTCTCGTAAAAATACGGTCAATATCTCCAATTACTGCTTCTTTTGCCGGTACAAAAGATCCAATTCGCGCCATGATGGTAATCAATGCGGTTTGACGCATATAGGTGGATTTTCCTCCCATATTTGGGCCTGTGATAACCTGCATCTGTGTTTTTCCAAGACTAATGGAATTTGCGACAAAAGGTTTGCTTGATAATTTCTCTATAACAGGGTGTCTACCATCTTTAATACTGAGAATACATTCATTGCGTAACTTTGGTCTTGTATAGGAATTCTCTTCGGCAGTAATGGCAAATCCAAGAAGTACGTCAAGGAAAGATACAGCATGTGAAGTTTTACTTAAGGCATTAAGGTGCTTTTGCAAAACCAAAATTAGTTTATTAAAGAGCTCAAACTCGATATCCAGCGCTCTTTCTTTGGCATTAAGCGCTTTTTCTTCAAGTGTCTTTAGTTCTTCGGTGATATAACGTTCGTTGTTTTTCAGTGTCTGTTTACGAATATAGTGAGATGGGACCTTGTCAGCCTGGGAACGAGGAATTTCGATATAATACCCCTGTACACTGTTGAAGTTGACTTTAAGTGTTGTTATGCCGGTCTGCTCCTTTTCTCTGATTTCAATTTCACCTAAAATCTTTTCAGAACCGTTCATAAGGTTTCTTAATTCATCAAGTTCTGCATTATATCCCATGGCAATGACATTTCCGTCGCGCAGAAAGGTCGACGGTATATCCATTATGGCATTAGTTAGTAATACTTCAATTTCGGCTAATGGATCGATATTTTGTGAGTATTCTAAAAGTATTTTTTGTCCTGATTTCTCCAAAAGTGTTTTGAGATTTGCAATATTTCTTAGAGCATCCCTTAATACGGCCAAATCTTTTGGTTTAGAAGTGCTAAGACCAATTCTGGCAATAATACGTTCAATATCCCCGATGTCATCAAGATATGTTCTGATTTCAGGATAATTGGACTGTAGTAGAGCCTCGACAATATCAAGTCGTTTTGTAATCTTTTCATTATTTCTTGAGGGTTCTACCAGTATTTTACGTAATAACCGCTGTCCCATTGGGGTGGTGGTTTTATCGATGATTTGAAAAAGTGAACCAGTTTTTTCTCCATTGAGATTGGTTAGCAACTCAAGGTTACGTAATGCACATTTGTCAATAATAACGTTTTCACTGTTATCATCACGACTTATGGAGCGTATATGCTCAATCTGTACGTTCTGGGTCTGCTTTACATAGGCTAGCAGGGCACCGGCAGCACAGATCCCCTCATCTAGATCTTCAATATCGAATCCGAACAGACTTGCTGTTTCAAATTGGGTGCATAAAAGACGATAGGCATTTTCAATCTCAAAATTCCATGGCGCAAGAGCCTTGGTACTCCTGCTAAAATTGAGCTGCGAGATTTCTTTAAAATTTTCTGGATAGACAAGTTCTGTAGGTTCAGTTTTATCAAGATACAGCATGACTTCTTTTAAATCAGCACAGATTGTGGTTTTAAAGGTACCTGAACCTAACGAAATATAGGCATAGCCATAGTATCTTTTGCCTTTGAAAATGCAGGCGGTAAGATTGTCCTGCCCCTCTGGCGCGATGCCCTCATCTGTGGTGGTACCAGGGGTAATGATTTTAGAGACTTTTCGCTGCATGGTACGTTGCTCACCAGGTTTACCCACCTGTTCGCAGATGACGCAGGATTCACCAAGTTTGATAAGTTTGGCAATGTAGTTGTCAACCGCATGAAAGGGTACACCAGCCATTGGGATGGGTTCACCGTTATTCGTACCACGTCTGGTAAGTGTAAGATCAAGCAACTTTGCTGCTTTTTTGGCATCCTCAAAGAACAGTTCATAAAAATCACCTAGTCTATAAAGAACCAGAGTATCTTTATAATTCTTTTTTATTTCAAGATATTGGCGCATCATAGGAGTTAAATTTGGTGATTGTTCTTGCATTTTTTTGAACCTGCGAATTTATGGTTTAAAATAAATGAATATTATAGACATATTTACATTTTTTATCATGTACCAAAGCAGTCTCGTCTTAAATTTGCACTGCTTAAGTAGGCTGTCTTTATGTCTATGTGTAAAGTTCGGTGATGACATGGTTAATACCTAATAATAAGATAATTTGATTAATGATAGTAGTCTACGAAAAGTAGAACAAATATAAAAAATATATTGACATATTATTCACTAATAGTATTATTATACTTAGTATACTTATTTATTTAACTGAGGAAATTATGGCAAAAGCAACAACTACATCAGCATCTAAAAGCAATACCGCCGGTTCAAAGCTGGTTTCAAACATCACAGCCGATCCTAAAAAACAGAAAGCCTTAGAAGCAGCAATGGAGCAGATTGAGCGTCAGTTTGGTAAAGGCGCCATTATGCGCTTTGGACAGAATGAAATGACAGATATTGAGGCGATCTCCACAGGTTCTTTAGGACTTGATATTGCGCTGGGTATCGGTGGTCTGCCAATGGGGCGTATTATTGAAATCTATGGTCCAGAATCATCAGGTAAAACAACTCTTACTCTAGAGTTGGTGGCGCAGGCTCAGAAAAAAGGAAAAGTATGTGCTTTCATTGATGCTGAACATGCGCTTGATCCTATATATGCCAAGAAACTTGGTGTTAATATTGAGAATCTTTTTATTTCACAGCCTGATACCGGTGAGCAGGCTTTAGAGATCTGTGAGACTCTGGTGCGTTCTGGTGGTATTGATGTGGTGATTATTGACTCTGTGGCAGCCTTGGTGCCTAAGGCAGAAATTGAAGGAGAAATGGGGGATAATCATGTTGGACTGCAGGCCCGCCTCATGTCACAGGCCCTAAGAAAACTTACTGGTATCGTGAAACAGGCTAACTGTATGGTAGTGTTTATCAATCAGTTGCGCATGAAAATTGGTGTCATGTTCGGTAATCCTGAAACTACCACGGGTGGAAATGCCCTTAAGTATTATGCTTCAGTAAGACTTGATATCCGCAAGGGGCAAACACTGAAAGATAAGGAAAACATTATTGGAAATGATACTAAGGTTAAAGTAGTGAAAAACAAGGTGGCTCCTCCTTTTAAGACTGCTAATTTCCAGATCCTCTTTAATTACGGTATTGCCAAGAACGGTGAGTTAATTGAGTTGGGTACTCTCTCTAAGATCGTGGTGAAGACCGGAGCCTGGTTCTCATATAATGGAGCCAAGATTGGACAGGGTAAGGTTAATGCTATGAAATATCTTGATGAGAATCCTGAAATTGCTGATGAGATTGAGCAAAAAATTAGAGATTATTTCAAGACCAACAATAACTATGAGGAGACAGTATCACTAGGTGATGAGGAAGTAGCGAAGCCTGTGGAAAATGATGATCTTGATGACTTTTCCGAGGAACAGCTCATTACCCCAATTCCTGACGATCTTTAAGCAAAGAAAAAATGTTTGCGCGTAAAAATAAGCCATTAATTGATGATGCTCATAAGGCATTAGACTATGCTGTAGGATTACTTTCCAAAAGAGAGTACACCAAAAGAGAGCTGTTTACGCGCTTATGTTATAGGTTCACCAAAGAATGTGCGGTGGCTGCTGTCAAAAAATGTGCTGAGGAGAAGTGGCAGTCAGATGAAAGATATTGTCAGCTTGCATTTGAGCACTATATCAATCAGGGCTATGGTCCCTTTAAGATAAGTTTTGAGTTAAAAAAAAGAGGTATCAGCGCGTCTCTTTATGAACCATTACTTGATGTTCAGGATTTTGTTGAAGTGGCCCTGCGTTATCTTATGCATAAATATGATACAACGCAGCAGTATGATTTTGCAGGTAAACAGAAAATACTATCTCATCTTGCAAGAAGAGGGTTTAGTAATGATACCTGTGTAAGTGCTTTATCAAAATTCTTAAGTGATGACTTATTGGTTCTTTAAAAGTCTTAAACTCCGTACTCTTCATCGTTTAAAGTATGCTTTTGGGGAGCAGGTAAATGGACAGTGCGTATAAATCTTTCCTCTTTTCTCAAGAAATTAACCTATGTTGAAACAAGGTTAATATTTTTTGTTCCTGCTTTTTTTAATTATTCTTTCTTGCAGTTTAATTTATGGTGGATTAGGCAGAAAATAATGGAAATTCGTGTTTTAAAATATTTTCTGGTAGTTGCCAAAGAACAAAGCATTACTAAGGCGGCAAAGATTCTTCATATAACACAACCTACTCTTTCAAGACAGATGCATGATCTTGAAGAGGAAACGGGAGTAACTCTTTTTGTAAGAGGTTCAAAAAAAATCTCCTTAACAAATGAAGGCTACCTTCTCATGAAAAGAGCGGCTGAAATAAACGATTTGGTGAAGAGAACTTTAGAGGAGCTGCCGTTACAGAATAAAGAATTAGCAGGAAGTGTCAGCATTGGTATAGGTGAAATCAATGCTATGGAATCCATCGCTAGAATATGCGGATCTTTTCAGCAGAAATATCCTAAAGTGAAATTTGAGATCTATACAAGTACTGCAGATATAATTAAATCACGGATGGAGAGAGGGCTTATTGATATAGGAGTATTGCTTGAACCTTTTGAGCTTGAAAAATATGGCTATGTCATGATCCGCAATCCTGAAAAGATGGTGGTGCTGATGCGTGCTGATGATCCTCTTACTCAAAAAAGGAATTTAACAAGGCATGATCTTGAAGATCTCCCCTTGATCCTTCCCTATAGGCTAAATATTCAGAGTGCTCTTGGTCATTGGTTTGGAAAAAATATTGATTCCTTAAAAGTTGCTTTTACGTCAAATCTTTCAACGAATGCGGCTATCATCGCCAAGGAAGGTTTTGGATATCCTATTGTCGTCTCTGGTGTCGAAAAATACTTTGACAGTACGATACTTCAGGCGCGACCTCTTGAGCCCGCACTAAACCTTCAGACGGTTATTGCCTGGAAAAACAGTGCCCCATTCGCAAATGCTACGCTCAAATTCATTGAATATATAAAATGCCTAAAAGGCATAGCAGAATGATACATATAAAGTATTTGATATAACACAAGAGTGTCACTAAACTTAAAGATAACTGATTCTGTTTACGTTCTTTTTTTGATTCTGAAAAGTTTGCAAATGCCGTACAAATAAATCAGTAAGAGCAAAAAGAGGCTCGATATGCAGATAATCAGGCAGAATATACAATGCCGTTACCGTAAGTACATATAATATTCTCAGTCTTTTATTATTAAGAAAGCAGAAAAGAGCGGTCTAGGCTAAAAAATCAGTTCCTGCACAAAGTAATCGTATAAAAGGCTTATTCTAGCGAAAATATCGTTATATGACCCGTTTTTTTGCAGTGACTGAATTCTGCGAGGGCATGAAGACAAAGTTATAAATTTTGCTGTCATATCAGGATAATCGGCAGTACCTTGCCATTGTTTTTACATAAATCTGATAGTTAGGAGAACTAAAATGAGACTGTTAAATAAAATGATTGTGTTTGCTGCTGTAGCAGTAGGTTCTGCCGTGACCTGTGCTCAGGCAAAAAGTTTGGTAGTTTATTATTCTGCCACTGGATATACCAAAAGTGTAGCCAATATGATTGCAGCATATGTAAAGGGCGATACGTTTGAACTTGTTCCCGCAGTTCCATATTCGTCTGATGACTTAGACTACAATAAATCAGACAGTCGTGTCAGTAAAGAGCATAATGATCCAAATCGCGAAGTAAAACTAGTAAAGAATTCAGTGGAAAATTTTAATGCATACGATACTGTTTTTGTGGCTTATCCAATTTGGTGGGGAATTGCCGCTTGGCCTGTGGATGATTTTGTAAAGCATAACGATTTCACCGGAAAAAAAGTAATCCCTGTGGCAACTTCATTTTCGTCTCCTTTAGGACAAAGCGGAGAGCTTTTAGCATCGATGGCTAAAACTGGCGATTGGCAAAAAGGAATTAGATTTTCATCTGGTGTTGACGAGAAAACCGTTACTGACTGGTTGCAGTCGCTGAATTTCAAGCAATAGCTTTGGGGTGACTCTTATGAAAAGACTGCTCTGTTTATTTGTTTTTTTTCCTTTTTTGTCCATGGGAGCAAATGTCGATCTTGTTTTAATAAAAGGTGGCGCATATACAATGGGCTCCTCATCTGATACCAAATGGAGGGGTGAGGATGAAGGACAGCATCAGGTCAATATTTCAGATTTTTTCATTGGGAAATACGAGGTGTCTCAGGACATTTATGAGGAAATAATGGGGAATAATCCAAGTTTACACCGAGGAAGTACACTTCCCGTAGAAAATATAACTTGGATTGATGCGATAAATTTCTGTAATGAGTTAAGTAAAAAAGAGGGGCTTACTGCAGTTTACACTGTTTCAGATAAAGAAGTAGTCGTTAATTCTGAAGCCAATGGTTACAGACTTCCATCTGAAGCGGAGTGGGAATATGCATGTCGCGCCGGTACTGACAGTAATTATAACCTTGGTTATTCAATAAGTGCGGAAGATGCAAATTACTGTGGGCATTATCCTTATGATATTGAACCAAACTATTTTAATCTAGACAGGCTTGCAGTTCAGCCTGGAGTATACCGTCAGCAAACACTCCCTGTGAATGTTTTCAAACCCAACGCCTATGGCCTGTACAACATGCATGGTAATGTTTGTGAATGGGTCTACGATACCTATTATGGCGCTTATGACGCACCTCCTGATAGTCATAATAATACTGCTGGAGGCGTTTATAAGATTTATCGTGGAGGAGGATACAATGATTTTGCCAAACACATTCGCTCCTCATACAGAGGGATCCTGCCTTTTTATTTAAAGAGAATGTCGGTTGGCATGCGTTTGGCCCGTAATGCTGATGGCATGAAGAATGATGAGCCTATTACCACTCTTCAATACCCTTCTGAAAAAAAAGGAAAGGGGCTTGTGGTCTATTTTTCTTGGTCAGGAAATACCAAGAATCTTGCATCTATTATTGCTGAAAAAACAGGTTCAGACCTTCTTGAACTGAAACTATCTCCCGAAAAATGTTATTCTGAGAATTACTCGGAGGTACTTGTACAGGCCTGGAAAGATCAGTTTAACCGCACTTATCCGAGGGTCATAAATCTTCCTGAAAATCTCGATAAGTATGAAATCATTTACATTGGTTATCCTTTGTGGTGGGCTTCAATTCCAAGACCGATTGCCTCTTTTCTTAAGGCTTTTGATCTTTCTGACAAAAAAATTATGCTATTCAGTTCCGGTGGCGGCGGACATCTGCAGCAAAGCGCATCTGATTTGATGAAACTTTCTTTGTCCTCCAATTATGGCTCATTGTTTGAGGTATCCTATTCAGGTGGTAGAGACGTAGAAAAGATGATAGACCAGTGGCTTCTTGAAAACCATATAAGATAAAAAGTTCTTTTGTTAGATTTTTCTGTGATGGTATTTTAGAGAGTTGTTTCATGAAAAAATATGTTGTACTGTCTTTGGTGCTCATAGAGCTCTTCTTCTCAAGTGTTTATGCTAAATCCTGTGTAGTTTTCTTTTCTTTGGATACTCTTGATTTAGGAGCTGTTGATGCATCAACAGCAGCCACAAGTCCTGATTTCAATACGCATACCGTAGCGCAATATGTAGCCGAGAAGACAAAATCTGATCTTCTGAGAATTGAAACTATGGAAACTTACCCTAATAAGATGAATGCGGCGATAAATGTATTTCAAGAGCAGTTATCAGGGGCAAGAGCGGTCAGTATAAAAGCAGATAAGGACAATTTAGACTCATATGATCAAATTTATCTAGGCTATCCTGTCTGGCTAAATGGTATGCCGAATGAGATCGTTGCTTATCTTAAAATGCATGAAAAGGAATTGGCAGGAAAGAGGATTAGCATCTTCAGTACCACAGGAGGTTCTCCTAACAGTCAGTCCGTGACAGAAATAAAAAATCAGTTCCAGCAGATTGTTTTTGGAAGTGCTGTGAGTATTTCGATGATGCAAAAGGATAACTATAAGACCCTAATAGATGAGTGGCTTGGGAAAAATTCATAACTTAAAGAAGGTAACTTTCTGTTCTCAAATCCTTTGAGAAAATTGAAGGGAGCTGTTTAATTTTATTGAGGGTTTTCTGGCAGCAATCTAGGAGTTATCAAATGAAAGAGTATAAAGAAAGTACCTATATCAGCTGTGTAGGCATGAAAAACGGAAATAAATTGCGAATTGATTGGGATCATGGTCAGATTGTATGCGATTCTATAGATAACTTTATGAGATTGACAGAACTATTGCATAAGCCTGTAGATGCTGGTAACTGTGAAATAACTCAGAATTCAGCCTTGAAGGCTAAACTGCCATTCTATAAGTTTTTTGATGAAGTTTTGTCTATCCGGTACAATTTTGACGATCCATCAGATGAATTTGACGAAAATGTCTTATATTAAAATCTCGATGTTTTCAAAGCTTTTTTACCAAATTGTGCCGAAAATCCCCTGGCTTCAGCCATGGGGATGAAAGGCACATAGCTGTTATGATATAATTAGCAGTGTTTAATTGTTATACTGCTATGAGTTATATAATATCTAAGTAATGAAATACAAATCAAACTGTAATGTT
>Ga0256405_10006319_pt1 | contig 19130 bp, 13 predicted proteins | sample RumenRJG_02DNA_FD_189096 | JGI IMG/M metagenome (GOLD analysis project Ga0256405, IMG submission 189096) | Bovine rumen microbial communities from Lethbridge, Alberta, Canada - RJG_02 | ecosystem: Host-associated > Mammals > Digestive system > Stomach > Rumen | place: Canada: Alberta... | reverse complement strand
GGTCGAAGGCGGATCGGGCGGTCTCCAGTCCGCTGCCCTTGATGTTCCACTCCCAGGTGACGGCGCCGCCCGCGGGGTTGCCGTCCGGATAGATGATCATGGGCCAGGACTGTATGAACCGGCCTCCCATGAGTACGGTCCGCTCCAGCTTCCGGGCGATCAGCTCCCCGCCGGTCAGGGGGGACAGCCCGTCCGCGGGGCTTTCGGCAAGGCGGGCCATGGAGCCGAGGTTGCCCGTCACCACCAGGGTCACGCTGTTCTCCTCCGCCTCCGCCAGGGTCCGGCGCAGAACGGTCAGGGTGTCCGGGGCGGCCCGGTCGGTTCCGTATGCCTCGGCGGGATAGCGGTTGGGGAACAGATCGCACAGAGCGCCGGCGTACACGCCGCGGGAATCGTCCCGCACCGCGTAATTGATCCCCACCGGGACCTCCCGGCCGTAAAAGCGGTTGACGGCGTCGATGCATCCCGCGACGTACGGGGAGGCATAGCAGGCCGTCACAGCCAGAAGCTCCGCCTCGCCCTTGTCACAGAGCCGGTGCAGCATGGCCAGGGCACCCGCGTCGTCGCAGTCGCCGCCGATGTCGGTGTCAAAAATGATCTTCTTCTTTTTCATGACGGTTCCTTTCCTTTGTCCGGCGGTCGTTTATTCCAGCAGGAAGCAGGCGGAATAGGTCATGGTGCCGCGGCCGTGGTTGTAGGGGATGCCGCAGTCCCTGCAGACCTGCGTGACGAAGAGGCCGAAGCCCTCCATGGAGTACACCATCTTGTCCGGGAAGCGGCAGGGATTGTCCGGGTAGGTGCAGGTCTTGCAGTTCTTGCATCCGCCGGAGCCCAGGGCCAGGCAGTCGGGATACAGCTCCCGGATGCGGGCGAGGAGGCGCTGGAAGTTCTCCCCGTGACGCTCTCCCAGGGCCTGAATGCTCTCCCAGTCGTAGTCGTCCTCCAGGGTCTGCACGCTCTGGACGAGCAGTCCGCGGGTGTATTTTTTCAGCATTTTCCGGCTTTCCTCCAGATCCCCGAAGGCGGGAGGACATGCCCAGGTCTTGTTGTACTGTCCGCACAGGTTGACCTTGCAGGCGTCCCGCACGTCCTCCAGCACCTCGAGCTTTGTCGCGTCCAGAGGCGCCGAGCAGTCAAAGCCGTATTCCGCGGCCAGGGCAAGCAGTTCTTCATCCGTCATGGCGGTAGTCCTCTCATGTGTTTCTTGATGATGCGCGGGCCGGTCCGTTTCCGGAGATCCCGGTCGTTGAGGCCATTATACCCCATCCCGGCCCGATTTGCAAGAGCCGGGAGAAACGTACAGGAAATTCCGGACCGGCGGAACGAAAAAGGGACCGGCCCGCGTCCCTCCGTCGGGGGAACATGAGCCGGTCCCGGATTATGGAATGGATTTTGGAATACTTTGTCCGCGGGTTATCTTCCGCCGCCGAAGAAGCTGCCGAAGAGGTCCGCGAGACCGCCGAAGCCGGAGGAGTCGTCCAGACCGGACTGTTCTTCCTCGGGGGCTTTACCGGAGGCTTCCTCAGAGGCATTCTCATCCACGGTCATCTCGAACACGGTGACCTCCACGGAGACCAGCTTGCCCTCACGGGAGACCTGGACGGTCAGCTTGTCGCCGATCTCGGAGCTCTGTACGATGGAACGGACGTCCTCCACGGAGGTGATCTCATCGCCGTTGATCGCCACGATGCGGTCGCCCACCTTGAGGACCTTGTCGTTCATGCCCTCCTCCAGAGCCGCCACGTACACGCCTGCCTTCATGGCGCCGCCGGCGCTCTCCGTCAGGGAAACGCCGATGGCGGGCTTTGTGGTCTGCTCCTTCTTTTCTTCCTTTGCCTCGCCGGACTTGTCCTCATTGGTGGAGGCGGCGGTCTTCACGTCGGGGGTGCGCTCGAAGACGGTGACCTCAACCTCCATGAGCTTGCCGTCGCGGTACAGCTGGAAGGTCAGCTTGTCGCCCACGGAGGACGCGGACACAACGGCCTTCACGTCGTCGGAGGAGCTGATCTCGTCGCCGTTCACCGCGATGATGCGGTCGCCTTCCTTCAGGACCTTGTCGTTCATGCCCTCAGCCAGGCTCTTCACATAGACGCCGGGCTTGACGCCGGAGTTCGATCCGAAGAAGAAGGAGAACTCGCCGCCGTTCGACACATCCTCGAGGGACACGCCGATCATGGGCTTGCCGGAGACGTAGCCCTTCGTCATGAGCTCCTCGGAGACGGCCAGCGCCTGATTCACCGGGATGGCGAAGCCCAGGCCCTCGATGCCGGTGCCGGAGGACTTGGCGTTGACGATGCCCACCAGCTCGCCCTTCATGTTGAACATGCCGCCGCCGGAGTTGCCGGGATTGACGGCCGCGTTGGTCTGGATCAGGTGCATGGTGACGCCGCCCACCTGGATCTCGCGCTCCGTGGCGGAGACGATGCCATTGGAGACGGAGCCGCCCAGCTCGCCCAGAGGATTGCCCACCACCAGGACCTCCTGGCCGGTCACCAGGGTCGAGCTGTCGCCGCATTTGGCGGGGGTCAGGCCCTTGGCGTCGATCTTCAGAACGGCGATGTCCTCGTCGGTGTCGTAGGACTTCACCTCGGCCTTGTACTCGGTCCCGTCGGTGAGGCGCACGGTGACGGTGTCGGCGGGATTCTGCATGTTCTGGTCCAGAATGACGTGGGCGTTGGTGATGATATACCCGTCCTCGGTGAGGATCACGCCGGAGCCCGCGCCGCCGGTGGTGTACTGGAACCAGGCGTTGCGGGTGGTGTACTCGGTGTTGATCTCCACCACGGAATCCTTCACCAGAGCGGCCACCTGCGCGTAGGTCAGCTCATCCCCGGAGGTGTGAGCGGCGGTGGTGCCGGAAGCGGCGTTCACGGTTTCGGCCGATTTGTAGACCACCACGGGGGCGTTCAGGGTCGGATCCTTTGTCTCGCTCTGGGTGACGGAGGCCTCAGCCTCGGGAGCGGAGGCCGTCATGCGGTTGGCCAGAAGCGTTCCGCCGAAGCCGCAGGCTCCGGAAAGGATCACGCATGCCGCGCACACCGCCGCAACGGTCTTTCTCGCGCTTGAACCGGATTTCTTTTCGCCCTTCGGGGCGTTCTTCGGTGCATGGTCCGAAGAGGTTTGATAAGGGGAGGTACCGGAAACACTGTACTGGTTGAATTCAGTGGGAATCCCGGTCGTGCTGTTCATCATTTCATCGTTTTTCATTTTTGATTCCCTTTCTCCGGGGGGAGTCTCACCCGCCCGGTCTTGTTCTTTCTTACGCCCATATGATAATCCCCCAATGTGACGCTAATATGAAAGCCCGTGAAAAAGAAGCTGAAAAAAAGACGGGGCCCGTTTCGCGCGTTCTTCACAATTCCGGCGGGACTTGACCGGTCCGGCATCGTTGTGATATAATGAAAAAAACGCCCCGGACCGGCCGGGGAGTCCCGGAGGTGAGGAGCATGGCGCGCGGTGAGAGGATGCTTTTGCGGATCCTGTTCATGGCCGCGGCGGTTTTTCTGGCGGGATGCGCGTCCGTCAGCGAAAGACCGGTGGATGTGGCTGAGAGCGGAGCCATGGAGGACGAGGATGTGCCGATGGAAACGGCTTCCCCATACGACGAACCGGAGGAGGGACACATGCAGCTGATACCGGACACCGCCTTTCTCGGCGGGATGGAGCTGATCACTCAGAAGGATCACGGAAACGGGGACGCCTTTTCCGCGTTTGCCGTCCACGATTTCCGCGGAGGCGGCGGAGGTAAATCGCCCTTCTGGCGGCTGTGCCAGTGGGATTCGGGACCGGATCTGTCCGGGATGCTGGCCGAGTCCTCCCCGGAGGAGATCACGGACGGGCAGTGGCGCTCCTTCCGGTACGATCCGGAGACGGACGAAATGCGCTTTTATCTCGACACATCCCTGTATTACGGCGGCTCCCCGGCCCGGGAGGGGGATTACTGGCCCCATCTTCTGATCGAGGCGCCGGACTTCGGATGCCGGGACCTGCCCGGGGAGACGGCGGAGTATTACCGGTGCGACGCGGAGAAGATGACGGTATCCTTCGACATCCGCCTGACGGACTATGAAGCCTCTCCCGTGGAGGGAGACTGGGTGGACGCCGCGCAGTTTCTGATGTACTTCTACGTGAAGGGGACCGAAACGGAGGACTTCTGCTGGTTCGGCCTCCAGCTCTTCGACAGCCGGTGGCCGCGGAACGAGCATTACGTGGGATACGACGGAGGGAAGGCGGACGCCTCCGGGGCCATGATCTACTCCGTGGGCTCGAAGTACGTCTACAAGAACGCCGGCGGGACCGCTCTCTGGAAGGACGGCGCGCCCTCTCCGGACGGGGAGTGGAGGCACGTGGAGATCGATCTGGTCCCGTACCTGAAGGACATGCTGAAGCGCGGGAGCCGGGACGGGTACTTCAAGGCGGAGGATCTGTCCGGGCTCCGGATCGACGGCATGAACGTCGGCTGGGAGACCATCGGCACCTTCCGCCACGGCATGGAGCTGCGGCACCTGAGGCTGACGGCGTTTCGGGGAGAGGGATGAGCCGGGACAACCCTGTTGCTCCGCCGACAGCCAAAAGCTGGCCGGAATTGGTATCCGAGGCCTGAAACGCAGGCTGATCAAGGGGGCCGGAAGCTGCACGTCTGAAAACCAACGTTTCGTTTGCTGTCGCATAAATAAATCGCCCCTTTCCGGGAAGCGGGATGTGCTTCCGGGGGAAAGGGGCGTCTTTATGATTTGCGAAGGTGCGTGGGAAGGGATCAGGTGAAGCTGTCCTGGAGCTTGTTCATCTGCTTGACGATGGGCTTTTTGTTGCGCTCGATGAGGGAGGCGAATTCGGTGATGCCCTGGGGGATATTGTTCTTGATGTCCGTGGAGACGGTGCCGAACAGGTCGAAGGCCTCGCCCAGATCGATGCCCAGGCCCTCGTAGATGATGTGGAGCATCTCGACGGAGTTCTCGTTGCGCAGGCCCTTCTGCTCGATCCGGCTGCCTAAGAACAGGTCCAGGATCTTCGTGTCCGACTCGAAGGACATGGCGTCCAGAAGCAGGGCGGCGTCCTCGGGAGCGGCCTGGGTATAGGGAATGGCGAAGGTCATCATCTGGAAATCCAGAGTAGTGAAATACCGGCTCTGGCTCTCATTGAACTTCGGAAGAGGCACCACGCCGAACTCGTCCTCCATCTCACGGAACACCTGGGCGTCCTTCAGTTCTCCGCCCAGGAAGAGGGCGCGGCCGGAGGGGAAGATGTTCAGGTTGTAGGAGAAGCCGTCGTCGTCGTTGGCGTCCAGATACTGGCCGGGCACGGAGAACAGCTCCGCCAGTCTGGTGCAGCAGTCGATGAAATGCTCGGAGGACGCCGCGAATTCCATTTTGTCCTCGTCGTCCTTGTCGACCATGTGGGCCTCCATGCCGTAGAGGAGCTTCTGGAAGACGGAGGTATAGGAGGTGAAGCCGTAGACGGAGCTTCCGCCGGAGTTCCACTGGGCGCGTCCGTCGTAGGGAGGCGTGAAGGCGGAGTCGCCGTTCAGGTTCGCCCCGGCCTTCATGTACTCCGCCAGCCGGTCCAGGGTCCATTTACCCTCCCGGACCGTGTCGTAGGGCAGCTCCAGCTGGAGGTTGTTCATGAGGGACTGGTTGAAGTAAAGGCACCACATGCCGTCCACGGACATGAAGTGAGCCGCGCTGGAGGCGATGTAGTGGCGGCGGTTCAGGGACGTGGCGTCAAGGATGGTCTGATTCCACCAGCTCTCGTCCAGATGCATGCTCGCCAGCTCGTCCAGATTCAGGATGTATCCGCCGGTGACGCTGGCCGCCGTGTAGCGGTAGGGCAGGCAGAACACGTCGTACTTGGGGTCTCCCGCCAGCATCAGGGGCGACAGCTCGTCCCAGTATTCGCCGGAGGAAATGCGGAAGCCCTCCTCGGACAGGGAGCAGTTGAGCTTCTCCGAGATCCGGGAGTTCCGCTCGAAGACAGCGTCGTTGATGACCTCGCCGTTCATCTCGTCGGCGGTCACGGAGGTGAACATGTCCCAGTAGGCCCGGGGCGCGTTGAGAAAATGGAAGTTCTTTCCGCCGAAATCGTGTCCGGCGTAATAGGGGTAGTCCCGCGCTTCCTCCTCGGACGCCGTCTGGGACGCGTCGGGAGTGGAGGGGACGGCGGTCTGGGTCTGGGACGCTTCACCGGGGTCTGCGGGTCCGGAGGAGCATCCGGCCATAAGAGGGAGCAGCAGGGCGCAGACCAGGATCCGCGGAACGCTGTGTTTCATAGTGCCTCCCTGGAAGATCATGGAAGATTTGACTACATTATATCACATCGATCCGGGAAAATCAACAGGGGAGGGAAGAAAGGTCCGCCGGATCCCGGACAAAGAGACAGGGCGCGCTCCGGGACGGAACGCACCCTGTTTTCACGGGCGGGGATCAGTCTCCCGTTTCCCCGCTGTATTCCTTCATCATGCCGAGATACTGCCGGCCCTTGTTGCCGAAGGCCTTGCGCAGCTCGTTGTAGGCGACGCGCTGGTTCGGACTGCTCTCGAAGATGGAGACGATCCGGACGGCCCGGTCGCTGGTGACGCCCTTCTCCAGAAGGAAACGGACGGGACCGTCGGTGAGCCGGATCGCACCGCCGGATGCGGGTTCTTCCTCCTGCTCCTCCTCGGGACGGGCTTCCGACGGCTGTTCCGCGTCTTCTTCGGAGGACGGCGCAGCCTCGGCGGAGGGCTCGTCGGAGGCCGGCTTTGCCGGGGTATCACCGGGAGCGGTCATGGCGGCGATCTCCTCCTTCGTCAGGGGGCGGTCGCTGTCGTCCGTCTCACGGGCGGGCTCCTTTTCCCGGGGCGGGAAGGAGTAGGCGGAGGTGAGGACCATGGTCTTCACGATCTCGTAGTAGGTCTTTCCGTCCTCCTTGCCGAAGGCGCCGCGCATCCGGTTGTACACGTCCCGCAGATTCCGGCACCGGGACAGGATCCCCACCGCGCGGACGGCGTCCCGGAAGGGGATCCCCGCGGCGGTCAGGCTCTCCTCCAGGGTGGTCCCGGCGGGCTCCTCGGACGCGGATTCCGGCGCGGATGCGGAGGAAGACGGCTCCGGAGAGGGCACTTCGGCGGCGTCTGACGGGACGGTTCCCTCAGCAGGACCGGTCTCCGCGGCAGGTCCGGCGAGGGCGGGGGCGTTCTCCGCTTCCGCCGTCGGCGCGGGTGCGTCGGAGGCGGGCTTGTCTCCGTTCGGCGCGGCTTCGGCGGGCTTCAGGGAGATCCAGCTGGAGCCCTTCTCTCCCGCTTCAAAGGCGAACCACGCGCCGTACTGCTTCTCCAGATAGTCCATGGGATTGCGCTTGGACCTCTGCTGGTCGTACTTGTAATCGGGCAGGGAGGCGAGGCTCTTGAACAGCTCCCCGGACTTGACGCGGCCGTCCCGGGCGTTGATCTGCTCCGTGATGAACCGGCGGATGATCTCCATGCGGGCCCGGTGGCTGGGGGCGATCTTCTGCTCGGCGGGTTCGCTCTTTTTCGGTTCCGCGGGCTCGTTTCCCTTCTGCTCCGGGGCGGCGGCCTTCTTCTGCTCGGCGGGTTCGGCCTTTTTCGGTTCCCGGACCGGCTGGGCGGGAGCGTCCGTCGGTTCCGCGGGGACGGGCTTTTTCTCCTGAGCGGAGGATTTCTGTTCCGACTGGGATGTCTTTTTCCCCTCCGGCTCGGATTTCTTCGCGGGCTGGGCGTTCTGCTTCTCCTGCGCTGGCTGGCTTTCGGCTTCGGCGCGTCTGCTCCGTTCGGCTCCCGGAGCCTGGGAGGGCTGGGTCCCGGTCAGCTCCACGTACCGGGTGCAGGCCTTGGGCCACATGGGATTGGTGTTCTTCGGCTCGCCCATGCCGACCACATCCACGCCCGCGGCACGCAGATGCACCGCCAGGGGGGAGAAGTCCGAGTCGGAGGAGACGATCAGCACGGTGGTCTCCCGATCCGTCCCGGACGCTCTGACAGAGGAGAGGATCTCCATGGCGCCGATCACCAGGGCGATGTCGGAGCTGTTCTTGAACCGGTTGGGTCTGAGGGTGAAGTTCGTATGGATGGTGTGCTTGAGGATGGGATCGGACCAGGCGTTCAGGGCGATGCCGGAGCCGTAGATCTCACGGACCGTCACCGTGCCGAGGGACGCGGCGAAGGAAAAGATCTTCTCCGCAAAGGAGGGGTCGATATTCTCACCGTCGATCAGGACGGCGACGAAACGGTTGGACATGAAATTCCTGCTTTCTGTTTTATCATTTATTTGTATTCGTGATCGGATCGTTCCGATGGTGCCCGCCAATGTCAAATATTATACCATATTTTGAAGAAATTGTCCAGATGCTTTTTCACAAATTCCGGCGCCGGAGGGGAAAAGCGCATTTCGGGCCGGGACGCTTGACGGGGAGGTCCGGTTCGTGCTATAATGAAGGCGGTGAAAACGGAGAAATCGAGGATGGAGCATGGAACTGCGGCACGGAGCCCCGGCGGATCTGACGGGCAGGAGCGAGAGGGAGATCCGGGCGTATGCCTTTCTGGACGAACTGGGCGTGGACTATGACCGGGTAGACCATCCGGACGCGCCGGCGGACACCATGGAGGGCTGCGCCGCGGACGAGAGGATCCTCGACGCCCCCATCTGCAAGAACCTGTTCCTGTGCAACCGGCAGAAAACCGAATTTTTCCTGCTCCTCATGCCCGGGGACAAGCCCTTCAGGACAAAGGAGCTGTCCCGTCAGCTGGGAACGAGCCGCCTGTCCTTCGCCGACGGGGAGGCCATGAAGCGGCTTCTGGACCTGCATCCCGGGAGCGTGTCCGTGCTGGGCCTCATGAACGACCGGGAGCGCCGGGTGAAGCTGGTGGTGGACCGGGACGTGCTGGCGGAGGAGCGGTTCGGATGCCACCCCTGCGAGAACACAAGCTCGATCCGGTTTTCCGTGAAGGATCTGACGGAGAGGATCCTGCCCGCCCTGGGAGTCCTGCCCGCGGTGGTGACCCTGACCGGGGAGGAATGAGCGGAGGACGGATTCTCCGTATTGACGAAGCGCAATTGTCTGTGGTATAATGTGGTAAAATCGGGACGGACGGATCACGGCTCCGTTCCCGGCGAAGGAGGAAGGCATATGATCACGCGCATCACCATCAAATCCGAACCCGCGGACCGGAGCGGAAAGGACCGGCTGACGATCACGCGGTCCTCCGTGCGGTACGAGAACGAGCCGGAGAGGGGCGGCACTCCCAGAAAATGGACGGTCAGCAGCTCCTCCCCGGCCTTCGAGAAGATGTTCGCAAACCTCTGCGAGGAGGTGCAGACCCTCATGGAGATGGAGGAGGGAAACGGCTCCACCGCCACCGCCTTCACCGTCATGTACGACGACGGCAATAAGGAGGAGCGTACCCTCCGCCAGCCGGACGAGGTCTATACGGTCTGCTTCACCATCGTGGATCAGATGGTGCGCTGCGCGGGCAAGGCATAAGGTCCGGCGGGGAGAAATCGTTGTGCAGCAAGGGTTTTGAGAGGCATGTCCATTCCGCGGAGGTAAAGTATAGATTCAGTAATACTGAATCGCGGCCATGTTATGCGCGTTTCGATCGCTGTTTTCGAGGTTCCCGAGAAAACCGTGAAATTTCATCATTTATGATGGAATTTCACGCATGTTTCGGCTGACTCTCCAAGTTCGCGCGGGGATCTGAGGATTCAGAATCAGGCTTGTTTACAGATATGAGCGGCCAGGATTATGCTCTCCGGCCAAGGGGGACCCTCGGGAGGGGTACCGGTTTGCTTGCAAACCAATTGGCCCTGAGATGGTATCCCTCCCGACGCCCGGCCTGCGCAAGGCCATTCAATTGGAAACGCGGAGCGTTTCTTTCCTTTCATAGTGTGAACACACTATAGTTCTGGATTGGCGGATGCATATGGAATACGAAGCGGAAAAGAAAATCACGGCGGGGAAGGTCGTCCGGATTACGGCCACGGTGTTTGTCTTTGTGATCATCGGACTGTTCGTCATCCGGTGCTGGATGGTGGCGGACAAATCCCGGTTCTCGAAGCCGGTGCCCACCGACGCCCTGCGGTCCGCCTGGGCCGACGGGGACAGCGAAATGCTGACGGTGAAGGTGGAATCCGAGCTGGCGGACGACGGGTATTTCGCCGCCTACGGGTTCTATTACAATCCCGAAAGCGGGGAGGTCCAGTTCGCCGTCCGCTGGAACCGCAGCGTCTACGAGTACACGGACATGACGCCGGGGCATGAGTTCGGCTTTTACCTGCTGAACGAGACCACCGGTGAAGCCTGGCCCGCCGAAGCCGTGGAGCGGGACAGCATGCTGATCTACCAGTACCGCCGGATGCGGGCGGAGGGCGTGCGCGTCGGGGACGGGGAGCAGCTGACGGCGGTGATGGAGCTGAGGGACGGATTCGAGAGCCGCCAGGTGCTGAAATACGCCGAGCAGTCCTTCAAGCCCTGTCGGCTTCGTGCGAAGCTTCTGAAGGAGCTCGGCGCGTGACGGTTTTTTCGCCGCCCTCTTGCAATCCGGAGCCCGATGTGGTATAATGACTGAAATAGCTTGAATCATTCTGCACAGGAGAACACACAGCCGCCATGGACACAGACGGTACCATACGAACAATGCTTCATCTGCCGGGGATCGCAGCCGAGATCGCCGCGGGCGCCGCTGGGGAGGGAGAAATCCTCGCCGCCGCCGCGGAGCCTCCGCCATCGCACGCTCCGGTGATGGGGCTTGTTCTGCTTTTTGTCCTGTTCGTCGTGCTGGGCGCGTATTTCGGGGGATCCGAGAGCGCGTTCTCGGCGATGAACAAAATCCGCATCAAATCCAAAGCCGACGACGGGGACCGCCGGGCGAAGAACGCCGTATACATCGCGTCCAACTTCGACCGCGCCCTGACCACCCTTCTGATCGGCAACAACATCACGCACATCGCCGCCGCGTCCGTCGCCGCCATCATTGCGGCACGGCTGTTCGGCACGTCCGACCGGGTGACCCTCATCTGCACCGTCGTGACGACCATGGTGGTCTTTCTCTTCTCGGAGATGATCCCCAAGGCCTTCGCCAACGACCGGAGCGAGTCGGCCTCCCTTTTTGCCGCGCCGTCCCTGCGGTTCCTGATGAAGCTCCTCTGGCCTCTGTCCGCCTTTTTCGGGCTGATCTCCTCCGCCTTCACACGGCTGGCTGAGCGGATCCTGCCCAAAGCGGAGGAGCCCTCCATCACCGAGGAGGAGCTGTACGACATCATCGACACCATCGAGGAGGAGGGCGTGGTGGACGAGGAGCAGGGAGACCTGATCAAGTCCGCCATGGAGTTCTCCGGGACCCACGCCGCCGACGTCATGACCATGAGGCAGGATATCGCCGCGGCGGACGCCTCCCTGCCAAACGGGGAGCTTCTGGCCATCCTGCGGGAATCCACCCACTCCCGTCTCCCCGTGTACGAGGGGGATCTGGACCACATCCTGGGGCTGATCCACATCCGGGTGTTCGTCCGGGAGTATCTGAAAAATCCGGAGATCAACATCCGGGACCTGCTGACTCCCGCCTACCGGGTGCCGCCGGACGCCATGATCGACGACCTTCTCTCCGTCATGCGCCAGCACAAGCTGTATCTGGCCATCGTGGCGGATGGGGACGGGAAGACGCTGGGACTGGTGACCATCGAGGACTTCCTCGAGGAGCTGGTGGGCGAGATCTGGGATGAGGACGACGTGGTGGACCGGGACTTCATCAAGCTGGGCGGCAACCGCTTCCGGGTCACGCCGAAGCTGACCGTGGGGGAGATCTACGCCCGCATGGGGCTGGAATGTCCCTCCCGCGCCACGGCGGACCGGCCCCTGCTGTCCGTGATCCTCGAGCGCTTCGGACGCATCCCCGAAGAGGAGGAGAGCTTCCTCTTCGACCGGCTGGACATCACCGTGGAGCAGGTGGAAAACGGGCGGATCGTGTCCGTGGAGATCCACCTTCTGTCCGACGAGGAGCTTGAGGAGCTCGAGGCGAAGAAGCGCGAGGAGGAGGAAGCGGCCCGGGAGAAGCAGGAGGAGGAGGGCTCCCTGCTCAGCCGGCTGATCCGTCCCCGCTCCGACGACGAGGAGGAGAAGGGCGGGAGCGATCCCGCGGGGAAGGGAGGCGGTGAGGCGTGAGATACGTGCTTGTGATTATTCTGATGGTGATCCTGTCGGCGTATTTCTCGGCGTCCGAGATCTCCTTCAACGCCTCCAACAAGATCCGCCTGAAAAAGGCCGCGGAGAACGGGAGCCGGTCCGCCGCCCTGGCCTACCGCATCAGCGAGGACTTCACCACCGCGCTGTCCGCCATCCTCATCGGAAACAACCTGGCCAATATCGCCGCCTCCACCGCCGCCACGGTCATCGCCATGAACCTGCTCATGTCCCTGCACACCATGAACAGCGACGGCATGGCCTCCTTCGTGGCCACGGTGGTCATGACGGTCATCATCCTGATTTTCGGGGAGATCGTCCCGAAGATCATCGCCAAAAACAACGCCGACACCGCCGTCCGGTTCTTCGCCTGGCCCACCCGGATCCTGACCTGGATCCTGTATCCGCTGGTGTGGCTGGTCATGCGGCTGATCCGGCTGCTGTCCTCCCTCTGGGGCAAGGACGACGAGGACGCCCCCACCGTCACGGAGGAGGAGCTGTCCTCCATCATCGAGACCGCCGAGGAGGAGGGCGTGGTGGACGAGGAAAAGAGTGAGCTGCTTCAGTCCGCCATCGACTTCCGGGACACCACCGTGGAGGAGATCATGACGCCCCGCATCGACATGACGGCCTTAGACATCGCCGACACCCCGGAGGAGATCGAGGCGCTGGTGGACGAATCCCGCTATTCCCGGATCCCGGTGTACGAGGACTCCATCGACAACATCATCGGCATCCTCTATCTGAACCACTACTACAAGCGCATGACGGAGGAGGAGAACAAGGGGCCCTTCTCCATCCGGGACCTGCTCATGAAGCCCAGCTTCATCCACAAGACCATGAAGCTCCCGGCGGCCCTGTCCCTCCTGCGGGAGCGGAAGACCCACATCGCCATTGTGGTGGACGAATACGGCGGGACCCTGGGGCTGGTCACCATGGAGGACATCCTGGAGGAGCTGGTGGGGGACATCTGGGACGAGAGCGACGAGATCGTGGAGGAATGCGTCCGCACCGGCGAGAACACCTACGAGGTAAACGGTGACATGAACATCGACGATTTCTTCGCGGAGATCGAGTTCGAGCCCCGGGAGTTCGAATGCGAATACTCCACCGTGGGCGGATGGGCCATCGAGATGCTGGAGGCGGATCCCCATGTGGGCGACAGCTTCACCTGCCGGGACATCCCCGCCGAGGACGGAGAGGAGGACGATCCCGAGGAGCCCGCCACCACCCTCACCGTCGTGGTGTCCGCCATGGACGACATGCGGGTGACCAAGCTGACCGTCCTTGTGACCAGACCCGCCGCGAAGCAAGAGGAGGACGGGGAATAATCCTGTCCTCATATGACTCCCCCGGATCGATCGGTCCGGACAATAAAAAAAGCGCTCCCTCCGGGCGAGGCGGTTCATGACCGTCTGTTTCCGGGAGGGAGCGTTTTTGTGCTGTTTGAGGAACGGGGAGGGCGGGATTCACTCGATCTCCAGCGTCTGACGCTCCTTGGTGAAGCCGCGGCCCCGGACCTCCTTGATTTTCGTTACGGTGATGAAGGCCTCCGGGTCGATCTCCTGGATCAGCTCCGTGGCGGCGAAGAGCTTCCGGCTGGGAATGACACAGAGCACGCCCTTCTGCTGCTGCTCCAGGCATCCGGTCTCGATCATGGCCATGGTGACGCCGGCCTCCAGATCCTTCAGCAGGCGATGGCGGATCTCCTCGTACCGGGACGAAATGGCAAAGATCTGGATCTGGTCCGTGCCGAACAGCATCACCTGATCCAGCACGATGGTCTCCAGCACCAGCACCACGATGCCGTACAGGAGCTTCTCCGGCTTGTGGAAGAACGCCTGGCCTCCCACCACCGCGAAGTCCGTCAGGTACACGAACACCGCCACGGGCAGGTGGAACCACTTGTGGAGCATCAGGTTGAGAATGTCCACGCCGCCGGTGGAGGAGCCCACCCGCATGACCATGCCCAGCGCCAGTCCCATGAGGACACCGGCAAAGATGGCGGCCAGCAGCTCGTTGTCCGTCAGGCTTCCGATCCCGGGGATCCGCTGCATGAAGCCCAGCATCACCGGATACAGCACCGACGACGCCACGGTGGTGAGAAAGAATTTCTTCCCCAGCACCAGCAGTCCGGCCAGAAGCAGGATCAGGTTCAAAATCAGCACGATGCCGGCCGTCTCGATGGGCAGCACCCCGTCCAGCACAAGGCCGATGCCCGTGGTGCCGCCCATGATGATGTCGTGAGGGATCACGAAGGCCGCCACCAGAAACGCCAGCAGAGCGTTTCCCACCACGATGAAAAATCCGGACCTCAGGGACCGGCGGAGCTTGTTCCACTTGGTATTCACACTGTCACCTCTCCGATTGGTTGTGCGGCATACCTGCGGATGATGGCGCGGTGTGCCGGCAGACATTCATTATAGCACGTCAGGAGATAAATGTCAATCGCTGCGTATAAACATTTATGCATAAACAATATTAGCGAGCCGGAAGGGAGGACATGTCTTCCGAATCGTGAATTTTCTTTGTAAAAATTGTAAATTCGTTGCAAACCGTCCTTTCGTTCACGAGCGGTTCAAACGGGGGAGCTATAATGCAAAATTGACGTAAAGTCAGCTTCCCGAAAGGGAATCAATTTACCGATAACGAAGAAGAGACTGCGCGATTTATGAAGCATACTGCCATCAGATCCCTTGCGGCGGGGCTTTTGTCCCTGCTGCTGCTCGGCTCCTGCGCAAACGGAGCCGAGGTTGAGCTCTCCTCCCCTGATACCGCCGTCCGGACCGCCGCCGCAAATGCCGCACAGGGCGGTTCCGCGGACGAAGCTCCCGCCGCCGAAGCAGAGGAGCCAGCGGAAGCAAACGAAGAAGCAAAAGAAGAGCCGGCCCCTCTGACGGAAGAGGAAGTCCTGGCCGTCGCCATGGAATACATCGGACGGCCCGTGGATGAGCTGATCGCCGTCATCGGAGAACCCGAGGACCGGGACTACGCCCCCTCCTGCATGGGGGACGGCGAGGACGGAAACCTGTACTACGGCGGGTTCATCGTGTATACTTACCGGGAAAACGGAGAGGAGACCGTGCAAGATGTCGAATAAGAATTCCCTGAAGAGACTGTTCGGAGTGGGCGCCTTCGCGTGCTGCTCCGCCATTCTGCTCAGCGTCACGGCTCAGTCCGCCCGCAGCCAGCAGATCCCCACCGTCAACGACCTGGGCGGCATGATCGGCGGGACCATCCGGTTCTACCAGTCCCTGAACGACGAGGCGGAGACTGACGCGGTCCCCGAGGCTCCCGTTCAGGCAGAGGCGGCCGAAGCTGTCGCGGTGAACGAAGCCGCCGCCGAGGTGCGCGCTCTTCCCGATTTTTCGGATCCCGCTCCCGTTTCCTCCTCCGTCTCCGTGATCGACGAGGCCGAAGAGGAGGCAAAGCAGGCTCCCGATATGACGGCCGTACTCTCTATGAACGCCGTCGAACCGGATCAGGCCTCCTCCGCCGCTCAGACCCCTGCGGAAGACGACTGGATGAAGGAAGACGACGGGAAGACCGCCTCCGCCGGATCGACCACCGCCGCAGAACCGGAGAAGACCGCCTCCTCCGAAGCGAACAAGCCCTCCGGCTCCGGGAAGGACGGGGAAGAACCCGCCGCCGCGGAGGACAAGGAGAATAAAGAGGAAGAAAAGAAGGCGGACGACGACTGGATGGAAACCGCGGACGACGGCGCTGAGGAATTGACGGCCGTGGCCTCCGGAAAGCTGTCCCTCGGCATCGACAACGCCCGCCACACCGAATATCTGCACGGCTATGAGGACGGCACCGCGCGCCCCGGCGGAAAGATCACCCGGGCGGAGGCCTGCCAGATCCTCTATAATCTGCTCCGGACGAAGCCCTCGAACCGCGCCTCCCTGTCCGACGTGAAAAACGACGACTGGTTTGCTGAACCCGTCCGACTGCTGGCGGCCTACAGCATTGTGGACACCCCCGGCGACAAGGCACGCCCGGGCGATTACATGACCCGCGCCGAGCTGGTTTCCGCCCTGTCCCGGCTGGTGAGCGCGGAGAGCAAGGGAGAGGTCAGCTTCTCCGACGTGCCCGCCTCCCATCCCTATTACGACGCCATCGCCAAGGCGGTGGGTCTCGGATGGGTCAACGGCTACGAGGACGGCACCTTCAAGCCCGACGGATCCATCACCCGGGCCGAGGCCGCCAAGGTGGTGAACCGCGCCCTCAGCCGCACCCCCGACAAGGACTGGATCGACGCCAACGTGAAGGATTCCCTCTATTCCGACCTGGCGAAAGATCACTGGGCCTATTACGAGCTGATGGAGGCCTCCGTGGCTCACGACGTTTCCATAAAGGACGGGACGGAGCGCTGGAATCCCGAAAAGGCGGAGGAAAAGCCTGCCGAAACGAAGCCTGAGAAGAAGCCCGCGGAACAGCCTGCCGAAACGAAGCCGGAGGAGGAGCCCCACGAGGTGGTTCAGCCCGAGGCCAGCGGATGGGCCGACGAGGAGCTGGAACGGATGCTGTCCGAGCCCCTGCCCGGGGAGGTGGATGCCTCCCGTCTGGAGTTCGACGGACTCGAGCTCTACGCTCTGGACGAAAAGGGCAAGAGGGTGAAGAACGTCACCCTGGGCCGCTATCTCACCTTCGGCAAGGACGGACGCTACACCTCCGGAAACGAGGAGCTGGACAAGCTGGTGAAGGATCTTCTGAAGGAGATCACGACGGAGGACATGACCCGGGAGGAAAAGCTCCGGGCGGCCTACGAATACTGCCGCGACAGCTTCCAGTACCGGCGCAACAACTTCTACGAGCCCGGGCAGACCGGCTGGGAGGTCGAGGAGGCCCTGACCATGCTTCAGAAGAAGAAGGGCAACTGCTACAACTTCGCCGCCTCCTTCACCATGCTGGCCCGTCAGCTGGGCTATGACGCGGAGGCCGTCAGCGGTCTGGTGGGCTCCGAGCTTCAGGCCCACGGCTGGGCTGAGATCGTTTCGGGCGGCGAGCGGCTCTTCTACGACACCATCCTCGAGAGCTCCTACAAGGAACGCGGCTTCGACTACGACTTCTTCGGACAGCACTACGAGAAGGCGCCCTGGCCTTATCACAAGCGCTGAACCGGTTCCATGACATGAAAAAACTGCGGTTTGAACGGATTCTGTCCGTCCTTCTCTGCGCCTGCCTGCTGACCGCCGCGCTTCCCGGAGGGATCCGCGCCGAACAGGAGGCCGTTTTCCCGGAACCGCTCCCCTTTGCCGACGTCTCCGAGGACGCCTGGTATTACGGGGACGTTCTCGCCGCCTACAGCATGGGACTGGTGAACGGCAAAAGCGCCGCCGTATTCGCGCCCGACGACGGGATCCTGCTGTCGGAGGCCGTCAAGCTGGCTGCCTGCATGCATGAGCGGTATGAAACCGGAACCGTCACCCTGCAGAACGGAGAGGACGGACCGTGGTACGAGCCCTACGCCGTCTATGCTTGGGAGCACGGCATCCTGACCGGGGACGCGGACTTTGACACACCCGCCCTCCGCGGCGAGGTCATGGAGCTGTTCGCCCGCGCCGTCCCTCTGGAGCCCGTCAATGAGATCCCGGACGGCGCCATTCCGGACGTGCCCATGGAGCATCCCCACGCGGAGGCGGTCTACGCTCTGTACCGCGCCGGGGTCGTCCAGGGCATGAACGAGACCGACCGGCGGTGCGAACCGGACGTCGGAGTCACCCGGGCCGAAATCGCCGCCACCCTGACCCGCATGACGGATCCCTCCGCCCGCATCGCGTTCTCCATGACGGGATCCGGTGACGAGGAGGACGTTCCGGAACCCGAGCAGGGCCCGGACGAGACGGGATCCTCCCCTCTGAGCGAAGAATATCCGGGACGCACCTGGTCCGGGCTTGCTCTGTCCTGGTCCGCCGTATACGACGGGCGGTTCGGGAGCGGCGCGTCGGACGAGATTCTGCTGACGGACGCCGGGATCGACGCCTACAACGCCTCGATGACCGCCGCCTGTCCCACCATGACGGACCTGACCTCCTATCCGGACGAGATCCCGGGCTGGGAGGCCGCCGCGCTCATCGGACGGTACGTGCTTCCGACGGGATATGATTACGACAAAAGCGGCGCGTACATCGACGAATACCGTCGGGCCATGATCCTGTCCAACCGGAATCTGGACGCACTGGGCGAGTCGGCGGAGGCGGTCCGGGCCGTGGTGACTGCCCGGTGCGATCTGAGGGGCTTTCCCACGGAGGACGGCTTCTGTCCCCTGGGCAATCCCGGCTTCGATCAGATCCAGGAGACGGAGCTGATCGTGGGGACTCCCGTCATCGTGCTCCACACCAGCGCGGACGGACTCTGGTACTTCGCCCTGACCTACCACTACGCGGGATGGATCCCCGTCTGGGCTGCCGCCTTCTGCGACCGGGACACCTTCGACCGGTTCGCGCTCCGGGATCCCGGCACGGGCGTAACGGTGACCGCGGCTGTCGTATGGTCCGGCGGCGTCCGGCTGGATATGGGCGTCTGGCTCCCGTATCTGGGTGAAACCGGGCGCGGGCTCGAGGCGGTGCTTCCTCTGCGCGGCTCCGACGGACGGTACGCGGAAACGGCCGTATCCCTGGGACCCGACGAAGCGGTGCGGGGACGCCTGCCCTACACCATGAAGAACTTCTACGAACAGGCCTTCCGCTGGCTGGGCACTCCCTACGGCTGGGGAGGCGCGGACGGCGGGGTGGACTGCTCCGGATTCGTGTGCGCGGTGATGCGCTCCTTCGGCATCCTGATCCCCCGCAATACCACGGAACAGCGGTCCTGGAGCGGCGCGGTCACGGACATTTCCTGGCGCGGAGGCTCCGAGAGGCTGTCCCTGTTCGCCTCCAGCCGCTATCCCGTCGCCATTCACCGGCAGGGCCACGTGATGCTCTATCTGGGCGAGTCGGACGGGCAGCTTTGGATCGTCC
>Ga0256405_10006316_pt1 | contig 19137 bp, 26 predicted proteins | sample RumenRJG_02DNA_FD_189096 | JGI IMG/M metagenome (GOLD analysis project Ga0256405, IMG submission 189096) | Bovine rumen microbial communities from Lethbridge, Alberta, Canada - RJG_02 | ecosystem: Host-associated > Mammals > Digestive system > Stomach > Rumen | place: Canada: Alberta... | reverse complement strand
CGACGGAGCCGCGCACCGCGCGCAGACGCTCCTTTCGAGGTCGGCGACCCTGCGCTCGATCCCCTTGGCCGAATGCACCTGCACCGCGGCAAGGACAATCAGGCCCGCAAGCAACATGACGTCGCATATATCTGGCTTCATGTGTCTACATCCTCCTCTCCGACTGTTTCTGGCCCTGTTCCGACGCTCCGTCTTCGTCGGCTCCGGCATCACCATGAGTCTGCTCCCGGCGGTCCACGCCAACGACGACGCGCACCGTGCGCTCCTTTGACAGCTCCCTTGCGCAGTCGAGCGCGGCAGAGCAGATTGGCTTGACGACCAGATCGCCCACCGATATGACGATCAGCAGCACCAGAAAGAACGATCCGAATGATTGTCCGTGAGTGACCTCAACCTCGCACTTCGCCACCGTCCCGCTGCGGAACGATATGCCAAAGTCTATTTCGTTTCTAGCCATATTTCCTCCATTCCCTTCCGCTGCGGCCTCAGCCCCTAGAGGGCTCGCCGGCCTGTCTCTCCCTTTGCTCCTGGAGCTTGCGGTCGATCCAGGAGTTGATGGCGCTGTCGATGCGCTTCATGTCCGCTTCTGGGATGGCGGTCCCCTCCAGCGGCTCGTCGTTCAGGACGAGCTCCCATGCGTCAGAAGTCCCGATCCGGCCAAAGCCTATCTGCCTGATGACTCGATCTACAAAGCGTCCGTGACCCGTCGTGAAGCTTTGCTCCCCCTTGACCGCATCCATGCGCACATCGGGCCCCGCCACGCTTGCGCGGGCGTGCTCGGCGGACTCCGCGTAGGCGTTGCAGCTGTCCATCATCGCTCTCGCAGCCGCGTCCAGCTCGTCGAAGAGGTGCTTCTTCACGATGCCGTACAGCTCGCTGCCGCACGCACCCTCCGCGAGCTCCGACATCGCCCTCGCCGCCTCGTACAGAGGCCGCATCCTTTCGCGCGCATCCCCCGGGTTCATCTTATTGATCTTCATTTCGCTTTTCTCCTTTCGCCTGTTGACACAGATTTCTTCGCCGCCCTGGTCTTTGCGGCCTTCTTGGCGGCTGCCGACCTGGCCTCCGCCTCGCGGACCTCCGACGGCTTCCACGTTCCGTTGCGAAGCTCCTTCTTCATCTCGGCGAGACGCGCCCTGCGCTCCGCCGGCGGGTACTTGCACACCTCGCGGAGCAGGTCGTCGCGCGTGTACGCGGGAAATGAGTCCTTCGACGTGGCGTGATGGTAGCCGCCCCGGTACCTCATCACTCCCTTGTACTGAATGTCGCTGCACACCGGGTCCATGTCTACTGCTCTCCCTTCCCTTCCGCAAGTCCGCCGCCAGGGCATTCCATCGTTTTCGTGAGGCCACGAAAATGATCGGGTTCCTCGTCCACCTTGGCCGCAAACCAGTCTGCGCTGCATGTCGCAACAACCTGGGGCGCGTAGGATCCGAGTGCCGCCGACAGCTCCTCGATCTTGTACTCCTTGCCGACGCCGAACGCGCCCATGTGGTACACGATCGCCGCCGTCTCGTCAGGCATCAGGTGGATGCCGCATTCAGCCGCCGTCAGCACGGAGCACATCCCATGTCCGGGCATGACCGGCTGAACCTTGCGGTACGTCGTCTCTTCGCCGTTCGCGGCGGCAACCTCGTAGCACCTGCACTTAACAAGGTCGTGGAGCATGCCAACAAGATACGGCGACTCGCGCCTCGACCACCTGACACCAAGCGTGTCGGTGAGCTGAACAAGCCGCCGCGTGACGTTCACACTATGCTCGGCAAGCCCGCCAGGCACGGCGAGATGGTGTCCGGCGCTTGCCGGCATCATGAAATACCCGAGTGCATTCAGGCACGAGACGGCATGTTCGCTCAACCCTGCGAGAAACAGGTATTTGCGCGCTTCGACATCAATCCCTTCGGTGTTCCTCATCGCCGACCCCCTTCCTCGGCAATGGCCTCGTCGAGCCTTCTCGCGTATGTCTCGAACGACGCCGCGAGTTCGCAGAGAATCTCCGCGACCGCCGGACGGGCCGTCCTGCACGAGGCGCCCGTGGCGTTGTAGTCCTTGGCGAGTGCGTGCATTTCCGCCGCTATCGCCTGTATCTTCTCTCCCATGGTTTCCGTAGTCCTTTCTTTCGGTTAGGTTTCGTAAATCACTTCGTCCGATCTGGCCTTCTGTCCCTGCAGTACTCGCACGGCATGTCGCCCACCGTCTCGCACCCGATGGCGTAGCACCAGTCCATCGTCACGCCGTCGCGCGTCTCGCGCCTACGGTGGCTGCACGGCGCATGGGCGTCGCCCGCGCGCTTCCCTGCTTTTCCTGCTGTCGTTCTCTTTTTCATCTATCTCCTCCATTCGCCCCAGCTGGCGTTGTACATCTCAACGGTCAGGACGGTCACAAACGACGAGCGCGGCCTGTCGTAGACCAGCACGGCGGGGCCGCCCATATCCTCCGGCAGCGCGAAAAAGGTTCTCGTGTTCGACTGGCGCCCCAGGCTTTTCAGCCTTCCGTCCGCCAATGCGGCCTTCAGCTCCTTTTGGTCAAGCGACCTTCCCAGACGCTCCGCGCACCTCACGGAGAAGTGAAGCGCACAGTCCCGCGCGGTCTTCCTGTGATTGCGCCTCATCTCGAAACCCTCCCGTCGGCATCCGGCAGCAGCTCTCCCTGCAAGCCGGCGTCCAAAAGCGCGCCAACCCTGCGTCGCGCCATCGCAAAGAACTCTTCGTCCGCCTCAATGCCGATCGACCTGCGCCCCTCGCGGACGCACGCGACGCAGGTCGTGCCCGCCCCCATCGTCGGGTCGAGGACGAGTGCGCCGGGCCTTGTGTAGGACCGCACCAGCCAGCGAACCAGGTCCACGCTCTTCTCGGTGGGATGGTGGTCAACCCCGTGCGGCCTAGGGAACCGGAGGATCGAGCCGGGGAACTTGCGCGCGTCCTCCGAGGTCTGGACGTCCATGAACTCTCCGTAGCACCTGTTCGTCGAACGGCGCAGCAGCTTGCCGCGGGAATGCGTCCTCTCGGACGGCGCACACGCGAACAGCTGCGGGTCGTAGTGGGGCTGGCGGCGGTAGAACACGCAGATGTCCTCGTGGGAGCGCAGCGGCATCTTCCTTGCGTTGAGGAACCCAGACGACCGGCGCTTGTCCCAGACCATGTTGTAGCGCCAGAGCTTCGGACGGGACATCATCAGCCTTGCGGTGAACATGCCCTGCGCGAAGAACACGATTGCGGCATCCGGCTTCGCAACCCTCGCAAGTGCGTCCCAGAGGGGATCCAGGGGAATTGGCATATCCCACCCGGCGGCGTCGTTGGATCGGTTGAGAACGCCGTAGGGCGGGTCGCAGACAACCATGTCCACCGAGGCGGGCGGAACTGTCGCCAGAAGCTTCAGGCAGTCGCCGAGCATCAGCGTCGGCGCATAAACGGCTGCGTCCGTCGGCATCATATCCCCAACTCCCCCTGCACCACCCTGGCCACAGGCTGCACCTCCGCCTCGACGGGCGACTCGGCGCGGCATCCCTCCGTCGGCGAACCACCGCGCGGAGCGATGAGACCGTGCATGAGCCGGCGCATCGGGAAGCCGTGAATGAAGTAACCCGCCGTGTAGCGCGGGCCGGAATACTCCGTGCGCGAGAGCGCGTCCCTGTGCTCGACCTTGGCCGCATAGCCTAGCAGGGTCAGCTCGATGAAGCTTATGTCGCACGCGCGTCCATCAACGTCGCCGACCTCGATGTAGACGTCCGACTGGCGGACACCCTTGTTGTTGACAAGCTCCTCGGCCTGTTCTATCATAAGGACGGAAGCGCCGCATGCGGGGTCGTGCAGGGTGATTATCCGTCCGGGACGGTATCCGTCGCACGGGTCGCAGACCTTCGCCATGAGCCGCGCGATGTGCACCGGCGTGAGGAACTGCCCGTTGTGCGTGTTGGCCGCGCCGATCCCCTCCAGGACGGAGCCCAGGAACTCCTCGCGCCGCGCCGTTAGCGCATCGGACAGGATGGCGAACGACTCCTGCATCGCCGCATACTGCCCGTCGTCGTACCGGGACCGGACGCTGGCGAAATCGCGCTCGACGGCATCCCTGTCCGGGGCGAACGGCGCCCAGAGGGCGCAGGCGATCATGTGCACGGTATCCGTGAACACGTCCACCAGCGAGCGCGAGCCAGTCGCCCGCTCGAGCGACTTGACGAAGCGCACCCTGTCCTCGCCGACGACCGTGCGTGACATGTGTCGGCTCATGCCACCACCCTTTCCTTCTCCAGCTCGGGGAACGTATGGTTCTTCCTGTGCGCGGAATGAACCTTGCGCAGGCTCTTGGCGACGGACACGGCGAGCTTGCGGACGCTCTCCGGCGCAACGTCGTTCCCGCGAAGGTAGCACTGCCGTATCTTCCAGTTAGAACGGTCGATTTCGGCGTCGCACCACGATTTGCCGTCCTTGTCCCTGAACATGAGGATCAGCGTGCTGCCTAAGACGATGCCCTTGCCGTAGGTTCCGCCGCCAACGCAGTTGTTCATGCGGCGTCCCTCCTTCAGCAGCTCCTCCTGGCTCTTGGCAACGACGCAGGTAAGGCCGGCCATCGGTATTTCGCGAATACGGTCCACGCTCCTCTGGAAATCGTCCAGCTCGGAGAGGCGCGAGGCCATGATGCGCCTTATGTGCTCGCGCTCCGCCTCGGCGCGACGACGTTCCTCTTCGCGCCTGGCCTTCAGCGCCTTGCGTTCGGCGGCCCTGCGGCGGCGTTCCTCAAGCCTGTGTCTGCGCTGATTCTCGGCCTCAAGGCGCTCGAGGCGCTCCATGAATGTCCTGCGGCCGTCGCGCACGGGCGGGTAGAGCACGCCGTCGGAGCGCACGTCTAGCCCGTACGACACGGCCTCCTTAACGTAGCGGGCGTACTCATCCTGGCTCACGCCCCATTTGGGGAGCGCGCGCCGGACTCGTGCATAGTCCAGGGAAAGCTTCATCTTGGACGAGTCCCACTCCTCGCACCAGTGGAGACAGGAGCGTATGGAACCGCTAAGCGAATGAACGAACTCGAAGTACCGTTTGGCGGCGGCGACCGAACACCCGTGCTTCCATGCGTAGACGGCGCTGCGCACGCTGAACCACTTGCCCGACAGGCTCTTCGCGTTCTTGCGCACCCAATCCATGAACGAAGGGTTCCTGAGCGCGGAAATGCCAGCCTTTCTGACGAGGGGGAAGAGGTTGGCCTTGGCAAGGAACTCGATCTTCGGGAACCTGTCGTAGAGGTCGAGAAAGTCGATCAGCCCAATTCCGCATCCGGGCCGCCAGCCGCACCAGCGGTAGCGGGTGTCGGAGAGCGCATCGGGGTTGATCGTTGCGTGCCACGGGAATGCAAGGCCGGCGTACTCCCCGTAGGGAGCCCTCCAACACCTGCCGTAGTTCGTGACGTCCACCCTCGCGTCGTTCTTGCGGGAGAGCTCCTCGGGCTCCCAGGTGACGATCCATCCTGCGACCATGCGGTAGTCGATGTCGCCGGAGAGGATGGTCTTGCAGCCCTTGCCCGCCAGATGCGCCATGGAGAGGATCTTCACGCGCGGACGGTAGTCCTTCGTCAGGCGCACGCCGACGTGGCAGACGGTCACGCCGCGCTTGCGGTGGTCGCCCGAACGGTCGGGCACGATGTAGTTGTACCTCAGCGTCTTGCGCTCGAGGACTGCCCTGGCCTTTTCGACGCAGCACTCCGCCGGCCTCGGCGTCGGCACGTTCACCCTCCCCTCGGGAATCGAGTCGGGGTTGGAGATCGAGCCGTAACGCCGCGCGTCCCAGCGACACCTCTCGCGTTCGTCGTGGTCGTACTCGACAATCTCGGCAATCTGCTTCCTTGTGAGCTTCATAAGCGGCTCCGCGTTCAGAACAGGAAGGACTGGCCGGAGTCGCGCTCGCGCTGCTCGGCCGCGGAGATCTGCGGCCTCGCAGGAGCGGGCGCAGGTGGCGCCTTGGGCTTCGCCGTCTCCGGCTTGGCTTTGGCGACCTTCTCCTGTTTCTTGGCCTTCGGCTTTGCCGCCTTGGCCTTGGCAGACTTCTTCTTATGCGGCTCCGGCCTTGCCTCCGCCGCCTTCTTGGAGACGGACGCTTCAAACCTCGAAAGCGCGGGAACATCCTCGAAGTAGTGCATGATGATCGCGTAGAGGACGCGCGGCTCGATGTGAAAACCGCCGCCCTGGCGCGCAGACGACGGCATCCTCTCGCCAACCGCCCACGCAAATTTCCATGCGCCCTCTGCGGTCTTGCCCTCGGCCTTGACTCGCGCCTTCAGGTCGTCGCTGGCGTTCTTCTGGAAATACTCCTCGATCGCCTTGACGGGGTTTGTTGATTCCGAATCCTCTGGCGCGTGGGCAAGAAAGCACTCGTAGGCCTCTTCCACGTAATCGTCGGCGTTCTTCGGCTCCGGTTTCGGCGGCTCGGGCTCGGCCTCTGCGGGCGTCTCTGCCGGTGCTTCGGCGAGAGCCGGCACAGTCTCTCCGGCGGAAGGCTCGACCGCATCGGCCGGAGTCTCGGCATCCTGCCGATGCGTCTCTACGGTCGTGTCCGTCGCGGGTTCTTTTTCTTCATTGTGGTCCATGTTACTCCTTTTGTGTCAGTTCAGTTGACGTTTTACCGCACACACGCATCACGACGTGCGGCGGCGCTTCATGTAGTCCAGAAGGGACTGCTCGGAAACGGCGTAGGGGCGTTTTCCGCGTGCCTTTACGCCGACCAGCTCGCCGTCCTTGACGAGCGCATAAACCGTCGCGCGGCATACGCCGAGGCGTTCTGCTGCCTCGCGGAACTTGATGTTCCTGTCGGTCTTGCACTCCACCGCGTCGGACGCGGCGCTCTTCTCTTCGGCTGTAGCTGTCGGGTCTTTCGCTATCAGCCCCAGAATCTCATTCTTGAATGCGAACATGATGTCTCCACATTGTTACATAGAATCGGCCAGACGCAAGGCGCGGCCACCGCGTTGGGTGTCCTCACCTCTTGGGGCCAAAAAAAATCAACGCTTGGCTACCGTGCGCTTCCGAGTCGAACTGGCCGACCGTCCGCTGACCGCACTAGGTGAGGACACCGAACGGCGCAAAATTTTTTCTACGGCGCCCTTGAACGTCGAGCAGCCCAGCCGGGGCTTGACGGTCTCGATGAGAGCCGCAAGATCCGGCGGGATTGACAATACTATCTGCTTTGTGGCCACACGGGCCTTCTTCGTTTTCCTGATCACGATACTGATTCCTTTCGTTTGGTTTATTTCCTGCGACCACCGGACGCCGCCCCGCCTGGAGCCTTGCGCAAAACAGTGGACACAGATGGCTTCCCGGATCGCCGGGCACCTTTGTTCGGCTTTGCGGCCACACGTCCGCTCGACCCTGCGGCGCGCTCTTTGCGCTTCGCCATGCGCGAGTCCATGTTGGCGTTCACCTGCTTGCCGATGGCGTCGTAGTCCGCCTTGGTGAGAATGATTTCACGCGTCACCTCCTCGAGTGCGCGAATGTACGCGGACGAGAGCGCCTTGTCGCCCGTCTTGCCGAACGTCTTCTCGACCTTGCGTGCCAGTACCAGCGGGACGTTCATGCGCACCCGCTTCTTGTTCACTGCTATCTCGTTTGCCATTTCAAACCTCCTGTGCTCATCACGGCAGATATTATACCAAAAAAGGTGAGGACACCGCAAGGGGGTTTTTTACATTATTTCACAGGCTTGCATACCGCGCACCAAACGGCGCATGGCGGCGCAAACATTCAGACAACCGCAAAAGTGCGCGTGCCGTGCTTCTTGGCGTATTTGATCTTGCGCAGCTGGTTGGCCTTGTGGTTGCGGGCCATCTCGGCCGCGATGGCGTCGTGGTCGGCCTTGGTCAGCCTGACGCCCTCGGTCTGTTCCTTGAGCGCACGGACAAACGGCGCGGAGAGGGACTTGTCGCCCTCCTGGCGGTACTTGCGCCTGATGAGCTCGCCGACCTCCAGGGGAAGCCTGACGGCCACTACGCGCTTGGTGACGTCGGAGACAGACGCGCCGCCGCTCATGACCGCACCCCGCCCTCCTTCTTTGCCGCTCTGGATGCAGCCGTGCGGCGCTTCGACTCCTTGCGCTTGGCCATGCGGCGCTCTATGTTCGCCTGGCGCAGACGCTTGACGGTGGCACGCTCTTCGTCGGTGAGCTCCAGGCCGGCGATGGCGTCCAGGGCCGCGCGGACGTACGCCGGCGCTTCATCGCCGTTGTCCTCCGGGCGACCGTACTTGCTCACGACCTGCATGCACAGGCTGATCGGAAGCCGCATGACAAGCCTCTGCTTGTCCACTGACTCCTCCATGAGGCCCCCCATGGCTATCGCACCCCCCTTCTACGCCTGTCGGAATATGCCTTGCAGGCCTCTTCGTATTCCGCAAGCTTGACGCGGAGGTCGTTGATGTTCTTGCGCAGGGCCGCCACCCTCTGGTCGGAGGGGGTCTTCGCCTTGACGCGCGAAAGCTCTAGTTCCTTTTTCTTGATCTGTCCCTCGAAATAGGCCCTCATCTGGAACTTAAGCTGACGATCCCTCTCTTCGGGCGTGTTTCTGACGGCCTGGTTACGCACCCTTGCGGACTCGTTCCCGACGCGCTTGGAGCGACACCAGGCGACGGCGGCACGGGAGGGCGACACGTCTGCAACCTCCTTCTTGGCGCACTCGATGAAGAAGTCGGCCATGCCCATCTCGCGCATGCTGGTCGTCGCGCGCTTGGTGCCAGCCGATTTCCTCGGAACCTTGCGGCCTTTGATGACCGTGCGGACCTTGGCCAGCAGGTCAAGGTCTACATAGAGCATCACAGCCTGCCGGTTTGGATCCCTTTGTGTAGCCATGTTGTTAGATACTATCCTTCCGTTGACATGAATTATATCAAATCCCGGGCGACGGCGCACACGCGGACCTGACATTTCTTCGGTACGGGATGGGATTATATCATATCTATGATTACCATACAACACGGCGAATACATCAACAAGTTGTGGGGTTTGCGAGGACGAAGGTCTGCTCGATCAGCCTCGTCCGGTATCCCTGCTCCTCAAGGCGATGGCGGCTCGCGTCGAACGTGCCGCGGTCGAGTCGAGCCGTGCGAAGGCCGAGCGCGGTGTCGCAGGCGGCCCCGAGGACCTTCGACACGACGTCGGCGTCGCCCCCGACGAAGGCGACGCGTCCGTCCTGCATGTCGAAGGCCAGGAGGTCGTTCGTTCCGTAGGAACGCTTGAGCGCCTGGTACTGCTCGATGACGATCGGAAGAAACATCAGGCACCCTCCGCGCCGCTGACAAGCTTCGGTTCGTCCAGAACCTCGTAGCCGATGCCCTCGCCGCGCATGTAGTCCTTGAGGTGGTGCATCTGGGCGAGCGTTGCTGTGAACCTCAGTGTCATCGCATACACCTTCGGGGCAAGCGACGCCGGTGCGGGCGCGGGAGCCGGAGGCTCTGCCGACGCCACAGGCGGTTCGGGGGAATGCGCAGGCTGGACGATTCCGGCCCTGGCCGCCCTGAGCGCCGCCTTGGCCGCCGACATGGGGTCTTGCTGCGGGACTGGCGGGAGCCGCGACGTGTCCTCATTCACGACGGTCCTGGCGGCAGCCGCACGGCGCTCCTCCTCGGCTTCTCGTTCGCGGCGGAGCCGCTCCTGCTCGGCGATGCGGCTGCGTTCCTCGGCTTCGGCCCGGAGGCGGGCTTGCTCGGCCTCGCGCGCCCTGCGCTCCTCCTCCGCCTTGCGGCGTCGCTCTTCGTCGATGCGGCGGGCTTCGGCAAGGCGTTCTTCCTCCGCCTTGAACTCGTTGATGCGTACGCATGCGGCGCCCACGTCGAAGTTCGCCTCCACGAGGTAGCGCCCGGCCTTGGCCTTGACAACCTCAAGGTCGTTGGCGTATATGCTCTTCACCTGGTTGCGGGCGTCGTAGCAGCGCGCGACCTCGGCCTCGATGGCCGCCTTCGCCTTGGCGATCGAGAACGTCGCGTTCATCCACTGGGCGTTGCGGTCCACCATCTGCGTGAAGTACGGCAGGGATGAATACAGCTTGACGTTCCAGTCCTTGCCGGCGACCTGTTCCTGCACGTAGGCCACCAGCTCGTCGTGCTTCTCCTGCTTGCGGCGGGCCTCGATCTCCTTGATCTGCACGTCGAGGGCGTCGCGCTTCTCGACCGCCAGGCTCGCCAGCTCCTTCACCTTCGCGTCGAACGACTCGAACGGCGCAAGAAGGCGCTTCTTCGTCTCGGTGCCGACCTGCTTGATGACGGCGATGCCCGAATTTATCTCGGCGCGCACCGTCTTCATCTCCTTGAAGTTCTCGTCGGTTACGACCAGACCGTCGTACTTCTTGAGAACATTCGAGAGTTCGGCCTTGACGACCTCGTAGTTGGACTCTATCTCCCGCGGGAGGGTTGAAAGGTCCGTCAGGACCACCAGTTGCTGCATCATCTTTTTGTCTCCTTGTTTGGTGTATTGTTGGTTTCCGTTAAAGTTCAGGTTTCTCGTCGCCCTTCAGCAGCGTGCCGCTCCGGGCGTAGTTGTATATCTGCAGAGCCTCGTCAAAGGCCCTGAACGCATCGTCCAGTTCGGACAGCGAGTGAGGCACGCCCTGCCCGGCGTCCTCCGCGCGTCTCAGCCAGGCATGGCAGTTTCGCGCCTCGTTCGCATAGTGGAGGACCTGCCTCAGCTCGGCACATGCCTGGCATCTGCGGCTGCGCGGATCCTCCGGGAGCTCGGCACTGACCGGATCTGCCACGCGGGTCATCAGGCGATCGGCAATCTCCTCGTGGCCTTCGGCCCGCAGCCCGTCGAGTTCGGCGGCGAGCAGATGCCTCATCGTCCTGAACCTGCTGCGCCAGCGGCGCTTGCTGCTCAGGATGTCCATCAGACAGTGAACGGCGGACTCGGCGTCCACGTCAGACCTGTTTCCGCGAATGGCGTCGATGATGTCCCCCAGCCGCATCGGCGGGCGGTGCTCGGCGGCCGATGCCGGGCGGACTGGCTTGTCGTCAGGGTCCGTCGCCCGCGAAAAGACACTCCCTGCGCCTGAGAGGCGCACGTCATCCACGGACAGTTCGTGATCTGCATCGCTCATGGGGCGTCCTCCAATCGCTCGCACGAGTCCGCCATGCGTATGCCGCAAGCCGGCCGCAATTTCAGTTTCCTCATCATAGCCCTACCTTTCATTTTTCGTGTTTACTTCCTGAGCCGCACCCAGAGCGCGGCGAATCTTCCAATGATGCAGGGGGGGGGGCGATGATGTCCATCAACCTCCCGCGCCTCATGCCGGGAATGCTCAGCCGCTCCATCAGCGCGACGGCCTCCTTTAGCGCATCAAGCTCGATGTATGGCCCCTCGTCCCCTCCTGCAGAGCGCACGAGCTCATCGGCCGCGCGGCGTCGGTTCCTGTCCCTAACGCGCTCGAAGCAGATGAAATCCCTAACGGCATCCCACACAAGTATGGTCTGCGGCCCGCATCTGCGCCCTAGCCGACGCGCCCAGGCGGACTGGTCGGCAGAGAGCAGATCCTGGACTGTATCGAACTGCGGCATGACGACGAAGAGGAAGCGGGACTTCGCGGAGCGGCCGATGTGCACGCCCTCCGGCGCGTAGTCCTCGACAAACCTCGCGATGCTGTCGCGCGCCGGCGATCGACCAAGAGTCTCGACCGAGTTCAAAGCGCAGCCCTCCAGGCAACCGGTCTCCAAGGCTCCACTCGGATGCGTACCTCGTCCACCACCCAGTCGTCTTCCAGGAACTTAGCCCCTTCGCGGTCCACGCGCTTCTTCGCCATCTTCAGCGCCGGAAGAAGCTCGTCGTAAGCCTTGGTCAGGCCTTCATACGGCTCCTTGAAGAGGTTGAGTACGCGCCCCTTAATTGGCGTCCCGCTCCTGCGTATCGTATCGAGCGCATCGCTCACGACGCGGCTCAGGCGAAATGCGTGGCGAAAGAGCTTCGTTCGGAACTTCGGCGGAACCTTGTGTATCGCAAAGAGCACCATGTCCAGCTCAGCGTCAACGACGAACAGCTGTTCAAGGGCGACGGCAAAAGCAATGTCGTCGTCTATCTCCTTCAGCGTCCCGTCGCACGCGACCTTCTCGGCGAGCCTGCGTTTTACCGCCTCGACGGCGGCAGGCGCGAGGGCCGTCCAGAGGGCGAGCGGATCAGCGGAGTCGTTCGGCACGAGCTCGGAGATCATCGAGGTGAACGCACCTATGTCATCCGTATGCCGAAGTATCTCCTTTGCCTTTTCGTTTGCGGCCACGACGCTCGCACGATGCGCGCGGAGCCCCGCAATCATTTCGCTTAAGCCGGCATGGGCATCCGAGAAGAACTTCTGCCACTCGCACCCGCCCGGCGGCTCGTACCCGCGCCAGTCCACCTGCAGGCCGGAGAGCACCTCCGGCATCTTGACGCTGCTCATGTATTCTACACAGTCCATTTCTTCCGTCCTTTCTTACATGGTTACGTGGAACGCGGTCATGCCAGCGCAACAAGCCTTGCGCGGGCAAAGCACCTGAACTCCATCTTCTCCGTGTCAAGGTAGAGGCAGTTGCGCGAAGGCTGCTTGAAGCCCGTGCCCTTAACGAGGTCCTGCCCCGCCTTTGCGGCAACGCCCCATGCCTCGCGCATCTTGCCGTTGGCCTTCACATAGAAGAAATGAACCTGTCCCTTCGCGATCTTCGCATTGAACAGAAGGTTGAGGTTCGCCCTGTGCATTGCCTCTCCAAGAGGAATGCCCGCTTCGCGCACGAAGCGCCACGCCATGCGCATAACTGCGCGCATACGACTGTTTGTTTTCATGACCGACTCGCTTTCGCTTTTCCATTGTTACATGGATTCACCCCTAGAGAGCGGCCGCGACCGCCGCAGCCCTTCCTCTCTCCAGGAACAAGTAAATTATAGCATATTAGTGATTATCATACAAGGGGGTAGATTCAAAAAAATCATTCTTGCAAAAAAGAGCCGCCCACGCAGGGAAGGCGCGGACGGCCACGGACAGCGACACCTGCGCCGCGACGGCTATGCCGTGCGCAGAGGCATCACGACGCCGACAAACGGCAAGGAGCACTTGACGACGATGGGTGCCGCCCCGTCGCGGAACTCGATCGTCACCTCGTCGTCCTGCAGAACGCGGAGCGGATCCATGATGTACTTCTGGTTAAGCCGTATCGTGACGGGCTCGCCCATGTACTTTATCGGCAGCTCCTCCCGGGCGTCGCCGGCGTCGCCGCCCATGGCGGAGACGACGAGCATGTTGGTCTGAAACCCGAACGTCACGGAGCTGGAGTCGCCGGCAGTCGAAAGCACGGACACGCGGTCGATGGCCTCCAGCAGCATGAGGCGGTCCACGACCGCCTTGCTGTAGCCGTCGCCGGACGGTATGACGCGCCCGTACTCGGGGTAGGTGTCGTCGATGAGCTTGGAGTAGATGTCGATGTCCCCGAGGGAGAACCGGATCTGCGACTTCGCGGACGACACGGTGACGTCCCCTTCCGCCGCTTTCAGGTGACGGATGAGGTCGCCAACCACCTGGGACGGAACAATGAAATCCGCTTCCCCGCCCTCGATGTCGTCCTTCTCGACAAGTGAGAGGCGGCGGCCGTCGGTCGCGACAACGGTGAGCTTTCCGCCCTTGAACCTGAGCAGAACGGAGCGGAGCGAGCGACGGGTATCGTCTATCGAGGACGCATAGCTGACGTGATCAAGCATGACCGACAGCAGCGACGACGGAAGCACGTAGACGGACGCGTCGTCCATCGTCGGGAGCGACGGAAACCCCCTGGCCGGCAGAGAGCCGAGCGAGAATCTGGAGGCGCCTGCGCGCACGGAGACCTTCTGGTTTGCGCCCGCACCGGACTTCGCCTCGATCGTCACCGTGCCTTCGTCCAGCTTGCTCACGATCGACGAGAGGAGCGCGTGCGGCAGCGTAACCTCGCCCGGTTCCACGACGTCGCACGCGATCTTGGCGTGGACCGTGGTGTCGATGTTCGTCGTCGTGAGGGACGCAAAACCATCCTTGGCCGAGACCAGTACGTTGGCGAGAATCGGCGTTGCCGATCTGCCCGCGACCGCGACCTTGCCCGCTTTAAGCCCTGTGGCGAGCGAGGACCTGAGTATCTGTATCTTCATTGTTTCTGTTTTCCTTTTTGTTGTTTTACCTGACCTGTCGGCGCACCACCTTGGCGCGCAGGCGCCTTAAAACCGTTTTGCCCAGTCGGCTTCTCCGCACACCTCCGCCGCAGGGCGCGCGCCTCGACCTTCGCAGCCCTGATTACCGCGCCAGTGCCGCTGTCGTATATCGCGACGCCGTGCTCGACCTTCGTCACGTTGGCGAGCCTTCGAGCAGTCCGAACCGTCGGCCTCAGATTGCGCAGGAGCATTGGCGAAAACCCCTTGCCGGGGCTGTAGCTGCCGACAATCCCGCATTCGCTCACAACGCAGTAGCTGAGGTTTCGCGTCATGCAGCCACCCCCTCGAACTCGACGCCACACATGGCAGCGGCCGTCTCGACCGGTACGCTGTTGCCGATCTGCTTGACCTGCTCGCTGCGGTTTCCGGTAAGAACATAGTCCTTGGGGAAGGAGTGCGCGGCGGCCAGCTCGCTCGGCTTCAGCATGCGAATCCTGATGTCCACGACGCGTCCGTCGGCCAGAACCGGGAAGCAACCCTGGACCGCATCGCAGGTGGTGAGCGTCTGCAGCGGCTGGTCGGCGGACCTGACGTGGCCGGAGTCGCATCCTCCCGGGCGGCTCATGTCCAGTATCACTGGCGTTGCAACGCGGATGGCCCCGGCCGTGGCGATCGTCGGGCACGGTTCCGAAGCCGGTCGCGCGGTCGCGCCACCGTTCTGCCCTAGAATGATCGGCTGGCAGAGCAGGTGGTGCGTGCCCGAGGTCGTGACGGTGGTCAGCGGCTTCTCGATGTCCTCTGCCGTCGCGTGATTGTTCATCTTGACCACGAACGCCTGCGCGACGGAATACCTGTCGTGCGTAGTCTGCGCGCCGATGGGCTTCGATCCGTCCTGTACCTCGCCGTTGCGGAAGTGGTCGATGATGACGGGGGAGCAGAGGGCGTGGTGTTCCTTCGTCGTGGTCGTGGAGAGCGGGTTTTCCACGTCCTCCGCAGAGCAGTTTCTGTTCATCCTGACGATGAAGGGCTTGACGAGCGCCGTCCTGTTTCCGCCGGCTGGCTGGGTGACAAGCGGCTCCTCGAGCGAGTGGACGCGAGAGGCGTGGTTCTCGCCCGCGCCCAGCATGTCCATCGTGAACTCGATGCCGTTGAACTTCTTCATGCCGACGGCGATGCGCCTGAGCGTGTTTTCGGCCAGCGGACGGTCGCGGTTGAAGATGCTCCTGCCAAGGTCGTCCAGATCCAGGCACTCGCGGACGCCGCGCCAGGGCTTAAGCGTCCTGCCGAAGAGGTCCGTCTGCGGATGCTCCGCATGCGTCGGCTCCGGCCACCTGATCTTCCCGCAGCCGATGCGGACCGCTTTCAGGAAGAAGCGACGCCTGGTGGTCGCGTCGCCGTAGTCGGCGCAGTTCACAATCCTCCACTCGACCTTGTAGTTCCGCGCCTCGATGGCCTTGACCCAGGCATGGAAGCTCGCCCCCTTCTTGCGCTTGATGGGCTTCTTGTTGAGGCCGAGAGGGCCCCATTCGACAAACTCCGGGACGTTCTCGACAATGAGCCGACGAACGAACAGCTGGTCAAGCCACGAGAGAATCAGGTCGGGCTGCGCGCGAAGCTGCTTGTCGCGGGGCTTGCCGCCCTTTGCGCGCGAGTGGTGAGTGCACGACGGCGACGCCCAGAGAAGATCGACGACTCCACCCGGGACGAGCTCCGACGGAACCGCCTCCTCGATGGTCATGCACTTGGTGTCGATGAGCGGGTGGTTCTTCTGCATGGTCTCGACGGCAATCGACCAGTGGTTTATGGCGATGCCCCTGTGCGTCATGCCGCGGCGCGCAAGCGCCAGCTCCAGTCCGGTCGTGGCTCCGCCTGCTCCGCAGAACAGATCCACGGTGTTTATTTCGCGCGCCATGTCGGCAAACCCTCCTGTGCGCAAGGCGCGATGAATGATACATGTTTCATACTCTTTCGGTTCCCTGTCAGTCGCGGCGTCCACATTGTTACATGGAACAAGCCCAAGCTTGCCGCCCCTCTGGGCGCCACGAACATATTATAGCATATTGGTGGTTATCATACAATGGCGGTAGCTCGTATTTTTACCAGTCGTCCACTTCTTCCTCGCCTTCCTCGTCCTGCGGCACCGTCTGGCCGGCGGCGCGGTCGTCGGCTTCGGCGGAATCCGCCACTGCAGCACCGGGGAGCAGCGCGGGGGCGTCCTGCGCCGGCGACGCTGGCGCGACCTGCTGCGCCACCGGGGTGGCGCCTGGGCCCAGAAGCGCCTTCATGTCGAGCTTGGATGTGTCGCCGTGGCTCTTTGCATCCTCCTCGATCTCCTTCCTGATGGCTTCCGCCTGCGCGTCGGCCTCGGCGATCTCGGCGTCGGAGATTTCCCCCAGTATGACGCGCGGCTCCTCGTCTCCCTCCTCCTTGGCCGGCTGGTCTCCGTAGCCGCGGTGGCGCATCTGGCGGGGCATGTAGAACATGATCGCCGCGAGGTCTCCCTGGTTGATCTTCTCGAACAGCCTCAGCTCGGCGAGGTCGTCGAGACTGTCCTTTGCGTCGGTGAAGGCCTGCTGCAGAACAGGATTCTTGTGAATGTACTCGGCGAGGGACTGGCGGCAGCACCCGATCTTCTCGGCCATGTACGCAAGCGTCCTGTGCTTCTCTAGGCTTTCGATGATGTAGTCGTCGTCCTTGGCGGAGAGTACATAGCGATACTTGGCGTGCCGCTGATTGGGCGACACGTCCGTTCTGGCCACCGTTATGTCGTGGTTTCGCGGTACGACGGCAGCCTCCTGCCCGGACTCCGCATCTGCCTGACTCTCCATCTCGTCTCCTCGCATAATGCCGCCGCGTCAATCGTGGCGGACTACACCAGCTACTCGATTCTGCGGCCAAGGTGGATGGCGTAGGTGGTCTTTGGATCCACGGCCTCCAGCGGCAGCTCGGTGAACGTCTGAACCTTCGTGGCCTCGTCGAACGCCACCGCGAGACGGTGCACGCCGCGAACCTCGAATGTCATGGTCTTCTTCGAGTATCCGCGGGAGAACGTAATCGTCTTGACCTTGTGGCCCAGCAGACGCACGTCCCAATACGGCTTGCCCTCCCTGAACTCGACCGTCTTGCGGCCCGACTCGATTTCGTCGAACCAGTGGTGCGCGAGCGTGGTCGTGATGTGTTCGTACTTCGATTCGTCTTTCTTCATTGTTCCTGCTTTCTCCTGGTGTCCGACAACCCCTCCCAGTCGAGGGTCGTGTCGTTGAGGTTCATCGCGATGTCCAGCTCGGTCGTGTCGAGCATCTTCATGACGAGTGCGCAGTGGTGCTTGATCTCCCCGAAGGCCTCGGCGTAGACTCCCAGGTCGCAGCCCGGGTAGTCGCCGCCGACATTGTAGTCGCCGGCAATGATAAACACCTGCGAAACAAGCCACCGGCAGGCGAACTCCTCGTCGCCCGCGAGAAGCTTCGTCAGGTCGCCGCCGGCGTCGCCGTTCGGTCCTAGCTTGCCCTCGAACCTCGTGCCCTTGGCGGCAAAGAACTCCGCGATGGACTTGCCGATGCCCTCAAGACGAGCCTTCTCCTCCTGTGTAAGGCCGCTCTCGTCCTTCATCGACTCGTATCGGGCGATCTCCTTTTCGGTCGGGAAGCTGAGTCCGTACTTGGACAACCCGATGCGGAGAAGCCTGTAAAGGGCGGACTGCGCCTCGGCCGCACGCTCCTTCGTGAGCTTCTCGTCCACTCGGAACGAGTTGAGGAAGCAAAGCAGCATCCTGGCGTACCACCTCGACGTGAAGTCGTAGCTGCTGCCCTGCTCCTCGTCGAAGGGCGGGATGCGCGAGTAGTCGAACGGCTTCAGCTCTGCGCGACGGCATTCCAGGACTTCGTTGGCCTTCCGCACCGACTCGTACATCAAGCGGTGATGGAACCCCATCGGACAGTCGTGGCCGCGGCACTTATCCGTGTCGTAGAGGCTGCAGCCGTGGAAGACGTCGCGGAGGGACTTTCCCGCCGAGCACATGTACTCGCCGGTCTTCTCCGTTCCGTCCGGGCACGTAACCTTCGTCTGTGTCTTGTCTTCTGCGTCGAACGCGTGGTTGTAGTGCGCAGACCAGAACCGGTCCACGAGGTCGCCCAGCGCCTTGCGCGCCTCGTCGCGCTGTCTGCACACGTCGCGCAGCATCTCGGTCAGCTCTTCGTTCGTCATGACGTTCAGTCCCCTTCCTGTCAGCCCTTGAGGCACGCGAGCGGCGTCAGCCGGACGGTCGGCTTGACGAGATCGGATTCGGCGGTGATGACCGCCTCGATGTCCTTGTACGCGCGTGGCGCCTCGGAGAGGTCGTACATTCCCGCCGACTTGCCGCGGCGCATCTTCCCCCAGCGCTCGCACACAATGCCCTTCATGTCCTCGTTGCACTGCTCCACCGTGAGTCGCTGGCATGCCGCCGAGCGCGACATGCGTCTGCCGGAGCCGTGCGAGCACGAACAGAACGACTCGGGGTTTCCAATCCCCTCGACGATGTACGACGCCGTGCCCATCGAACCGGGAATGATGCCGGTTTCGCCGGCTCGTGCCGACGTGGCGCCCTTTCTGTGGATCCAGACGTTCTCGCCGAAGTGGTTCTCGATCGCGGCGTAGTTGTGGTGGATGTCATGGCGGAACTGCTCCTCGCAGGAAACCCCGAGCTGCGAGCAGGTGTCGCACAGGCACTCGAACGCCGCATCCATCATGCGCCGGCGGGACTCGCGCGCATACTCCAGGGCGAAGGCCATGTGCCTGATGTAGGCGTTGCCGGGAGAGCACACGGGAGAGCAGTCGCCCTTCCCCAGATCGACCGGCAGGAAGGCGAGGTCCTTGTCCGGCAGCTGGGAATGAAGCCTCTCGCACATGTCCACCGCCCGGTTGTGGTAGTAGGTCGCAATCCGGTGGCCGAGGTTCCGCGAGCCGGAGTGGATCATCAGCCACACGAGGTGCTCCGCAGAATCGCAGTCCTGCTGAAGCTCGATGAAGTGGTTGCCTCCGCCGAGGGTGCCGAGGTTCT
>Ga0256405_10006315_pt1 | contig 19137 bp, 13 predicted proteins | sample RumenRJG_02DNA_FD_189096 | JGI IMG/M metagenome (GOLD analysis project Ga0256405, IMG submission 189096) | Bovine rumen microbial communities from Lethbridge, Alberta, Canada - RJG_02 | ecosystem: Host-associated > Mammals > Digestive system > Stomach > Rumen | place: Canada: Alberta... | reverse complement strand
GAATGGTAGCCCTGACCCTCAAAGACTTTGACTATTGATTCTACGGCGTCGGTTTGATAGTCCTGTATCTTGAAATTAAACTTCATCGGTTATCCCTCTTCTTCGCTCACCAAGGTCTTCATAGCTGTTTCAAGGTTTTCACCTGTACTATAACCGAGCTTCTCATAATGATTATGCATTGACTTATGATAAAAAATCATTGATGCGTTGCAGCCTGATTCTTCTTCAAGCAGCTTCAATAGATTTGCACCAACACCACTTCGTCTGTACTTCGGCTGAACGTACATAAACTCAGGAATTAGTGTCTTGTTTGGAAGAGCGAAGCCATATATGTACCCTATAATGACCCCGTCATCTAAAGCGACATAACAGCGTTCAATCTCATTGTTGCAGTTAATCATTGAATGTGCTAATCCTATATGAGCTTGCATCCATTCATCATCTGACAAATCGGCAAAATCAAGCAAGTCAGACTTTTGAAATTTGCGATATTCAATACCCATCACAGCACCTTCCTCACGGTATCAGGGCTATAGGTTGCAAAAATCTGCTCGAAGTTAGTCGCTACGCTGTCAGAAGCCATGGAGTTGTCACGCATGACGAAGTAGTAGGGCTTTTTCTTGGCGATTTCCGTTATCACTTCATCGGTGACGTTGGCGTCGAAGCAGGCAATGAGGAATCCGTCAGCTACGTTGAACACTTTTTTACCGGCAATCATGCTTTCCTCTATTTTGCTGGAGAGAAGCACACCGAGGTCGAGCATCACTTGGAACAGCAAGTCCTCTGGCGTTCTGTCCTCTTTGATATTGTCGGCAAGGGTATCGAACATTGTAGGCGTGTATTCAGCGGGATTGTAGTACACGTCCTTCATGTTGCTGCTGTCGAGCTTGAGGACACGGAAGCCAGTATCAAGGTCAGCCGTGGTCAACGGGTTTTCTTCTTTGATTTTCTTACCTGCGCGACGGATGCGCTCTTTACCGATTTGCGTTATAGAATAATAGCCATTCTGATATGCCTGCGAAGTATCAGAAGTTGCTTCATCTAGTTGCACTAAAACAAATCGTCTATTTGAATTATCCTCAATATTTTTTTCCATTACAGCCTGAGCAGTAGTCGCAGAGCCAGAGAAAAAGTCAAGAACAATGTCATCGGAACCAGTTCTGGAAACTAGACTGATTATTTGCTTAATCAATTTAACGGGCTTTGGGGTGTCAAATGGAGCAAATCCATCGAATAATTGCATTTGCTCTTTAGTCCCCATAGTGGTCGTGCCGCACTTTTCGCCTGTCCACCATGTTGTATCAATTGACCCGAAAAGTTTCTTTTCGTTATAAAATACTTTGAGTTGAGGCCTTCCATCTCCTGATTTTCCGAAAACAATACGTCCTTCCTCAAGCCATTTTTTGTAGTTTTTTTCTTCTGTTCGCCAATGGCGACCCTTAGGTGGCCAATGTTCTTCTCCAGTTTTAGGGTTCACAATTGGATAAGTAAGATTTGGCCTAATATTGGGTGCATCAAAGGGGTCGGCTTTCCACGGCCCACGGGGGTCGTTATCTGGGTTATCATAATTATCTGGATTAAGTGGTAAAGGCAAGCAAGCGAAACTCGGTTCATCAAACCAAGTATTTACATTTGTTTCTTTTAACCGGCGATTCTCCTGACGCCGATTCTTGGCGTATGCTATGACATACTCATTGTTTGAGCTAATGTCGGTATCATTCTGCATAGACAAACGGGATTGCCACGGAAAAATCGCAACTAAATTGTGTTCACCAAACACTTCATTACATAATCGCAATAGATTGTTAATCTCATTATCATCAATGCTGATAAAAATAGCACCGTCTTCTTTAAGCAATCCTTTAGCAAGTTTAAGCCTTGGATAAAGCATATTGAGCCAGTCTGTATGAAAACGACCATTGCTCTCGGTGTTCTGGACAAGGCGGTTGCCCTCTTCATCAAACTGTCCGCTGTTGGTGAGGTACTTCTCCGTACTTTCAGCAAAATCGTCTTCATAAACAAAGTCATGTCCTGTGTTATATGGCGGGTCTATGTAAATCATCTTGATTTTGCCGAGATAGGTCTCCTGCAGGAGCTTCAGCACGTCGAGGTTGTCGCCCTCGATGTACAGGTTTTCAGTATTGTCAAAATCTACGCTTTCTTCACGACAGGGGCGAAGAGTCTCCGCAATCGGAGCATTCGCCAGAAGGATAGACTTCTTCTTATCAGGCCAAGTAAACTGATACCGCTCCTCATTGCCCTCAACGATAACGGAGGACAGCTCCTGCCGCAGCATATCAAAGTCGATGGCGGTCACAACCTTGCCATCCTCGTTCTTTGCCTCGGTCAAGCAGTTAGGGAACAACTTGCCGATTGCTGCAACATTTTCATCAACTTTGTTCGGACTGTGCATTTTGAGATTATCCATTGCTGGTGTCCTCCTGTCTACTATTCCTTTGACGATACTGTTCCATAATGTCTGTCAACCAGTTTGATTCGTCTTTGTGGCTGTTTAATTCATCGGCTAAATATTGCAATGCTATATCAGAAAACTTGTGCGTTTTTTGCTTGCCTGATGAAGATGTCGATACTTCCATGTGGTATTTTTTTTGAGATTTCATATCATAATACCATATAAGCGCATAAACTGTATTTGCACGGATTCCGAGCTTTTCGGCAAGTTGCTTTTGCAAATATGGGTATTGAATGTCCGGTTCAATATCTGGTACGGGGACTTCTTCGGCGAGGTCAATAGTTCCCGTTACTTTTAGCACTGGGGTACCACTGTTTTCATCGAAGCTGCCGCTTTTTATGTATTTTGCTTTGCGAAGAACCTGGAGAACCAGTTTTCGGTCAACAATCACATCGGCCCCATACGGAGTGCTAAATTTGCCACTGCTATAATTCACTATGCCAAGATTTGTCGTATCACTTTTTCGGATTGCTTCCATGAGTTTCAAGATACGTTCTCGTTCTTGCTTTGCCCTGTCCTCAATAATTCGATTCATTTCTGGATATTTGATTTTTTCGCTTCTGGCACGATACCGATAAAACACATCACCGCTGCTTATTTTTTCACTACTCTCTGCTTTCAATGCAATAATAGGCTTTTCTGCTGCTTCGTAAGTATAGATGAACCCTATACTGTAATTATCAAATTCAACAACCCCAACATCCCACAACATTTCGGGGGAAAAGAGAGAATTAAGTGATTCGGTAAATCGTTCTTGCTTGAAATTTGAGAATGCCGCGTTGACACCGACTACTTCACGAGGATTATCTTTAACACCAAACAAAATGTATCCACCGTGATTGTTTGCAAAGGCGGCCATAGACTTTGCATACTTTACCCAGCTATTTAATCCAAATGCCTCTTTGTACTCAAGGTCATTTCGTTCTCTGGATTTTAGGCGCCCTTGCTTATCGACGCTACTAATAATAACCTTTATGTATTCTTCATGCGTCATAAGACTGATAACTCCTTCTGCAATGCTTGCATCTTCTGTACCAGCTCAAACTTCTTCTTCGGCTGTGTTTCTTTCCGTGCCAACCTCTCCAAACGGTCAATCTCGGCTTGCACCTTCGCACGGCGCTCGTCCACCGCAATCTGATCCTCCAGAGAATGACCTTCCTCGACTACGATACCGCCAACCTGCGTGACGACGCTCTGCCAGACAGCGCCTAAGTCCAAACCCCTCAGCAGCACCGTACACTCCGCCGACTTCTGCCATTCGCTCTGAATGAGTTTTGTATGGTATATCGCAAGCCTGCACTCGTCCTTGTATTCCAGTACCAACAGCAGGTTTTGATTGATAAGTCTGAAAAGCTGGGCAATCGTCCGTTCCTCATAGTCTTTCTTTTTCAGCAAGACCTGCATGACGTAGAAGGAAGGCACTTCATCTGTGGCAGTCACCGTTTTTACGGTCTGCGGCGAAATCTCGTTGACGATGGTAATACGGGAAATGTCAGCGTCAAACTTGTCCTTTGCTGCCGTGTTCATATTGAACTTCGCATAGATAGCCTTTTTCGGGAGCTGCTTATTCAGCTCCGTTGTTTTTGGCAAGCCGAGCATATCAATTCTCCTTTACCGCACCGCAAGGAAGCAGATCAGTTCAAAATCGTCTAAACCTTTGATTTCGTCCGCGAGGAAGCTCACCTGACCGCCGCTCAAAAAGCTGTCAATGTCGCTTTCCTCCTTGACCTCAATGATAGATGCAATGGCGTCACCGAGCAGCCGAGACATCTCACGCATATCTCTACCGTCGCGCGTCTCTTTGTTAAAGGCACGGTACAACTCCGCAATCGGCTCCGTCTTTCCCTTGCAAAGATAGCGCATCTTGTCGAGCATATTCTTTGGAGAGAGGTGATCGCAGACAACCTCCCCGTCGTTTGTGAGATAGACCATATAGAACGGGTGCAGTCTGTTCTGATTGTTGATGTTCACGCTGTTGGAACGGTTTTTCAGGACAAACACCACGCCGGCAGGAGCATCTTCCGACGCTCTTGCAACCGCATGGAGGCCAAAAGGCGTTTTATCAAGGTCGGGATGCTGCTTCACATATTCCAAGAGATCAAGCCGAAACTCGTTAAGCCCCAAGTCCATAATGGAGATACCGCTGGACATATCTTCAATATCGACGACTTCCTCCTGCAACCGCTTTAGCTGCGCTTTGCGGTATTCGAGATCGGCGCGTTCCTCGCTGGATAGGAGGTTGTCGTCGCCTGTCGCCGTCATATCCACGATTTTCATGCGCGTCTCGACGGTCGCTTTCAGATTGATATACTCATCCAGAGTAACGTCCGGCCAGAAGTTTACAAGCTGAATGACCTCGTTCCGGCTGCCAATACGGTCGATACGTCCGAACCTCTGGATAATGCGAACAGGGTTCCAATGAATATCGTAGTTGATAAGATAGTCACAATCCTGTAGGTTCTGACCTTCCGAGATGCAATCGGTAGCGATAAGGATGTCAATGCCACGGGTATCTCCAGGCATCAACAGTTCCTTGTCTTTTGATATAGGCGAGAAGCAGGTCAGCACCGTGTTTAAGTCGCAAGGCAGCTTCGCAATCGTAGACCGCCCCTCTACAGAACCGGTTACCATAGCTGTCTCCAGCCCAAAGTTCTTTTTCATGTAATGACTAACGTGCTTAAATAGATACTCCGCTGTATCCGAGAAAGCCGTAAATATAAGGATTTTCTTGTTCCCGTCGTTGATTGGATTTTCAATTTTACCTCGGAGAGTGGCGAAAAGCTCTTGTAGCTTGCTGTCATGCTCCGGCGTAATGTCGTTAATCATGAAGAGCAGTAGATCGAGCGCCTGCAAGTCTTTTTCGAGGCTCGATCTCCACGACATATAATCCATATCGCAAAGGTCAATCTTAACCTTGCGTCCAAACGTATAGAGATCGTCCCCGTTTTGATCTTCGGCGTCGAACTCGTCCGCGTCGGTAAGCTCAACCAAGTCGAGTTGCGTCCCTACCGTCTTGTCAAAGGTGTCGATCTTATAGATCGTATCGTTGATAAGGTCATGTATCCGCTTTACCGTCAACATGAACGAATAAACGGAGCTTTCCATTCGCTTCATTAAGTTGATGGCGGTCAGGCGTCTGATACCCTGTTCCCGGTTTGCCTGCGTAAAGCCCACGTTGACCTTGTTGTCCTCGTAGATCTCAGCATATTTCTCTATCTTGCTTGCAAGGATATAGTGCGAGGGCGTGTAGATAGAAAGCGTGAGCGTCATAAGCTGCTCAAAGATTTCGTTATAGTTGATAGCCTGCTTTAGATCGGTCAGGGGAGGGCGCTTCGAGATGGGCTTTAACCGAGTGGGGAATTTGCCAATGTCCGCTGTGTTGTAATACTTCTCAATGTGCTTTCTGGAGCGGGCAATGGTAACAGAGTCCAGCACCTCAAAGAAATCGAAGTCCAGCATCCTCAGTAGACTGTCCGTCGTTCTGTCCGCAGCGTCCCACCTGCTCCATGTGTTGAACGCCCGCTGCGCATTTCTGAAAATCTCGTCAATGGATCGGGTAGTATTCAGCTTTGTGTCTATGTAGTCGGTATTCCCCTCGTAGGCGAGCGCAAGTTGGTTCTTGAGATCGTTAAAGCGATTATTGACGGGAGTAGCTGAAAGCATTAGCACCTTCGTCTTAACACCTTTTCGGATGACATGGTTCAGCAGGCGCAGATAACGGTTCTCACGCTCGTTCTCCTCGCCTGACAGCTTTCCACCATTGCGGAAGTTATGCGATTCGTCAATGACAACCAAATCGTAGTTGCTCCAATTCAGTCTGCTCAGGTCAAGCCCATTGGAGCTTCCCCGCGTTCTGTTAAGATCGGTATGGTAAAGGACGTCGTAGCGGAGGCGATCTGCCGCTATGGGATTGTTGACATAGTTATCCTTATAGGTATTCCAGTTGTTTGTCAGCTTCTTTGGGCAAAGAACAAGGACAGATTTGTTCCTGTTCTCGTAGTATTTGATAACAGCCAGTGCCGTGAATGTTTTACCAAGGCCAACGCTATCCGCAAGGATGCAGCCGTTGAACTTTTCGAGTTTGTTGATGATTGCAAGGGCGGCATCCCTCTGGAAGTTATAAAGCATCCCCCAAATCTTGCTTTCCTTGAAGCCCGTTGCTTCGTTTGGAAGAACATCCTCGGAAACATCTTCAAGAAACTCGCTGAAAATATTGTATAGCGTAACAAAGTAGATAAAGTCCGGCGAGTTTTCGTTGTATGCCGCCGTGATGTTTTCGATTACCTCGTCGGTCACAATCTGCATCCGGGTAGCGTCATTCCAGAGCGAGTTAAACAAATCAAGATACGCCTTTGAAAATGGCGCATCCGTCTTCTGCACCATGTTGTAGGCATTGTTTCCGCGCTCACAACCAAGGTCAACAGTCGTAAAGCCCTGTACCGGCATATAGTTCTTATCATCAACATTGATGAAGCCCATCATATTCTCGTTGGTCGTGTTGGACTTAAACGTGACCTTCGCCTTAATCCACTCCGCACACTCTCTGGATATTGCCTTTTGTGTCAGCTCATTGCGTAGCTTTACCTCAAACTCCGTACCGTAAAGGCTCCGTTCGCGGTTCAGACGCGGAATATAAAACTCTCGCTTCTCCTTTTTTGCCTTCTCCGTGATAAATGTCGGAGAGGTGAAGATAAAACGAAGCTCGTCTATGCCTTTGAGTTCCTTTTTCAGCTCCTCAAAGGCATAGATAGAGAAACAGGCCGCAGCTATCGAGAGTTTACTGCCTTGCTTGATTTCTGCTGACAGATCGTCCCGTAAGGTTTTTGAGGTGTTATCAATCAGTTCCATGTTGGAGGCCCCCCGTATTCTCAGTGTGGACGAGCAAACGCGGGTTGAGCAGATTGCACTAACCCTAACTTATAATTATACTTGAAATTCGACATTTTTTCAATATGTAGTCTTTTCTTTTTGGTATCATTTCTTGCCCTTTTGACGGGCGTTTGTGATTCGGGCATCCAAAAGTAAGGATTACCGTTATTTTATCGACCGCATTAAGACTTATAAGGCGAAAGAGCGCCGACGCCCATAATGCGTTTGCATTATAGGCGTCGGCGCTTTGTCATTTTAGCTCCTGCTCCAAAAAGTCAAAATCCCTCGTTGAAAAGAAATCCCCCAACGTGATTCCGAGACCGTCGCATAGTTTCTTGATCGTAATGATCGACAAGTCTCTGCGGTTGCTATCCATCATGCTGTAGACGGTGGACGGTGTTACGCCGGAAAGGTTTGCTAATTCGTTCGGCTTAATTCCGCGCTGCTGGCAGATTTCTTGAAAACGCGACACAACCGCGTCTTTTACGGACATAGAATCACCTCGGATGTATTTTAGATTCTATGACGCGGCTGCGTGTACGCGCTTGCGTATATTCGAGAGATTTGGTAAAATGAGAGCAATCTAAAATGCTGCCGTGACCACATGGCCACGACGATGAAGAATCTACCTACCTCGCTTGAACTCCTCTTTCAAACGTTCAACGATGTCAAGAACCGTATGCTGCTGACTTTCGCTCAGATCGTCGAGGTAGAGAGCGGATCGGTTTTCCAGCCCCATCATGTAGTCGAGTGAGGCATTATAGAGTAGAGCCAGCTTTACGAGCTGCTCCAAGCTCGGTGTGATCGTGTTGTTCTCGTATCCACTGATTGCGGATCGCGTTACATCCAAACGATTTGCAACATCTGTCTGAGATAGATGCTTCCCCTCTCGCAGTTCCTTCAACCTCAACCCAAAATCATAAACCACGGTGTCCGACCTCCCATCTTGCATTATATTTTACAAGACAGGCAGACACTATTACTTGACGCAAAACGAAAGAAAACGACATTTATAATTGACAGCTCGACGGCAAGTTCGTAGAATTATGTGTAGTGAAATGCTATCAGGAGGCAAGTAAAAATGGACAAGCAGCCAATCGACCTCAAGCAATATACCGAACAGTTTGGAGATATGGAGGCTTTTCTCAACCGCTCCTGCTCCTTTACCGGGCATCGACCGCAAAAGTTCCCGTGGCGCTACAATGAGAGCGACCCGGCTTGCGTCGCCTTGAAAGAAACCCTTGCCAACGAAATTTCCGCGTTGGTGGAGGCTGGCTATACGAATTTCTTATCGGGCATGGCGCTCGGCGTCGATCTTTGGGCGGCGGAAATCGTCCTTGACCTCAGAAAGAAAAAGCGCGGGCATGGCATTTTCGGACTCGGAAGGAAAAACGACGCTCCGAAACTGCATTGTGTTCTGCCCTGTGAGGGGCAGGAGAGCAAGTGGCCTCGTGCCTCGCAGGAGCGTTACCACTCCATCTTAAAGCAAGCGGATTCCGTCGTCTACGTTAGCCGCGAATACAACGAGCAATGTATGCTGCGGCGTGATTGCGTCCTTGTAGACTATTCCTCGTTGGTGCTTGCCGTATATGATGGGAGCTTTCGAAGCGGCACTGGTGCGACCGTGCGTTACGCTCAGAAGCAGGGACGCGAGCTGATCGTCATTGATCCCGTTACGCGGAGTGTGATGCACGAAAAAAACGCGCCGTGAGCGGCGCGGACTACCTTGAACATTGGGAGGATGGAACGATGATGGCATGGCTGAGAAAACGCTGGTATTATCCCGCCTTGGTTGCCGCTGTTCTGATCGCCGCCGCTTTCGTATCGGAGTATCGAAGAACGCACCCTGCGGAGCCGGAGCGATGCGCCATTTGCGGACGCGAGTATATCTGCCACGCGCCCGCGCTTTTGAACCTCGCCACGGGGGAGATCGCCTCGCTGGAAATCTACGCTTTCGATCCGTTCCTGTCCGACGAGATTGACAAGTCCCGCACGGGCTTTATGCAGCTCAAAACCGGCGCGGGCGTTCAGGTTTGCATGGACGCCGGTTGTTCCGCGTCGGTGATTTTGCCGGATAAGGTTGAGCCAATAGACTACTCCCTCTATTGCCGAAGCTGCCGCGCGCTGCTGGCCGAGGCGGGAACACGCGGATTTGTAATCGTTGACCTCCACGACCCCGACACTTTGGCGGCATACCCCACGCGGTTCGGTACGGAGTGTTTCATCAACGGGTATCGGGCGACGGTGGAGAAAAGAACAATCACGGCCATACCCGAAGGGCAGGTTGAAAGGATAGAGGTGCTTGTCACCGCTGCCGAATGAAAAAACGCGCCGTGACCGGCGCGGCTCTGGCGCGAAACGCGCCCGTGTCTTCCCGCGCGGATGTGCGGGAATGAGCGACCAACGGGAGCGACAAAGCCGTGCCGTAAGGCACGTTCGACCGAACACGGAGTGGGCGGTCGGGGGCTTGGGGAACTCCCCAACAAGCACATCGGAAACGGAAAAAGGATATTCCGATGACCTGCTTGCCGGTACGTCCCGCTCCGTCGAAGCCGTAGGCGGGACGGGCGTTTCCCAACGCAGCACATACTCCGCCGGAAATCGGGCGTGAGAGTACAGTCCACCGCCGCGATTGCCGAATATCTTTGTTTACAATTCACCCGTTGAAATCTACACCGCTATCTGCTATAATAAATTGTAAAAAGCATTTATGTTCACGCAAAGTTTACAAAAAAGGACTTGATTTTTTTGGATAACCGCCTACAATCAGCAAGCAAGCAAGCAAGCAAGCAAGCAAGCAAGCAAGCAAGCAAGCAAGCAAGCAAGCAAGCAAGCAAGCAAGCAAGCAAGCAAGCAAGCAAGCAAGCAGAGTAACTCTGCTCTTTTCTGCTGTCCATATCCGTAAATCGCGCGCCTTGCCGGTGGGGAACGCCCCGCCCGGCTTGGCGCGCTTTTTGCTGCCCAAATGCGGCGGAGCCAGAGCCGCGCCCCGCATAGCGTATAGATAATCGCGTTTCACGGTGAGACGCAATTCCGAGTAACACAAACCGTAAGCAATCGCCGCCCGGACAGGCGGCGAGAAAGGAGACTTTTTGATGAAACACAAAACAAGAACAAAAGCATTGAGCCTACTGCTCAGCCTTGCGCTGGTGCTGGGGCTGATGCCGGGAATGAGTCTGACGGCATATGCGGAACCGGCAGAAGAATTGTTGACCACAATTACGGCAGTAGGGTCATCCAATGCTAATCCAGCGACGTCTGCGAATGTAAGCTACAGCGTAGAAAACGTTGCTACCCTTTCGTTCAGCGGGCAGTCATCTTACAACGCTAGTTGGGGATGGTGGGGATACGGTTTGACAGCAACAGTCAGCCCTGTAGAAGGATATACCATCACCAAATGCGTATTCTATGACAACAACGGAGCTACTGCCACAGACAGCGAAGCTCCTTTTGTAGTAGAAACCACGGCTGAGGATAAGAAGCCGCAAGTAAATGGTGCTATATTTGGGGGAAATAGTTCTAACGGTATAAAAAAGATTGAGGTATATGGCTACGTTGCCGTTGCAGGCGTTGAACTTTCGCAGACCGAGGTTACGCTGGAGGTGAACGAGACGATGACGCTGACCTCGACTGTCGCCCCCGACAATGCCGCCGACAAGAGCGTGACTTGGTCGAGCGACAACACCGACGTCGCCACCGTTTCGGAGGGCGTTGTGACCGCTGTTGCCGAGGGCACGGCGAACATTACCGTTACCACCACGGACGGCAGCAAGACCGCTACCTGCGCCGTGACGGTGACGCCGCCTTCCACGTACACCCTCACCATCCCGTCTACGCTGACAGTGGCGAATAGCGGCTGGAACGACGCAGGCGGCATCAGCGCCACGGGCGCGTTGAACAGCGGCAAGAAGCTGACCGTGACCGCGGCGAGCGCGAATAACTGGGCGCTCAAGTCCGGCGACAACTCCGTGGGCTACAATCTGGCGACTGCCACGGGGACATACAGCAGCAGCGCAACACCCGCCTCTTGGGAGTTCACCGAGCTTTCTGATACCGCAACGACCAAGCCTATGGGCATCATCGTGGAGGATTACAGCTCTATGCCCGCAGGCACCTATCGGGACAACGTGACCTTTACGGCGAAGGTGGAAAGTGCCGCTGTCGCCATCACCGCCATCACGCTCAACAAGAGCAAGACTACAATCGCTGTTGGCTCGACCGAAACGCTCAGCGTAGAAAACGTCACTCCTTACAACGCTACCGACGAGTCTGTGACCTGGAGCAGCGGCAACACCGCCGTTGCCACCGTCAACGCTACGACGGGAGAAGTGACAGCCGTAGCCGCAGGTACAGCAACCATCACTGCCACGGCCAAGGACGGCAGCGGCGTGACAGCTACCTGCACCGTCACCGTCACTATTCCCGTTACCAGCGTTACAATCAACAACGCTCCTACCGAAGCCCTTTTCGTTAATTCCACGGGAACGCTTACGGCAACCGTTTCTCCTAATAACGCAACGGATAAAACCGTCACATGGTCGAGCGATAACCCAAACCATGTTAAGATTGATGCAGCTACAGGAGAATATACAGTAACAGGCGTAGACGGCTACGGCTCAGCTACCATCACCGCAACAGCTACCAATGGTACAGAAGATACATCTGATGATGTTACGGCTACTTGCACCATAACAGGAAAGGTTACTTATACTTCGCTGAGTGTTGGTACAGTGCTTCGTACTGGAGATACGTTCTATACAGGGGAAAATGTCTATTTTAACACTAATCCTGCCATGAGCTTTTTTGCCAACAATGGTGTAATTACTGTGGTTGAAGACACATCGGGTAGCAGTAAATATTATAAATTCCAGCGCGGCAGTAATGGTACGATACCAAATGTTACAGCCTATAAAATCAAGGATAATACTGATGGAGTATATATCACTGGCGGTTCAGGTACAAGTAGCGACAAGTTTACTCTTGCAGTCCATACGACGAATTAAGTAAAGCAAGAAAGGTCGTGAGCCAATGAATCGAAAACCGAATATCCTTGCGGCCTTTCTCGTCCTTGCCCTTGCGCTCCTGCTGACCGCCTGCGGTTCGGGCGGCGACAGGGTGGAACGGTTTGCGGAGGCCAAGCCCGGCAGCGGCGAGAACATCGCCATACCGGGCTATGAGAAGCTGGACTTCACGGCGGGTAAGACCGCGCAGACCGTGAACCTCAAAAACCCAGCGGAGAACGCCTGTACCTTCGTCCTGACCCTGACGCTGGAGGGCGGCGAAACCCTCTGGTCGGGCGCGGCGCTCTCCCCCGGCGAGGCGTTCACCCGCATCACGCTTTCAAGGGCGCTCCCAGCGGGCGACTACCCCGCGACGCTCCATTACGACTGCTTTTCCCCGCAAGACAACACCCCGCTCAACGGAGCGGAGATCCAACTGACGATTGAAGTACGATAAACCCAACTACATACAAGAGGTGTGTAAATTAAAATGAAGAAATTATTGAGCTTCGCCCTTGTGCTGGCCATGCTCGCCGGAATGCTCCCCGGCATGAGCCTGACCGCCAGCGCGACGGACACCCCAACCATAATCACGTCACCCGCTAAAACGGGCACAATGACCATTACGCTGACAATCGCCTACAATGTGTCTATCACCGCAGGCGAGAATATGACAAAGGCCACGAGCTCCGGCGCGGAATCACAGGATAACGTGTCCAGTGCGATAACAGATGTGGTCTATACCGCAGACGATGGTTATTATTTTCCAACAGATTACAGCGTTGCCGCTGTCAACGGAATCTCCATAACCCGTAACGACTACACTCAGATTACGGTGTCCGGAACACCAACCGCCGCTGTCTCAATCACGCTGACCGCACCGACGGCAAAAACCACGCCGGATGCGCCCACAACAGCCGCCGCGGTGGACTGCACAACCGCTGACAACAACGACGGAAAGCTCACCGGCGTTACGACTGCAATGGAGTATAAGAAGTCGGATGCTGAGAATTGGACTGCTGGAACGGGCAGCGACATAACAGGTCTTGTTCCCGGAACCTACTATGTGCGCGTAAAGGCGACGGATACGACCCTTGCCTCTGATAATCAGACGCTGACGATCAAGTCTGTGCAGACCATTACCTCCGCTGACGTGACCGCAACCTACGGCGACACGGGCGTGAGCGTCAGCGCAAGCGTGACCGACCCGGCAATGGGCGGCGGCGCGATCAGCTACGCAGTCAAGACCGGCAGCGAGGACTACATCGACGTGGATGCCGACGGCAAGCTGACGATCAAGGCGGTTCCTCAGACAGACGGAAAAGCCTACGTCATCGTCAAGGCGGCAGAGACCAACGACTATGCGGAAGCGTCCAAGGAAGTTGCTGTTACGATCAATAAAGCGGAAGCCACTGTCACAGCTAAAAATCAGAGCATTGTGGTCGGCGACACAGTGCCAGACCTGTCCTCGCCGGTTCTGAACACGCATTATACCGTCACAGGGCTTTTGGGTACGGATACGCTGACAACCGCCCCGACGCTGACCTATCAGAAGGACGGCAGTACGGTCACCCCAAACAATACCTCGGCAGGCACCTATGACATTGTTGCATCCGGTGCAAGCGCGGGGAATAATTACAACATCAGTTATACAAAGGGAACGCTGACGATCAGCAGTTACGTTGCATTGACCGATGCCGCGCCCACGATTGAACTCACAAAGGCAAGCGGCAACATTGAAACAGGCAAGCCGCAGGTGGGAGATACGCTAACCGCAAAGACCACCCCCGAAAACGCTGTACCTGTTACATATCAGTGGTATCGCGGCGGCGAGCCTATCACAGACGCGACAGGCAAGACCTATGTCCTCACCGCCGAGGACGTGGACAAGACCATCACGGTCAAGGTCTCGCAGGCGGCAGGCGCGGACGGCGGCAGCTCGGCGGCTGTGAATCCCGCAACTTCCGCTGCTACCGCAGCGGTGGAGCTAAAGGACAACACCACGACCCCGATTGCGGAGGACGCGCTGAAAACCGGCATTACCAAGACCGACACGACCATCAGCATCACGGCTCCGCAGAGCGGCTATGAGTATGCTGTCGTAGCCAAAGGCACTGAGGTCGAGGACGGCACCGAATGGCAGTCCGGCAACGGCCCGCTGACCTTTAACGGTCTGACCCACGGCACAGAGTACGATATGCTCGTCCGTGCAGAGGCAACCACCGGCTCCAAGCCCGGCGTACCGACCAGAACCACCGTCGCCACCAATGTGACCGTAAGCATCTCTGCTCCCGTTGCCGAGGGCGTGACCTCCACGGTCACGATTGACCCCACACCGGTAGGCGCGGTTAAATACAAGTGGTTCCGCGACGACGATCTTACCACCCCCATCTCCACCGAGAAGGACTACGTTCCTACGGCGGATGACATCAACAAGAAGCTGACCCTCAAGATCTACGACGCAAACGGCGATGAAATCGGCGTTGCGGTATTCGGCGACGAGGCGAGCGAAACGGTTAAGAGCTTCAGCGACTACTTCAATGAGCAGTTGAACACCGACCCCGCGCCCGATACCATCACGCTGGACGGCCCCGTGACCGGCCCCATCACCATTCCGGCAGGCAAGGAAATCACCCTTGACCTGAACGGCAAGACCGTCACCGGCGGTGTCGCCGTGAACGGCAAGGCTGTCATCAAGGACACCACCGGCACCGGCGTCATCAACGGTGGTGTCACCGTCGAGAACGGCGGCGAGGTCACGATTGAGAGCGGCACCGTAAATGACGGCGTGACCGTCAAGACCGGCGGCAAGGCCACCATCACCGGCGGTACGATCAACGGCGAGCTCAATGTTGAGGACGGCGGTACGCTGACCGTTACGGGCGGCACGTTCACCGACCCCGACGTGGTCAAGTACATCGACAAGAACGACGAGAACGCGGACGTGACGGTCAAGCTCTCCAAGGACGAGACGCCTTCCGACAGCCCCGTGACCCTCGACATCAAGGGCAAGGTTACGTTTGACCTGAACGACCATACCCTGACCGGCAGCGTGAACGTGGGCGAGAACGCCACGCTGAACATCAGCGACAGCGCGACGGGCGGCAAGCTCACGGGCGACCTCGTAAACGACGGTTCGCTTGGCGTCAATTCCGGCACGATAGAGGGCAACATCACGAACAACACCGCCGCAATACTCGGAGACATCAACGGTGAGAAGTCGCCCGCCGTCACCGGGAACGTGACCAACAACGGCGCTATGACCGTGCTGAACGGCACTTACAGCGGCACAATCACCAACACGGAGAACTGCACCCTCAACGGCGGCACCTTCAACGGCGCGATCAGCAACGGTGAGGACGCCATTATGGGCATTATGTTCATCGAGGACGGCGTACTCAACGGCAACGTCAGCAACAGCGGTATCATGACCCTTGCGGGCGGCACCGTGAACGGCACGGGCACCGTCACCAACGAGGAAAAGGGCACTCTGACCGTGGACGGCGGCGAAATCAACGTCAACATCGTAAACAAGGGCACCGCCACCATCGAGGACGGCACCTTTGCAAGCGGCAAGTCCGTTACTACCACGACCGAGAAGGGCAAGACTACAATCAGCGGCGGCACCTTCAAGGGCAGCGTGACCAGCACCGGGAGCGGCAAGACCACCATCAAGGGCGGTCAATTCGACAGCAAGCCCACCGCATCGACCCCCGGCACCGTCAGCATCGAGGGCGGCAAGTTCAAGGCCAATCCCACCGAGGCTAACGACGGCGTTACCACCGTCAGCGGCAAGCAGATTTTCAAGGTTGAGGGCAAGGACTATCCCTATCAGGTCGCAGATAAGCCCAATACCAACGCTGCGGCGGTCGAAGTCAGTCAGGGTGAAACCACGGCAGAAGTAGCGAACACGATTACTGACGCAGATAAGACTGACGCGGAGAACACCGCAAAGTCCACCACGGCAGACCTTGAGGAAGCGGCTGTAGAGCACGTCAAGCAGATCGTGGCGGCGTCCACAACTGTGACCAACAACGACAAGAACATCGTCATTGTTCCCGCGCTGGCGGTCAAGGCCGAGGCGTACACAGTTTCTGATAGCAATGCTACCATGACGCTGGACATCGAGGCAACCTATAAGAGTTACGAGACCGTCAGCAGTATTACAACGGCAAGCCAAGTTCAAACCAACATCAGCGATACAGGCAAGGTCAAGGAGATCGGCTCCGGCAAGCTGGATACCACCGGCAAGGCAGTCGACGTTAAGATCGTAGTTCCTGACGCCTTTGCGCAGGCGATGGGCGCTACGACTTCCAACACCAGCAGCAGCGCGGTAACTGTCTATGTCAAGCACACCCATGAGAGCAAGAACTACGAGTATCGGGCGAAGCTCTACTACGCCGACAGCAAGTATTTCGTGGAGTTCACCAACCCCAACGGCTTCAGCCCGTTCACGCTGAGCAAGGAAAGCGAGTCCGTCGTGACGGTTACAGTGAACGGCGAGAACCGCTACTATACCGACATGGGGAGCGCGCTGAACGACATTCCCGACGGCGCGACGCTCACGCTGACGAAGAATGATATGACTGAGGGTGATCTGACCGCGGTGATTACTTCGGCAAAGGAAATCACCATCGCTAAGGGCGAGACAAACAATGACCTTTCTAAGCTGAACATCACGGCTGGCTCTGGTCTGGACATCAGCAAGACAGACAACGGCGACGGCACGGTGACCTTCAAGACCACACAGCGCAGCAGCGGCGGCGATGGCGGCAATCACGGCGGAAGCGGCGGATCGCACAGCAGCGGTACGACCTACGCCCCCACGGTCAGCAATCCTTCCAACGGTACGGTGAGCATCAGCCCGACCTCCCCGAAGTCCGGGGATAAGGTGACGATCACAGCCAAGCCCAACGCGGACTATGAGGTCGATACCGTGACCGTCACCAACGCGAGCGGCAAGACAGTGACTGTGACGAAGAACGCCGACGGCACCTACAGCTTCACGCAGCCCAGCGGCAAGGTCAAAATTGACGTGACCTTCAAGGCGGCGCAGGCCGCGCCCGCTTCCACAGCGGAAGTATTTGCCCCGTATTCAGACCTTAACGCAAGCGGATGGTATGCCGACGGCGTTCGCTATGCGTTGGAGAATGGCATCATGTCCGGCTACGGCAACGGCAAGTTTGGCCCCGGCGATACCACCAGCCGCGCGATGATCGCGCAGATTCTCTACAATCTGGAGGGCAAGCCCGCCTATAGCGGTATGCTCAACTATACCGATGTGGACGCGAACGACTGGTATGCCGCCGCGATCCGCTGGGCGAACGCCGAGAGCATCATTGACGGCTATGGCAACCATCTGTTTGGCCCGAATGATGTGCTGACCCGTGAGCAGCTTGTCACGATTCTTTACCGCTATGCCAAGAGCAAGGGCGTGGACGTGAGCGGCCAGACCTCTCTGACCGGCTACAGCGACTCCGCAAGCGTAAGCGGCTGGGCAGAGGACGCGATGCAGTGGGCGGTTGCCGCGGGCGTTGTCACCGGCAAGGGCGGCGGCATCCTCGACCCGAAGGGCAACGCGACACGGGCAGAGATCGCCACGATCATGATGCGGTATTGCGAGAATATTGCAAAATAAGCAAGACACCCTCTCAGCGCAGAAATGACGCAGGAATAGCGGGCTTCGGCCCGCTATTCCTGCGCAATCAGAAAGAGAAAACGTATCGGCACGGAATGAGCGCAATCAAAGGCTGAATGAAAGGATAGCCCCGCGCCCGTTCCTGCCGGTATATAGGTCAACGACGTGATAACCCAACTCTGCACAACAATGCGGAGGACGCGACAGGCAAAAGCTCCACCCCCGCGATTAAAAAGGGCGCAAACAGTCAAGCCGCTGTTTGCGCCCTTAATTTTTTCGACTGCCCTCGACTGTATCCCCTATCAAATTATAGGAGATGCGGTCGAGGGCAGTCGATTTTTCTTTGCGGTTTTTCGGCGTTTCCATCGGGTAATCGCCGGAAATGGCATTTTTGGCTATTTTGACAAGAAACCTTGTGCATCCTGTCACCGTGCCCGCGCCCCGCCCTCCGAGGTTTGAAATTCACCCAATTTCAAACTTTTGGAGGAAAGATCAATGAGCGAAAAGCAGGAGAAACGCTATCTCTACATAAACGGGCAGGCCGTTCCCGTGTCGGAGCAGGTCTATCAGGCATATCACCACTATGAGCGGAAGGAGGAATATTTCACCTACGATTTGAAAGCGGAGCAGTTTACCTGCGATCAGGAGGCGCAGACGGCGACCTTTACGCCCAGCCGCGAGGATTCGTATGAGCGGCTGCTGGCGGCAAAGACACAGTTTCCGTCTGTCGGGCAGTCCGTTGAGGAACAGACGATTGCAAGGCTGGATATGAAGGCGCTGATGCGGGATTTAACCGAGGAGGAGCGTGGGATTATATGGGAACTCTACTACCTCGACAAGTCCGAACGCGAAGCCAGCGCCGCCCTGCACCTTGCAAAAACGACGTTCCGGCGCAGGAAAAAAGCCTTGCTCGAAAAACTGCGGAATTTGTTGAACGAAAATTTATAAATTTTTTCGGAAAAGCGGCCCAAAACCGCCCTCTCAACGGGCAAAGGATATGAGGGGGTAGTATGCCCCTCCTGATAAGCATTTCTGCACCTTGAAAAACAACGGGACAAGCGCCCGTTTATAGTCAGTATGCAAGTATTGCACAGGATCACGGTATCGCGTCCGGCACGGAGTACCTGCGGGAAATGGAGCATCCTGCCCGTCCAAAC
>Ga0256405_10006314_pt1 | contig 19144 bp, 27 predicted proteins | sample RumenRJG_02DNA_FD_189096 | JGI IMG/M metagenome (GOLD analysis project Ga0256405, IMG submission 189096) | Bovine rumen microbial communities from Lethbridge, Alberta, Canada - RJG_02 | ecosystem: Host-associated > Mammals > Digestive system > Stomach > Rumen | place: Canada: Alberta... | reverse complement strand
TGTTTCAAGAATTTAGAAATAATTTAGAAGCTCAACGCATATTCTTGGGGCCATCTATTAACAGTATTTCTGCACAGCCCGGCTATCAGTCAGCAGAACTTACGATACAGAGGGGGCGTAAATAAATTATGAATAAATTACTTACTGCTCTTTCCAGTAATACGATTCGTGGAAATAATAAGATGCTTCTTTTTTTGGTTTCTACGATTTTTCTGTTTCTATTAACCCTTATTCTTTTTAGTAGAGCTGTTATATCATATAATACGGCTAAAGAAATACAAAGTGAAAATGAAACAAGGATTGAAACCATTGAACAATGGAAAAAATCAGTTGCTTTTATTGAAAAAGAAGAGTACCGTCCTATAAACAAAGAGCAGATTAATAGTGTTACTTCAGATATATTAATTGCAATACAGGTATACAATTTAACTTTAAATGATTTTAAGGCTTTGCAACAAACAGGTTCAAATGACCAGCAAGACCCATATCAAGCGTTTACTATGAAGGTTAGCGGTCAATATGCGGATTTGGTAAAGTTTTTATTGAACTTTAAAGCAAAGGATGCCTTGATTTCTCTTATGAGCATTGATATGTCTACTTCTGATAATAAAGTTAGTGCCAATTTGAATTTCAGAATTTATATTAAGTAGGAAAGGAGGAATCGTAATGAGTTTTCTTTCACAGTTATTTGCTGGACTTAAAACAGCAATTCCGAAAAATAAGAAAAAAAACAAGGAAAAGTACGAAGAAGAATTTGATGTAGAAGAATTAGACGAACAGGATAAAGAGCTGTACCAATTAAATCGTGAGATAACCTTAAAAAACAATAAAGATTCTTCACACAATACTCTACCTTCAAATGATATTCAGCAAGACAGCAGTGATTATTTGGATATTCCGGACGATAACCTCCGATATGATGTAGAACCTCTTGATTTAGAGTTAAACGAGCCGGATAATAATACTGCAAATAATTTGAACAATATATATGATGAACCGTTGGATAAAGACGATTTGGACATAAATGTTCAAAACGCATCTGCTAAACCTGCTTTTTCGGTATTAGAAGATGATACATACATATCCGATAATTCTTCAACAGTTTATACTAGGGAAATGAAAGCAGATAATCGTACTGATTATGACACTGAAGAAGATGCTGATGAAGGAAATAAGAAAAAAGGCAATGTTTTTTCGTCCATTATGGGGAAATTTTCTAAAAAAGAAAATACAGATAATTCTTCTGTTCCCTCCCAACAATCAAGTAAAGTTGAACCTAAGAATAATACAAAACAAAGGAAGTCTGCTTCAGTTGATATAAGACAGGTAGGAGTCCTAATTGTTTTGTTGGTCATGTTTTTCGGTATGGGGTATATGATTTTTGGTGGACAAAACAGTGAAGAAGAAGTAGCAGAAAATCCTGTGCCAGCCCAAGAAAAGCAGGAAGAAGAGGTAGCATCTTCTGCAATTATTAATGAAAAGGACTCTATTTTCGTTAATCCTTTCATAGATAGTGCTAAACTGGCTGAATTTGCGAAAAAGACAAATCCTAATCTTGCACAAAATGCGGATAATTCAACAAATAGTTCTACTGTCAAAGCAACTTCTTCCGGTGCTTTACCTGCAATTCCCGGAAATTATCCTAAACCTAACATGCCTGCTTTTAATCCTCCAGCACTGCCATCCGCTGATGGAAGCTCCGGTATGACTGGAGCTGGCGGCCCTGTTAAGGTAACAGGCGTTATGACAGGAAGTGATGGAAGCGGTATTGCAATTCTCTCGGACGGAAGTGTTGTCAGTGCCGGGGAATCTTATAAAGATGGTCGAATCGCCTTTATTGGTGGCGATGGAATCCATTTTGAGGATGGTAAAGTGATGGAATATAAAGATTGAGGAGTGAAAATCCGTGAGTAGCATAAAAGAAAGAACTCTGACTAAAAAAATTTTGGCTGGGATGCTCGGCTTTTCCATCCTTACTGGAGGGATTACCTATTATTATCCGCATGAAGTGGAAGCGGCAAGCCTTTATGAAGAGTATCAGAAAGAACAAAAACTCGAAGAACTGAAAAAACAGGTTGCCGAAGCTAAACGTCAGCTTGATATTGCTGAAAAACAGAAACGTGCAGAACTAAAGGCACAGCAAGAAGAACAGCAAAAGAAAAAAGCGGAACTTGAACGGAAAAAAGCCGATGATGAACTGTTTAAAAAAGCTGAAGCTGAAATTATAAAGAAAGCGGAAGAAAATCAAAAGAAATATAATGGGACAGGTAAATCTTTCCCAAAAGTGGATGAAGACGAACATCCCAATAATATTGTAAACCGTATCAATAAGATTATTGCGGAAAACAGCAAGGCAAGTAAACGGCAGTTCCCAGTTAAAAAAGGTGATGAATCTGCGGCTTTTGTGATGGATAAAGCGCCGAATCCATCGCAATCTGCGGAGGTAGTCGAAACAAATGTTCCGAAAATGTTTGCTTCTTCCGGTACTACCGGGAACGAGAAGCTTTATAATTTTGACTGGAAGGGAACTCCCGTAGCGCAAAGTATTTATGGGGTCGCAAAACTTGCTGGTAAAGGCGTTGTCGTTAATGCCAAGCTTGAAGGTACGGTTTTTTTGAGTTTGAGTCAAGTTACTTGTGACCAAGCACTAAATTACCTTGCAAATGCTTTTGGCCTTAACTGGATGACCGATGGCAATAATATTATTGTTTCCACCGGGGATTTAATGAAGCAAAGTGCTACTTTCCGTGTTTCCTATGCAAATAAAGAGAATCTTGCCAAGGAGTTCAAAGCAATCGGTATCTCTGAAGAAGGTATCTTCGCCAACAACCAAACAGGTACAATCTCTGTAACGGGAACTCCTTACCAAATCGCGGAAGCAAGAAAGCGTCTTGCTGTGATTGATAAACCTGTGGCACAATGCTTAATTCTAGCCCAACTTATTGAAATTAATCATGGTAAAGATGTTGACCTCGGTATCAGCTATAATTTGCCATCGTATAATCATTCCGCTGATTCCAAAGGTACATCCGGAACCCTTGACGGTGATAAAGTTAACTGGCTGGATAAAATGGAATTTGGTGCAAATGTTAAGGCTGACCGCACTCTGTCTAAAGGTAAAGTTATTGCTCGGCCCATGACTTTAGCACTTAACGGCCAAAAAGGAACCGTTAATTTTGGCGATAAAGTTCCGGTGCTTACAAAGACTGATACCGGGTCAACTACCAGTGTTACCGTTACTTATCAGGATGTTGGGACGAAGCTTGAAGTTACGCCGACAATAAATGAAGTTACTGGCGAAATTACAATGGATATTAAAACTGAAGTTGCAAATATCACGAGCTGGCAGACTTCCGGCGATACTAGGGCACCACAAATTTCTTCGCGAACTTCGGAAACCTCTACGCATGTCAAATCCGGTCAGTCATTTGTTATTGGTGGCCTAATGCAGACCAAAGACCTTGACAACTTGTCCGGTATTCCGGGGCTTATGAATCTTCCTATTTTAGGCAAGCTCTTTAGTGTTCATAATCGCTCAAAGAGTTATTCGGAAGTATTCATTATGATTACGCCGTTTATCTTAACGGATGATATTAATGTTCGCGATATTTATGATGAACTTAAACATATTGACAGCAAGGCGAAGTATAAAGATATTGTCCTGCCGAAATCGGATTGGACAAACGATATTGGCAAGCATCGGATAAATCACGAGATTGAGGAAAAGGCTAAAAAGTAAGGAGATAAAAAATGGCTGATAATATTAATTTTGAAGAAGATGAATTGCTATCTGGTATAAAGGAAGCTGGATTATATTTTGAAAATGACCTTTGCGAACTGAATATTAGCGAAGAAATTATCAGTCTTATTTCCAGTACACTTGCTTCGCAGTTTCATGTTGTTCCCGTCATGTATGATAAGCTCGGCAGGCTGGTTTTGGTTTCAGACAGTTCTGATGCACTAAAGCATCAACGTTCTATCGAAAATCGTATTGCTAAAAAAGTAAAAATCATGATTTCTACAGAAGCCAATATAAAACCTGCGCTTTTGAAGTATTATGAAATCACGAATTATCGTCAAATTATCCGTGGCTCTGCGTCTGATAGTGGGTCAGTAGATGATTCTGCTTTAAAAAAGAAGGTCAACAATCTTCTTAATGAATGTATCAATAAGAAGGCAAGCGATTTACATTTACTTCCGTATTCCAATGGTGTTTTTGTCAAAGTCCGTATCAATGGTTTTTTGCAAGATGTATCGAGTGAATGGGATTTTCTGCCGAATGATGGCCCTCTTGTTGTCAATATCCTTAAAAACATGGACACATCCGGTGGTGCATCTGCACAAATGGGGCGTATGCCAAACTCCGGCCATTTTGTTCTCATGCACGGCGAAATGCCTGTAGAGTGTCGTTTACAGACAAATCCATTGGGGGATAGTTCGGATAATCGCCAGCACGTTAATATCCGATTTCTGCCACAGCGGAAGCTATCCAAAAGTTTAGAGAAGATTTATAGTGGGGATGATTTACGCAAGATAAGGAGAGTCCTCTATCAAGGAGGGGCTGGCATGTATATCTTGTCCGGCCCAGTTGGTACGGGCAAGTCTACATCCATACAGGCAATGCAGGAATATGTACGAGGACTCTTTGCCGAACAAGGGCGAGATATTAATATTTTTGAAATTCAAAATCCGATTGAGTACGTTGATGAAAGAAATATTCAGGTTGAAGAACGATTTGCAGAAAAAGAAACATTGAACCTTTCTGCAAAGGAAGCGTTAAAGAGTGCGCTTCGTTCTGACCCGGATATTATCACTTATGGTGAAATTCGAGATAGTGTGGATGCCGAAGTCGCTACAAAAGCCTGTCAAACCGGGCTTCGTATGTTTACAACGATTCATGCCGGGGATTGTATTCGTACAGTAAATCGCTTGTTAGACCTCGATGTGTCAAGAATGAGTCTTCTGGCTGAATTAAAACTTATTGTTTGCCAGCGCCTTATCGGTGTACTTTGTCCAAAATGCTCTAGGGAACACGTTCTTACGGAGGCAGAAAAAGAAATTCTGACTGAAGAAGAAATTAAAATGCTGGAAAACGGACATTTGCGTGAACGTGGTAGCCTGCAAGACCGTAGTAACTGTAATTGTCAGGATGGCCTTGTGGGTCGAGTCGCTATCCCTGAATTTATTATCTTTGATTCCACTCTTCGCAACACGCTCTTACACATGGATGATTTTGATACCGTACCCAAAATCTTAGAAGAAACCGGGTTTGTGTCTATGTGGGAAAAAGGGCTTAATATGGCTTATCATGGGGATGCTGAGATTCAGGATGTAATACAGAAGATTGGGCGTGAATAAACTAAATCTACCGTCAAGTGTATTACTCTTGACGGTAGATTTATATCACGAATAAGAAAGGATAAATCCATGTTTAATCAATTTCTGAAAAAGAAAAATTTTATGTCTGCTCAAGAGCAACAAGAATTTTTTGATATTATTGGAAACTTTCGTTCCAGCGGTTTAACACTAGAAGAGGGGATAACGGCTTTTCAGGGGGATTTTCCTAAAGACAGTTATAATTATCATCTTTGTGCTTCAATCCTTAAAGACATGAGTAATGGTCATCGTTTTTCGGATTCATTGAAAAAATTTCCCAAAAGTTTTTCTCCGTTTACAACAGGCATTATTTCCATGGCTGAAGGAACAGGTCATTTTGAAGCATCGCTGGCTGAAATTTCATTCCGGCAGGGGCTTCAGATGGAAATTAAAAGCAAAATCAGCTCGGCAACACTTGTACCGAAGATTTCAGCGGTTTTTGGCTTGTTAGCATTTCTGCTTTCAACTGGCTGGGCAATCCCTAAGATGGCTGAAGTTCTTGAATCATTGGATGCTGACCTGCCACTCATTACGGAAGTGGTACTATATTTTGGCTCATTTATGAGCAGTTTTTGGTGGCTGATATTTCCGATTGGGTTTGGAATAAAATTTTACTATGAGTGGCTAAAGAAGAACAAGCCGGAAATGCTTGCAAGCATTTTGATGAAAATTCCTTTTTGGAAGCCCATTGTGATAAATCGTCTGCGTTATGATTTCTGTACAATCATGGGGATTTGTATAGATGCTGGTATTGAGCCAACACAGGCCTTGTCCTATACAGGTATGGCAAGTGACAATATTTTCTTGAAAGGTCTTATTGCTCGTGCCTTGAAGCAGATTCGTACCCGTGGTGTCAGCTTCGATGAAGCACTGAAAAAAGAGGATGCTATACCTCTTTTAGATATGAAGCTTTATCGGATGCTAAAAGCTGGCCGTGTAACGGGGCAAACTGGTGAGATAATGAAGAAACAGGCAGAATATTATCGAAAAAAACTGCTTGCGGCCACCAATGAAGTAGGGGATAAGGTCGGTATGAGTGTCATCACGCCCATCTATATCTTTATCTCCATTATGGTTGCGGCAATCGTTCTGCCGATTGTTGGCTTGGCCGGAAGTGCGGCAATGCAAGCATTTTGATGATTTATAATAAAAATCTTACCGGATGCGTGATAACATAAAATAAGTAATTTGCGTATGAGGGAGGAAATATATATGGATTTGTCTAAAGAGTTAAAGAGAAAGCGTGATGGCTTTGTCATGCTTCCGGTAATACTGGCAACATTTATCGTGGGACTCTTAGGTGTAGGCCTTAGTGCGGTCTATTCGGGGTCTTTTGCTACCATGTCTGCGGCGAAATCTTCGATGGAAGCGGCAAATGTGGCAGGTTTAGAGAAAGAGATTCTGCAAGCTAAAGGATATGGCGGTTATAATTCCGAGATTACTGGCTGGAAGAGTATGGATTCAGTATTGGGGGATTCCAGCACTCCTTGGGAGTATACTGTGCAAAAGGTCAAGGAACAGAGTGTTGGCGGTGACAATATCGCTGTTGTAAAGGTTTCTGTGCGTAAAAAAGGGGATAGTGTCATCCGTTATTCGGAAGAAGTCCCTTTGTCATCCAAGTCGGCTAATCGTTATATCTATAACGATTCCGGGGATAGAATCAGCCTGAAATATGAGAAAAAGGACGGCAAACCGTATCTGTTAGGTTATGCCCCTAATTCAAGCACAAATGTACCTTTTTATGTAGACAAAGACTCTATTTTGGCACAACTGGGTAATTCTATTGTATATAACACCACTCCGTCTGCTACATCTAGTGCAAAGCTTAACCTTAAATATATGGCTGATAATGACGGAAATATGGCCGTTCATGCCTTCATGGATAACACAGAAGTACCATTAGCTTCGCAAGGTGGTAGTGGTTCAGGTGATAATGGTACAATTAATGCTTCATATACCATATTACCTGATGGTACTATTATACAGTGGGGAACAATATTGAATATTACTGGAAGTGGTTCAGACCAAGTGACGTTTCCTATTCCATTTAAAAAATATGTTTCTGGGATTACTGTGACGAGAATTACTACTTTAAATAATCCTGAAGTTTACGATATTCCAGTTGTTGATTGGGATTCATTAACTTTGACAAAGTTTATAACTAAGTATGTTGATATTAGGGGAGATAATAATAGATTTTCATGGATAGCTATTGGAAGATAGTTAATATCCGAATGCAATCCATGAAACTGGTGCTCTTCTTTCTACTTCATTAATTATAGCTAAAAAGCCGTTTTTATCATATACAGGTATTGCTAAATTAGCAGTTGACCCACCTTCATCGCATGATTGTGTAACCACTACACCAACACAAATATTAGGAAAGGGTTGATTAAATTTAGCATAAACACGATTATTGTTTCTATTTTGTTCCATATAATCAACTGAAAGACTTCCTGCTTTAAATAATAGGTTATCTTCATTGTTAGAATAATTACCTTGCGAAGGTAGTAATAAAAGTTAATAGCCTATAGCCATCCAAAATACCTCTGCATCCCTCGGCTCATTATCCTCTTGTGAATCATTTGTCCTAATATTCACGCTAATATTTGATGGATTTGTGAATGAAATAGCACCAGTAGGGTCAGCTTCACCGGAAGTGAATTCACCATAACTAGCGGTAAAAGACAATAATTTATTAAACTTTACTGGGAAGTACAGAATATTGGTGAATCCGAATGTATGAAGGTGTCCCCATTGTAGAATGAGTCCATTAGGAAACTTGGTCCATCCTTGTTCAGGCTTCCCTGCAATATTATCTTGCGAAGCTAGTAATAGTTAATTAACCAAGGAATTATAAGTAGCTTGTGAGATTACACCACACGCTGTCCACATGCGAGATATTCCTCTCGAAGCACCTAGTTTTACTGATGTATTAGTAAGATTATAATAAGTATTAGCATACTCAGGGCCAGCATCATGTTCTAGTAAATTTTGAAGTCCGTAGCAGGTTTCAAATGGCACAGGAAATATCAAATAAGTCATATCTCCCGTTTCACCATGTGCATCTATATACCCACCCTGTTCTATCCATCTGTCAGAATACAGTCTATACCAATAAGAACTACTTTTATATGTTTTAACAATGAAAGGCTTATTTATATCACCTTGCGAAGATGATTATACATCGTAAATCCCACTTCATCCTCTGTTTGAAGTGGGATTAAATAATGGTAACTAGCTTCGCAAGGTGATACTAATAATCCTGACCCTGCATTGTTTTCGGATAATGGTGGTTATTACAAGTTTCCAAACGGCTTGATTATTCAATGGGGTGCATCTTCTTTATATCGTGCGGACGTATTACAAACAATCACATTCCCTATATCATTTCCCAATGCAGTTTTATCCGTTTCTATTACACAATCTCTTGAAGCCTCATCGAATAGTTTAAGCAATGACTTTGTTTATGATTACGATGATGTTGGAACATGGTTAATACAAAAAAATAAATTTGATTTTTCTTGGTTTACAGAAGCTATTACTGGTTCAAATAAAGAAACACCTGTTTATAAAATTAATTGGTTTGCAATAGGCTACTAGCTTCGCAAAGTGGTAGTATTCGATTAGACTATTCGAGAAGTATTGAAATAGGCATATATAATGTACAATTTATAGCACCTGAAGATGGTATGATATTTTATTCTTTGCCTAATCCTTGTGAGTATTTTGAAGCTCGTAAAGCCAAAATAAAAATAAATAATGTATTAATATTGGATATGTCAATGGGGGAACATGGAGAACAAAACGGAAATGCTGTTATACCAATTTCCAAAGGAGAAATATTTTCGACAGAAACAATCACACGAACCCCTGACTATGTTACAAAAGCCTATTTTGTTCCTTACAAAAAATGAAATTTTTAAGTGTAACTTAGTATACTAATTTGTGAATATTATTATAACACTAGCTTCGCAAGGTGATACCAATAATATAGACCCTGCATTGTTTTCGGATAAGGGTGGTTATTACAAGTTTCCTAACGGTTTAATCTTACAATGGGGATATATAGGCAATCTATCTTCGGATAAATTTTATCAAATATCTTTCCCAATATCTTTCTCTCATAAAACATTATCTGTTACTTGCACCTCAAAATCAGATAAAGTATCAGATAATTCTCCCGGTTCTCCTATTGTTTCAAGTGTAACAAAAGACTATTTTTATATGAATACAGATTCGTTAATGGGAAGTTATGGAAATAATCAAGAATCTTATTGGATGGCAATAGGCTTCTAGCTTCGCAAGGTGGGGATATTGATATTGTTGCTATAAAATATACTCATAGCGTATATAAAAGTAATTCATCAGGTTCATCACGGCAACATACTTATACAGGTGTTGTTGTTTTACGCACACCTATAGGTGATGTTAATGTGAATGCGGATGCCAATAATTGTCTTTCCTTATTAGTAAGAGCAAAAAATAATGGACAAAACGTTACTACAAACGGAAGATTTAATGGAGAAAGTTTTTATGATGCACCTACATATGGTGAAAATTCAAATCTATGGGTTGCATGGTATAAGTAGAAGTACCAGCAAATATTAATTGGACAGCGCCCACTGATGGAATAATTTTTATTTCTATAATCATTCCTTGTGACAATAGAATATAAGTTTCTAATGGACTGATTATGTAGTGGTTAATAACCTAAAGCAATCCAACTGCTCCGACCTTTTCTGATAGAAAATCCAGAATTTGTAATATTCAATGGCACTAACCAAGGATGGGAAGTGTCTTTATCAACGTTTAATTGGGGAATTGATTGTACATAAAACACCTTATGAGGGAAGCTGATTGGAAATGTAACTCTATCTAATGTTCTGTATGAATCTGATACATTGTCACCAAATGGGTCATAAATTCCCCATTGCATAATGAGTCCATTGGGGAATTTATAATATCCACCGCTATCACTAAACAAACCGGGGGCTGGATTATCATTACCTTGCGAAGCTAGTTACTATTTTGCTTTCTTTACAAATAAATATATGCTATTTAATAATGAAAATTATTTTGCTATGGGTGCAAAATACATAATAACATGAACGTTATTAACTTCTCTTTCATTATAAAGTGTAGCTACACTACCTTTTGCTATCGGATAAGTTTCATAAGAATCCAAAATATCATATTTTTCCGAATAACCATAATGTCTAAATCTGACTCCATCAATAATAAAATCATAATATCCATCATCAATAGAAGCTTTTAGAAAGATATATCCATCTTCAGGAGCAGTAAATGAACGTGAACTATTAGTAATAGCAACTCTACCCGGATTATTATCTTCTCTTTCGTTATTAAATAAACTTCCTGCTTGATACATTCTCTTATAATCAGGGAAACCAAAACCGCCACCATCTTGCGAAGCTAGTATCCTATGGCAAACCACGGAATGGTAAGTGTATCGACTGTATTTCTATCTGTCCCCCGTACTTCAATAGAAAATTGTGTTGTATTCCATGACCGAATAACAGGAGTATGTTCCCAAGTGTAATTTTCTATTTCATTTATCCTAGAAAATAAAATATTGAAACATTTATGAGGAAAAGCTTTGGGAAAGGAAACTGTATAATGCCAATCTCCTTTTGGGATTATGCCCCATTGAAAAATAAGACCGTTATCAAGTTCAACATAGCCGTTATCGGTAACTGATGAAGATTTACTACCTTGCGAAGATAATCACCTTACGACTTGGTATGCAATTGGATACTAATTATTTTAAAAACCTATAGCCATCCACGTTAATCCCGCATAGATTGATTTATCAACTTGTCCCGGAAGAAAAGTTGCTTTGTTTTTATCAAAACTAACAACATATGCTTGCCGCATTCCACCATAATATTCATTTTGATTACATGATGCAAGAACCGTAACACATTTATTAGGGAAAGGTATCGGAAAATCAACTTGTTCATAATGCTCCTCATCATAATAAATCTTTGGCAGAAATCCATATTGTATGATTAGGCCATTATCTAATTTCACATATCCTTTATTATCGCTTAGTGATGGTGTATATTGTTCGCTATCAGCTTGCGAAGCTAGTAACCTATTGCTAACCAATATATTTTCCCAATATTACCGCTAAAATTAGCATAACCGGGATAAAATGCAAGATAATTAAGTGTATAATCTTCTATATATACTTGATTAATCCCCGGTATTCTAGTAATATCATCCGGAAGACGAGTATATATTTTTAATGTAGCTTGTACATTTACGCATTTATGTGAGAAGGAGATTGGAAAATATACATATTTAATATCCCGTTCATCAAAAATTACGTTATCAACAGTTCCCCATTGAAGAATGAGTCCATTGGGAAACTTGTAATAGCCACCTTCATCTGAAAACAATTCAGGTGAAAGATTATCATCATCACCTTGCGAAAATGATTGGCTATTTACATGGGAAAAAATATAGTCTAGTCTTATACGCCTGCATGCCTTGATAATCTGCATTAGATGAACCACTTAATGCTTTTACCGAAACCATATCTCCTTTAGACAAAGGTATTACTGCGTGCAATCCTACTCCAACCCCAATTGTTCCGATTATCGGATAAAAAATGTGTCTATTATTAACTTTTATATATGCCTCATTTACGACGGAATTTACATTACCAAAAATTTGAGCAAATAAATAACCATTTGTGGGTGCTGTGTAATTTTGCTCTATATTTCCTTGATTATAAATCCACTCGATACAGTTATTATAATCGGGGAATCCCATATTACCACCTTGCGAAGCTAATTACTAATTAATATCCAAGCGCAAACCAATATCCACCTTTAAAACCTTCTTCCACATCTGTATCTATAACTGCTATGAACCCTGTTCTACTTACATTCCATACATGATTATATCCCCCATCGCCATTATCCGGTCTTATTGTTGTACACAAAGCAATTGATGTTGCATGAGGAAAAGGTTTTGGATAAATAATTTTATTTTGACCATGTAATGCTGGCATAATATATCCCCATTGCATGATAAGACCATTGGGGAATTTATAATAACCCATTTCTAAATTGGTTGAATAATCGTTACTACCTTGCGAAGGTAATTACTTATATGGAATATACAAGGAACTACTAACGTCTAAGTTTATAAAACTTTGCCCCTTAATTACAGGAATAGTAACTGCGTGTTGACTCACAGAGAAATGTATATTATCTAACTTTAATGAATATGAATCATTTAAAAATCCATCATAAATGATAATACCATCATTAGGTACAATAAATTCCTTGGCTTGAGCTATATACTTCATTTTACTCAAATCTAATGCAGAATGTTTATTACTTTGCGAAGGTAGTAGCAAAATTTTAATAGCCGATTGCTATCCAATCTGAAGCATAACTATATTCACCAATATAGATTTTTATTGATGTATTTGTTCTATCATCTTGTAATGAACCCTGATATGCAAACTCTAAATTCCCTTCATTTCTCCCTTTAAATGTTGAAGTCCTAGTAAAGTTATATGAAGTGGTATTAAATGGCTTAGGAAATACAATAGTTAGGTATTGTTCATGTCCTTCTATATGTCCTGATTGAATTTTCAATCCATCAGAATACATTATATAATGTCCAAATTGATTCTTTCCTGATTCTATAACAGATAGACTACCACTTTGCGAAGCTAGTTATTTATACGGAATATATACTGTATGCCAATCGCCATCAGTATATATAAGTGCTTGTCCTTTGGCTACAGGATATGTAAACATCCAATCCCTATCTTCTTGTTGTATATGCCCATCAGGATATAAATATGCTTTATAAATAGCAATTCCATTTTTAGGTGCTATAAATACCGCTGTCTTATTAATATTAACTGCATTATCATAATCAGGGGTTGTTCCTCCGCCACCTTGCGAAGATGATGGTACTTTTCTTCTATTATATATACATCTATTGAAAAGGGGGGGGCTTATTGAAGTTCTTTGTATAGCTTCTTCATCGCCTTGCGCTGGCTTTCTTTGACTGTGTGGGCATAGATGTTTAAGAGTGTGTCCGGTCTTGACCAACCACCGATTGCCTGTATGTCAGTTATAGCGATGCCGCATTGTATCATATTTGTTGCCCATGTGTGTCGAGTAGAGTGTAGATGCAGGTCATCGGAGAGAAAATCGAGTCTTCTGATGGTGTTCTTGAAGTTTCTACTGAAATATGTAGGATTATGTGGGGAGCCGTCCTTGTTTGTAAAAACAAGGTTGTGCTGATTACTATACCCCTCTGCTTTTGCTTCTTCTTTTTGCTTTATCTTCCAATCTTGGAGCATATATTTTATTTCTTGTGGAAAGGGGATGGTTCGTATGGATGCTTCAGTTTTAGTTCGCTTTTGCAGAACCACTTGATTGTCTTCTATTATAAGTACCTGATTGACTTTTAGAATGTTACGCCTAAAGTCAATGGAGTCCCAGCTTAGTCCTAAAAGTTCTGACCTACGGCATCCTAAGAAGAATAACATGACATAGGCTGTGTAGAATCGGTGGTTTTTTGTGGCCTGTAGAAATTTTTTCTGCATTTCCGGTGTGAATACTGGTACATCTTTTTTTAGCAGTGCTACAGGTTCCGTATTTTCTGCAACGTTTTTGGATGCCATGTCTTCCTTTACGGCCTGCCGGAACATGGCAATGAGTAACTGCCGGAGCTTTTTTACCGAGTGACGGGATAGTGGAATCTGTTCTTCCGTTTTATCTTTTTTCTTAAAATAGCTTCCCCGGCCACCGTATAGAAGCTCATTGGTCAAGAACTCTTGACAATCGCGAACTGTAATGTCACGCAAGTCCATATTGGCAAGGCTTGACACAAATATGTGGTTTCGTATCAGGCTCTTGCAACTTGCCTGCGTGTTCTTTTGCTGGTTAGGCATCCTGTATGTTCTATACCAATATGTCATGTAATCTTTGAGTATCATTGCGAATTTCCTTTCTGTAAGTAAATTTCTATATATGCTGTATGTGTTGGCGGTAAAAAGTAGAGTGCTGAAATTGGGAGATAGTAACCTGTTCAAATTGAACAGGTTACTGAATAAGTAAAAATTGTATCAAAAAAATCAAGGCCTTGCAAAAAAATAATAAAAAAGGGTACTTTGTTTGGTATAAAATATAAGAAACTATGTAAGGAGGGATTTTTGGGTGAGGATGCGAAAAGGTGCGCTTTTTTCCTTCCAGACGGTTTTAGCTTTTATTATCTTTGTAATCTTTGTCGGTGCTATTACGTTATCCGGTTTTAATCCTGTATTGGATGGCTGGCGGCTTAGTATCTGTCAGATGCAGGCTACTGCTCTTGATAATAAGCTGGCTGAATACGCAAAAGGTCATAGAGGTTATAAGTATGTGAATTATTCAGGCGTATCATACACAGACGAGGGGTATGATAATCACTTTGCCTTGCAAGGTGACTATCCACTTGCTATTACGCAGGATGGAAAAATTTCTTCATCTACGGGGAATATGATTGTCACTGGTTTTAGCGGTTACGTTGGCTGGAACTTTGGGTTCACGACAACTGCGGAGAAAGAACCATTTAAATTTGTTTACATTCCGCTTGATGAAAACGGAAAGGAAGTTAATAATACTTCTACAGCTACCAGTGTAGTTTATTATAAGCTTATCTATTATGACAGAAAGGGAGGTACTTATGCCAGCCCTCGAAGCTATAAGAAGTAATCAGACTAAAAAAATCCCATGGTACATCCACTTGTTTGCCGTATTCCTACTGGATGTACTTCTTATTTATTATCTGATGCCTGCCAAGGTTTTGTTATGTATACCACTTGCCATGGCTCTATGGTGGCTGACTTGGGAGGACTATACTAAGAGAGAGGTGGATATAAGGGTTTGTGGAATTTTTTTCCTGATAGGTCTTATCATTCATCATGATACGATGCTATTTAACTTGTACATCGGCTTGTTGGGATTTTTGATTCCTCACGTTATACATGAGGGGCTTGCAAGAATTGAAGCAAGTAGTAGTGCAGAAGGGAAAATGGATTATCATAATCCTTATCCTGATGCAGATATTAATAAGGCTCCACCATATATTCCCATGTTTACAGGTTCATTGATGGTGGTACTGCTATATTATTTGCTGGGGCTTCCTATGTCAGATTCTTTTTATGAAACGGTCTTTGCTCCCATGCCAATAGCTGTGCTACCATGGATGTTTTGGATTTTACCCGGATTTCTCGCACTTTTGTCTATTTATTTTTGGAATCGAAATAAAAATGCCTTGAAAAATGGGAAAAATGTAGTTTATCGTGGGTTTGGGGATGGAGATATTTATTTTGTTGGAGTCATGATTGGTGTCTTGGGATTTTTTACCACATTGCTTACGGTTTTCGTCAGTATGTTTGTGGCACTTATCATGATTAGAAGATGGAAAAATACTAAAAGGAGGGAACCAACTTGAAACCTTCTCATAATGAACAGATAGAATGGGATAGAATTTCAATCGGTTTAAATCGTGAGAACTTTATTCGTGATATTTTGGAAAAAAAGTTTAACGCAAGTTTTCGGCTTTGTGCTGAAGCGATGGGATTAAAGCCTAACTATTTGCGTGATATTGTAATGAACCCTGACCGTGGGGCCGGAACAAAGATGCTTTCATGTATTTATCGTTATTGCATGAAAAACGGCCTTGACCCTGAATTGTATATTTTTGTAAAAAGTTGATAATGCTGGAGGTTTGGCATGAAACTTAAAGACTTATTTAAAAGACCTGAACATTACACAAAACCCTCCGCAAGTATGAGTCCGGCAGAAAAAGCTTCGCACAAGTGGGATGAACGCGAAGGTGAAATCATTGAACAGAACTACAATTTGCGGCGATTGCTTATTGGCATGATGCTGGTCATTGTAGCCTTGGGGGGAGCACTTTGCTATAAGTCCGTTTCCGAAAACTACCTTGTTTACGTTGTGGAAACGGATATTAAAACAGGGGAAGTACGAAATGTAGGTACTGTTTCGCGAATGGAAAACTATACGCCAAATGACCAAGTATATGCGTACTTTATCCGGCAGTTTGTTATGGATACTCGCAATATTCCTTTGGACGAAGTTGTTTATAAGAATCAGCTTAAAAACGCATTTGGTTTCTTGACCAAGGATGGTGCAACTATCCTCGATTCAAGACTTCGTGCGGAAAATCGTCAAATTGGCCGTGAAACCGTTCAGATTTCCATTACTTCTCTTATTCCGATGGAAGGCGGCAAGAGTTATCAGGTTCGTTGGAATGAAGTGAAATATACTACCGGACAGGGAGGAAAGAAGGTAACTCCTTACACTGGGGTATTTACAACGGAAATTATAAAATCCGAGGATAAAGAGCAGTTAGCCGTAAATCCGCTTGGCCTTTACATAAGCGATTTTAGATGGGAACAGGATTCTGAAGGAACTAAAGCGAATACAAATACTAACGCTACGGCAAACAATCAGCCCAATAATAATGGTTCAGTAACGGCAGTGCCGTCCAACTGATATAGCGAAAAGGAGCGCAAAGTCATGCGAAATTTGAACACGAAGACAACAAAAGCACTTCTCTTGGGACTTGCTTTATCTATGACACCTGTTTTTGTAACGCCTGCTTTTGCCGCTAAAGATGCGGATATTGATGCACAGATTGCAGAACAACAGCGTATCTTAAATGAACTGAACGAAAAAAAGCGTAAAGTCAGCTCTGAGGAAATCAGGGGGCAGATTAATGACCTTGAATCTGAAATTAAGAAATTAAGCAAAAAGGACAGCTATGACTCTAAGAAAGCCATTGAGAGCCTGTCTGCTCAGCTTACTGCCCTGCGCGAACAGTTAAATGAGCAGGCCAGAACACAGGAGCTTTTGGTAAAAACGATTGAAAAACTGGACAGACTGGTTGAAAATCGTAACCGTGATTATAATGATGACTACAGCTATGAAAAGAAACGTACTGTGGTTTCTTCGCGGAATACCCTTGTGAATCCGGGGCCGACTGGTGGAGAAGTCAGCTATACGCAGGATGCAAAAAATGCACAGAATAATTCTACCATGGTCTTTGCTTATGCTCCTGACCAGCTCTATAAAATCTATTGCCGTGTTGGTTATCTTACGGATATTGAGCTTCATAAAGGCGAAACGGTTTCCTTTGTCGGTGGGGGCGACACAAGTGCATGGGCTATCAATAGTTCCACGGTGGCCGGAACTCCGCATATCTACATCAAGCCTGTAGTTGATACAAGCACCACCAATGTCATTATCAATACGGATAAGAGAAGCTATCAGCTTATCGTCTGCACGAGCGACTGGTATAATCCTATGGTTCGCTGGAACTATGGGCAGGAAGAAGCCGCAGAACGCCGTATGCAAAGAGCAAAGGACGAGCAGACTATCACGGATAGATTCGGCGTTACCGATATGAATAAGCTCCATTTTAACTATAAGATTTCGGTGAAAGGTAATTCGGAATACAAGCCGGAAATGGTTTTTGATGATGGAGAAAAAACGGTCATCCGCTTTAATAAGTCACAGAGAAAACTTCCGGCCCTCTTTATTCGCGAGATTGGCAGTAGGAAGGTGAGTCTTGCGAATTTCCGCAACCGGGGCAATGCCTATATCATTGACCGTGTGATTGACCGCGCAGAACTTCGTTATTCGGATAGTGATGTTGTTTCTATTGTGCGAGGTAAATAAGTTATGGAAAATTTTAACCATGAAAACGGACACTTTTCACCGTGTTCGCGTTGCGGCTGTATACAAATTCGTTTATATGATGGTTGCGTGGCAGATGAATATGGGGATAATGCGGATATAGTTCAGCTTCAATGTTCAAGATGCGGCAATTCTACGAAATTTTTACCTTTTGAAGAAGCAGTTGCTGAATGGGAGCACAATAATCCTTGGCCAAAGCGTTAAATAAGAGGTATATTCCGTGCATTATTTATCTTTTTGTCTTGAACGAATTAAAGCAATCGGCAGGTTCATCAAAACTATTGATGATAAAGAACCTATTCATACGTTTTATTATCTTTTGGGAAATGGGTTTTTAATCGTGACTTTTCTGTTCCTTTCCCAAAGCTATCTGTTAGCTAATATATTGTGTACTGTCTATTTAGTTGTTTATATTGGTTTTTATATCTTTTTTAATGGGAAAGGATATAATAAGAAGATAATTTGCTTTAGGGCTTTAGTATTGGATTTGGTTATTTCAATACTTGTGTTTCAAGTCCTTCTTATTATGTAAAAGGTCAACATAATCTAAAAGGAAGTGGTAAATGATGGGAAAACTTGATGACCTGTTTGGCATGGTTAAAAAGAAGTTTGGGAAAAAAGAGGATTCCTTTGATGATGGTTTTGATGATATAGATGAAAAATCGGCAAAGGAAATGGATATAAACACGCCGGATGGAAATAAATCTATGCGGCGTGGGGAACATGGGCAGATTCTTGGCCTTGACCGTAAGATTGTAACCGGAATTGCGGTCTTTTTTGTAGGGGTTTTTTGTTTAGCCTTTATTTATGCGTCAACAAAAGGGCCTGACCCCAAACAGCAACCGGAAAAAACTCTTTCACAGGCAGATATTGCCGGGTCGGAAGCGATTAATAAATCGAACAATACAAAAAAGCTCAATGATGATTATGGAGAACTGGAACGAGCTAACCGCGCAAAAATGAACGGCGGTAATCCTGTTGGCAATACAGGAACCGCCGCTAACAAT
>Ga0256405_10006313_pt1 | contig 19144 bp, 18 predicted proteins | sample RumenRJG_02DNA_FD_189096 | JGI IMG/M metagenome (GOLD analysis project Ga0256405, IMG submission 189096) | Bovine rumen microbial communities from Lethbridge, Alberta, Canada - RJG_02 | ecosystem: Host-associated > Mammals > Digestive system > Stomach > Rumen | place: Canada: Alberta... | reverse complement strand
GGAAAATAAGCGTCAAATGTCACAGGTGTGTCACAGGCGCAAACGGCGCAGATACTGTGTAAAGTGGCGATCCGTTTAGTAAAGCCAAGGTGAAAATAAAGACCAAACAAAGACCAAAACACACTTTCGGGCAAAAAAAGAGCCCGCAAACGCCGTGTTTGCGAGCTTTTTATTTATGCGGCAAACGGGACTTGAACCCGTACGTCATATAACACACGCCCCTCAAACGTGCCTGTCTGCCAGTTCCAGCACTGCCGCATATATATCGCTGATGTAGTCAGCTTTATTATTATATCACTTTGATTCCCGTTTGTCAAGCCCTTTTTCGAAAAAAATTGCAGGAAATAAAAAACGAGCCCCGAAAAAATGCCTCGGGGCTTGAAATATCAGCGTTTTTCCAGAACGCCCATTATCAGATTGCCGCAGTAGCTGCACCTGCTGTTTTCATCGGCAACACCCGTGAGCGGTGCGCCGCAGGACAAGCACCTGTCCTTGACCGTCTTTTTTGCAAGAGCGACCATAAGCTCGCCGTCGTGTACCTCAAGTGTGCAGTTCCTGAGATATCTGTTCCTGATCGCTCGTCTCATTCGTGGAAGCGACGACCTGCCCGCAGTCACCTGAGGCAGTCTGCCCTCGGTGATGAACGGCGTTCTGACCGATGCGAAATAGCTCGACCAGCTCCTTGCGGCAAACAGCGCAAGTGTCTTTTTCCAGCGCATCACAACCGCAGGCGTCAGCACAACAAGTATCGCCACTGCGAACACTATCACGTCCATGATGTCCTTTTTGATAAGCTCATACGACGACAGATGCTTCGACGGATCAAGCAGTATCTTTCTCTGATATTCCTCGTCAAAATAGTTGCTTATCTGCGAGATGGTGAACATCGTCAGCACCACAACTATCGTTGTCCCGAGCACCACGAGCAGCAAATACAGCACAGCCTTTGCCGTCATCGTGCCCGACCTGTAATAATCGGGATTGCCCGCACCCGAGCCGACATCGTTAGATACGCCGTAAAAATGTTCGCCCGAAAGCACCTTTGCGTGCAGGTCGCTGCTGTGGCAGTAAGGGCACTCACCCGTGAAATATATCTTCTTTTCAATGTGCGCTCCGCAGCTGCGGCATTCGCACAAACAGGTCTTGCTGCCCAGCTCGGCGTATAGACCCTTGCCGTCGTTTTTCAGCTCAAAGCCGCGCATATAGAAATATCGGTAAAATGAAAGCTGCCTGCTGACCGCAGCTTCGCTCTTGCCTACGACTTTTGCAAGATCGCCGCAGGCAACGACGCCGTCAAGATCGCCCTCGAAATAGCTGGAATAGAACGCCGCATTCCCGAGATTGCGGGCGGAAATTATCACATAAAGCAAAGCCGCAAGCCCTATGCATACAAGCACAATGGAAAACTTCATGTCCACCGCTTCCCACGCAGTCTGCGGATCGTCAATGTAGTAAACGAACTCCCCTACTATGTAATAGCCGCCTGCAAATATCATGAGAATGCTGATGATGCACAGCAGCACGTTCTTGACCTTGAGCGCTGCGACCGCCTTTTTCTTTAAATACACTTTTGTCCTCTCCTTTGAAAAAATACAAAAAGACAAGAGGCAAGAGCTTTTTATCTCTCACTTCTTGCCTCTTACTTTTAATTTGGTGCGCCTGATGCGATTCGAACGCACGACCTTCAGAGTCGGAGTCTGACGCTCTATCCAGCTGAGCTACAGGCACAGAAATAGTGAATAGTGAATAACGAATAATGAATAGTGTATAATTAAGGAGTGCGGCAAAGCCGCACACCATAATTATTATTTATTCTTTTTTCTTTATTCTTTTAGAGCCGTCATAGACGGCTCGCTATGACTTATCTTATCTTATCTTTGCACCGCACGGCAGCGACTGGTCAGGGAAAATAACCTTTGCCGAACCGTCAGGAGCGTCTGCTGCGCAAATCATACCCTGCGACTCAACACCGCAAAGCGTAACAGGCTTTAAGTTCGCAACGATAATGACCTTCTTGCCGACAAGGTCCTCGGGTGCATACCAGTTAGCAATGCCCGAAACGACCTGTCTGCCGCCCATTCCGTCGTCAAGCTGCAGGCAAAGCAGCTTCTTTGCCTTCTTGACCTTTTCCGCGCTCTTTACAAGCGCAACGCGCAGGTCAACCTTTGCAAAATCATCAATGGTTATCTCGTCAAGCTGCGGAACAACTTCAACCTCAGGCTCGTCAGTCTTGCCCGAAGCCTTCTTAGCTTCCTTGATGCGTCTCTCGATTTCTTCAAGCAGCTTTGTGCCGTCGATTCTTGCGAAAAGCGGAACAGGGTCGTTGACTGTGATACCCACAGGCAGCTTGCCGAAGCTGTCAAGGCTGTCCCATGTGTCAATGTCGCAGTTTATCTGCTGCATAATCTTCTCGCTCGTCTCAGGCAGGAATGCCTTTAACAGAACACCCAGATATCTGATAGTTTCAAGCAGCACATAAAGCACCGTCGCAAGACGCTCTTTCTGCGCCTCGTCCTTGCCAAGCACCCACGGCTCTGTCTCGTCAATGTACTTGTTTGCCCTCTTTGCAAGCGCCATGATGGTATCCATCGTGTCAGCCATTCTGAACTCGTCTATCAGCTTTTCAACCAGCTTCGGGGTCTCGACGCACTTATTGATAAGCTCGTCGTCAAGCGGCTGCTTTGCGCAGGGCGCCATTATCTTTCCGCCGAAATACTTCTTCTGCATTGCGACAGTTCTGTTGACAAGGTTGCCCAGCGTGTTCGCAAGGTCAGCGTTGTATCTCTCGATAAGGTTCTCGTAGGTCACCGAGCCGTCGTTTGTGAAAGGCATCTCCGAAAGCAGATAGTATCTCGCTCCGTCAACGCCGAACTCCTTTACAACGTCCTCAGCGTAAATAACATTTCCTCTCGACTTTGACATCTTCTCTGTGCCGAAAAGCATCCACTGGTGACCGAAAACTCTCTTTGGCAGAGGCTCGCCCAGCGCCATAAGAATTATAGGCCAGTAGATAGTGTGGAATCTCACAATGTCCTTGCCGATAACGTGGCAGTCAGCAGGCCAGTATTTCTTGTAAAGCTCGCCCGAACCGTCAGGGTCGTAGCCCAGCGCCGTGATATAGTTTGAAAGCGCATCTATCCAAACATAGATAACGTGCTTGTCGTCAAACGTTACAGGGATACCCCACTTAAAAGTCGTTCTTGATACGCACAGGTCTTCAATGCCTGGCTTGATGAAGTTGTTGTACATCTCTTTCTTTCTCGACTCCGGATAGATGAAATCAGGGTTGTCCTCCAAAACATACTTTTCAAGCTGTTTCTGATACTTGGACAGCTTGAGGAAATATGCTTCTTCCTTTGCAGGCTTAACCTCACGACCGCAGTCAGGGCACTTGCCGTCAACCAGCTGGCTCTGTGTCCAGAAGCTCTCGCACGGCGTGCAGTACATTCCCTCATACTCGGACTTGTAAATGTCGCCCTGGTCGTACAGCTTCTTGAAGATCTTCTGTACCACCTTTTCGTGATAATCGTCAGTCGTCCTGATGAACTTGTCGTATGATGTATTCATAAGGTCGCAGATTTCTCTTATCTCACCTGCTACCTTGTCAACGTGCTCCTTCGGGGTGATGCCTGCCTCCTTGGCAAGCTCCTCGATCTTCTGTCCGTGTTCGTCGGTACCGGTAAGGAAGAAAACATCATAACCAAGCATTCGCTTGAACCTCGCTATCGCATCTGTGAAAACGACCTCGTAGGTGTTGCCTATGTGCGGCTTCTTGGAAGTGTACGCAATAGCCGTAGTGATGTAATAAGGTTTTTTAGGCATTTTTTATTCCTCCTTTTAATTTCGCCACCTGAAATGGTGACACTCATAATATTATACACCATTTTCAGAATATAGTCAAGATGTGCCCTCACCACAGCCGCCACTATATTACTATTGACATCACGCCTTTTGTATGCTACAATGTATCGGTAAATAAGGAGAAGAGAAAGCAGTTTTACTGCGTCTGCGAAGGGCGAAGCGTGATGCGCAAAAAGGCTTTGCAGACAGCCGTGTCACGTTCAGTCTTGTATATAAAGCTTTACAGCTTTATTGAAAGCCTGTTCTCTTCTCTTTTTTATTTGCCAAAACTCTATCACCGAGGTAACCCAATGTCATTACTCGATAAACTTTCTGACCCGTCCGCCTGGGCGGACTTTTACCGCTACCGCACCACCCACGGCAGCCTGTCAAAAAAAGAGCTTAAAGCTCTCGAATCGCTCGTCGCCGAACAGCGCTACCTGCCGACAGCACAAACGCTGGAATTTTCCCTGCCGCAGAAAAAGCTGATAAACAAAAGCGGCTCGCATAAAAAGCGCGTTATCTATATGTTCCCCGAGGACGAAACGTGGGTGCTCAAAATGCTGACCTGGCTGCTGTATAAGTACGACTCCGCCCTGCGCGGTAACTGCTATTCGTTCCGAAGAACCTTCACCGCCCACGCCGCCGTCAGCGATGCAGTCCACACCAAGAACGTCAGCGAAAAATGGGCGCTCAAACTCGACCTGCACAACTATTTCAACTCAATGCCCTCGCAGATGCTCGTGCGCGAGTTCGCAAAGGTCATCACCGACGACCCTCCTCTTCTCGATTTCCTCACGCGGTTTTATACGCTGGACAAAGCCCTCTGCGGCGAAAAGGTCATCGCCGAGAACCGCGGCGCAATGGCAGGCGTTCCGCTTTCCGCGTTCTGCGCAAACATCTACCTCGCCGACCTCGACGCAAGGTTTGAAGCGCTGGGCACGCCCTATTTCCGCTATTCCGACGATATCCTCGTCCTCGCCGACTCGCAGCAGCAGGCGCAGGAATATTATACTATCATAAAAGAGCACATCGAATCCAAAGGTCTTACCCTCAACGACGAAAAATTCTCCCTCACACCGCCCCACAGCGCTTGGGAGTTTCTCGGCTTCAAATTCTGCGAGGGAACTGTCGACCTCGCCGATTCCTCTGTGCGCAAAATGAAAGCCAAAATAAAGCGCAAAGCCAACAAGCTTCTCCGCTGGAAAAATAAAAAGCACTTAGGCGGCGATAAAGCCGCAAAGGCAATGATAAAGGTCTTTGACCGCAAGTTTTTCGACACCGAGCTTGAACGCGACTTCACCTGGTCGCGCTGGTTCTTCCCCGTGCTCACCACCGATGTCGGTCTGCATACCCTCGACGAATACCTCGTCGAAAATATCCGCTACCTCTACACAGGCAGACACTACAAAGGCAACTATAAGATAACCTACGAGCATATCCGCTCCCTCGGCTATAAAAGCCTTGTCAGCGAATACTATAAATACCGCAAAACAAAATGAGCTTACCCGCATTTGCAGATAAGCTCGTTTTTTATTTGCCGCTGTAATAGTACCTGTGCAAAGCGCCGTCCAGCCTTTCAAGACACTGCAGATAATCCCACGGAACACCCTCTATCTGTAACGAATCCTCCTCGTTGAAATGATAGATAAGCTCCTTTAAAACCGCGCTCTCTATCCGCGTGAGCATCCATAAGACCTCCGTGTCCCTCTGCCCGCCGCAAAGCGCCTCAATGCTCTCGCAAAGCTCGTCAAACTTTTCCCGCGAGAATAGGTCTCTCTCGTGCAGATAAAATAAAAAGCTCTCACCGCGCGCGTTGTAATTGTCGCCGATAATGCCAAGTGCCGCCTGCCTGTCCATAAACGCCTCCGTAAAACTTTCTGTGCCATAAGTATACCACACACCGCCCCAAATGTAAACCCGCATAGACAAATCAAATCTTTTGGATTATAATAAAAATCGAAAAAATTTTCAAAACAAGTGCACATTTTTGCCCTTGTCAGTTGTATATATAGTGAAGGGTCACGAAAGGAGTGAAGCGAATGGAGAAACAAATTCAAGCCGCACCCTTTGTTCAAACCTTTGCATGCAAAAAGGAGGAAGAAACACTTATGGATAAGCAGCGTGTAGCCGAAGCGTATGCCGAGTATGCAAATACCGTCACGCGTGCAGCGTGGCAGTATACAGGCGATATACAAACGGCACAGGACTGCGCAGAGGAAGCCTTCCTGAAACTAATGACACAAGAGAAAATGACAGACGAGCATATCGCTCCATGGCTGATACGTACAGCCGTGAACATTGCAAAAAACGTCGCAAAATCCCACGCCCGCAGCCGCACACAGCCGCTTGACGAGCTTGCCGAAAGAGCCTCGGGCGACGAACAGGTGCTCGCACAGCGCGCCGCCGCAAGAGCAATGCTCTCCCTGCCCGCCAAGTATAAGCTCCCGCTGATGCTTCATCTTGCCGAGGGCAGAACAATAGCCGAGACAGCAAAACTTATCGGCAAGAGCTTCAATACCACCGCCTCGCTGATACGCCGAGGAAGAAAGCTCCTGCAGAAAGCCTACGAGAAGGAGGAATTGTAATGAAACAGAAAAACTATGATGCAGAAACAATGTTCAAAGATTATATGCAGTCGGTGAACGCCGACCCCACAGCGATAGATGATATACTTTCGGGCGAAAGACAGCCCGCAAACCACGGCGCAAGAATCAAGCACTCCACAGGCAAAATGGCTACCGTTACCGCCGCAGCCGCAGTTGTCGCGATCTGCGCAGGCATCGGTCTGTCAAATATGAATGCGAACGACGACAGCAGCGTAAAATCAGCAGCGACCACCTCGCAGACATCATCAGTGCTCACACCCGCAAAGCAGATAACTCAGTCGTTCAAGCTCGAAGCCTCGCCCCTGCAGGCTGACGGACAGCTTGCAAAAACGACCCTTACCCTCACCGCCACCGACGAAGACGGCAAAGAGATTATAAAAAAGTACGCTAACGAAAAATCCTCGTCAAGCTACCACGCGGCAAAGGAGTTAAGCATAGGCGGAAAGACCGCGAATCTTCTCCCCGAGGTTCTCGACTCCACAGGCTATCATCACGAAGGGGACTATCGGTGGAGCGTAGTGTCGATAAGCGAAGACAAAGTAGTTTTTGATTTTAAAATAATGCTCCACAAAGCCGCGCAGGAAGATATCCCGTTCACCGTCAACGTGTTTATGCCAAGCGATAAGGAATACACTCTCGAAGACGTCGAGAACGGTGTTAACCTCGACCCGATTATCGCCGCTGCAAACCTGACATACAAGGCAAACACAAAGCAGTACGAATTTGCCTCAGCAAACGGCGAAAAGCTGACAGTTTCCGATGTGGGCATCATCACCCACCACGATATTGGCTGCGACGATGACGGCACAAAGCAAAATGCTGCGATAAGCAATATGCTCTTCACCTTTGCCGACGGCACAAGCAAGACCGCAGCACAGCTTGAACAAACCATCACCTATGTCGGCGGCGGATATACGAATGACGAGTACAGTGACCATCTGATTTTCAGCCAGCCAATAGGCGCAGATAAGCTGACAAGCATAACCTACGACGGCATCACCTACACAACAACACAGCAGGCACTTTTCAAGACCGAAATGACCGAAATGCACTGCTCCGACCACAGCCTGCGTGCGACCGTAAAACTGACCGCACTCAACGCAGAGGCTCAGAAGGTTCTCGATGCCGAGGCAGCAAAATACAAAAACAACAGCGGCGAGCTAGGCGATGTCGTGATAACACCTATCGTCGGTAATTACAGTACAGGCGTCAGCCAATCTACCCCAGCAATAAGCGGCAATACCCTCACATCAACGCTGTATTTTGACGAAAGCATTTACAGCAGAGGCGTAGTGAAAAGCGATAATACCATTGATATCATATTCAGTTTGTCGTCACAGGAAGTAAATGATATTTCTCTCGTTCCCGCCGACAGACACCTGACCATTTCAGTCAATAAGAATATGACCGAGCGCGTTTTCAAATCCGCAAGCGGCAAAACACTGTGGCTGCACGATTACGGGTTCTCCGTAGATATGGATTCTAAGGGTATGGACAAATATACCTATAACAACTTTGAAATGACGTTTGAAGACGGAACTGTAAAGACTCCGTTCAATACACAGATGGCATCACACGGCGGTTATAATTTCGGCGGTTATAATTTCATTGATTTCGGTTTCAAGGATAAAATCGACAGCAGCAAGGTAACATCTATCAAATACGCAGGCGAAACATTCACCGCCCAGTAACCCCATAACAGAAAAACCGCCCACTCGGGCGGTTTTTTCTTTGCTAAATAAGCGTCATTATTTCATTGTGAATGTCCTCAATGCTGCGCATCTGTCCGTCACGAACGCACTCAACCGTCTTCCAGCCCAGCTTGCGCGCACAGTACGCCGCCGCTGCCTGCGAGCGCTTCAGGTATTCAAGGTCGCCCTCGTGAATGTCCTTTTTGCTCTCGTCACCATTGTATCTTCCCGTCATCAGCTTCTGGCTGACCTCGGTGTCCGCTTTGAGATATATCACCACGTCAGGCGCAGGTATCCCCAGCTTCGCGTACTCGAAATCGTCCAGCCATTTGAGATACTCGTCCCATTCGCCCTCGTCCAGCTTTGAGCACTGGTGTATGCCGTTTGACGTCGCGTACCTGTCCGCAACTATCAATCCGCCGCCTTGGTAAACCTCGCCCCAGTCTTTCTTGAAGCTCGCGTACCTGTCCACCGCGTAAAATGCGGACGCCGCGTAAGCGTTCACATCGCCCGGCTTGCTGCCGAATTCGCCTTTGAGATACATCTTCACCAGCGCCGAAGAATCGCTCTCATAGTCGGGAAAAGTTATCTTCCTGACATTTTTGCCCTGCTCGGCAAGCGTGTCCGCCAGCAGCTTTGCCTGCGTCGCCTTTCCGCTTCCGTCAAGACCCTCTATAACGATAAGTTTTCCTTTCATCTTTTCCTCCGTCACCCATCACAGCAGAACTATGCCGTTTTCAGCACACTTCTCAATCATCTCGTCAGGCCATATCGACGCCTGAACCTCGCCTATGTGCGCCTTTTCCAAAAGCAGCATGCAAAGTCTCGACTGACCGATACCGCCGCCGATTGTCAAAGGCAAAGTGCCGTCAGCTATCATCTTGTGATAATCATACTGCATTCTGTCCGTCGCACCGCATATCTCAAGCTGCTTTGCCAGCGACTTCTCGTCAACTCTTATTCCCATCGAGGAAACCTCAAATGCGTTGTCCAGCACCTCGTTCCAAACGAGTATGTCACCGTTGAGCGACCAGTCATCATAGTCAGGCGCTCTGCCGTCGTGCTTTATGCCGCTTTTCAGCTCGCCGCCGATCTGCATGAGAAATACCGTCTTGTGTATCTTAACTATCTCGCGCTCGCGCTCTTTCGGCGTCTTGTCAGGGTACATATCTTCAAGCTCCTGCGTCGTGATAAAGAACGGCTCGTCGCAGATGCTTCCCTGCAGAACAGGGTAACGTAAACCCACCTTGCGCTTTGTGTAAGCTATCGCCTTTACGATGAACTTAACAGTATCTTTGAGATAATCAACTGTCCTCTGCTCGCGTGTGATGACCTTTTCCCAGTCCCACTGGTCAACGAAAATCGAGTGCAGATTGTCCGTGTCATCGTCGCGGCGTATAGCGTTCATGTCCGTGTAAATGCCCTCGCCCGGCTTGTAGCCGTAGCGGTAAAGAGCCATTCTCTTCCACTTTGCAAGTGACTGAACTATCTCAGCCTCCTTGCCGTCGATTTCTTTAATGGTGAACTCCACCTTGCGCTCAACACCGTTGAGGTCATCGTTGATGCCGCTGCCCTTGCGCACAATAAGCGGCGCAGAAACTCTGTCCAGCGTCAGCGCAAACGACAAAGCCTGCTGAAAAACGTCCTTGATGTACTTTATAGCGTGCTGAGTCTCGCGCAGCGTCAGCTTGGACTTGTAACCCTTTGGTATATATAATTCTCTTGACATATTTATCAGTCCTTTCGTGGTCATTATCAGATGTCCGCCCTGAGTATCTGTGAAACGGTGCGGAAACCGTATTTTTCGTAAAACGCCTTTGCGTCGTTGCCGTCTACGACCTTTATCTCTATCCTGGCAGCACCGTCTTTTCTGAGCGTATCGAGCGCCCAGTCCATAAGCTGTCCGCCGTATCCGCTCCCACGGTATTCTTTCAGCACTATCAGATAATCTACGCTGCCCTGCGTGCCGACAAGGTCAATCTTGCAAAAAACTGCTGCCCTGCCGTTATCTTCAATGACAGCTATCTTTGAACTTCCGTCTGCCAGTGCCTTTTCAAATGCAGCCAGCGTCTCTGAAACAGGCTTTTTCGGAAAGCTGCCCTTGAAATTCACCGAGACCTCGTTGTGATGCTCGGCAAGCGCTTTCAGACATTCTTCAAGCCGATATACCTCATCGTGAGTTATCTGTCTCATACTCTCTTACCTGATGCTGCCGACTGTTCTCGGGAACAGGATAACGTCACGGATATTCTGCATACCCGTTACATACATTATAAGTCTCTCAAATCCAAGACCGAATCCGCCGTGCGGAACGCTTCCGTACTTTCTCAGTTCAAGATAGTCAGTGTACAGGTCAAGGTTCATTCCGCGCTCCTGCATCGTCGCAACCAGCTTGTCGTAATCAGCTTCTCTCTCGCTGCCGCCGATTATCTCGCCAACACCGGGAACAAGCAGGTCAACCGCCGCAACAGTCTTTCCGTCAGGGTTCTGCTTCATGTAGAACGACTTGATCTCCTTAGGATAGTCGGTCACAAATACAGCCTTCTTGAATACCTTCTCGGAAATGTATCTCTCGTGCTCTGTCTGTAAGTCGCAGCCCCATTCAACAGGGTAAACAAAATTCTCGCCCGACTCCTTGAGCAGCTTGATAGCCTCTGTGTAAGTCACAACGCCGAAGTCGTGGCTGATAAGCTCCTCGAGCCTGTCGATAAGTCCCTTTTCAAAGTGCTCGTCAAAGAATTTCATCTCGTTCGGGCAGGTGTCGAGCAGCGTTCTGATAACGTGCTTTATCATGTCCTCTGCCGTCTCGATTACCTCGGGCAGCTCCGCAAAAGCTATCTCAGGCTCAACGTGCCAGAACTCCGCAAGATGCTTCGGAGTGTTGCTGTTCTCGGCTCTGAAGCTCGGACCGAATGTGTAGATCTTGCCCATCGCCATCGCAGCCATCTCGCCCTCAAGCTGTCCCGAAACGCTCAGTCCTGCTTTTCTGCCGAAGAAATCATTCTCGTAGTATTCCTGCTCGTTCTTGTAATCTGTGCTGTAACCGATAGTTGTCACCTGGAACATCTCGCCTGCGCCCTCACAGTCGCTGCCCGTGATAAGCGGCGTGTTCACATAAACAAAATTCTTGCTGCGGAAATACTCGTGTATAGCCTGCGCCAGCACCGAGCGCACGCGCATTACAGCGTTGAATGTGTTGGTTCTTCCACGCAGATGCGGCATAGTTCTCAGAAATTCAAGCGTGTGTCTCTTTTTCTGCAAAGGATACTCCGCAGGGCAGGTGCCAATAACAACGATGCTCTCTGCATTTATCTCGGGCACACCGTTTCTGCCCTCAACAACAGTTCCCTCAACCTTCAGCGAGCTGCCCAGCTTGAGAGCGTCCTCAAAATCAACACCCGATTCCTTGTCAACAACTATCTGAATGTGCTTTAAGCTCGTGCCGTCGTTAAGCTCGATGAACGCAACGTTCTTTGAATTTCGCGCCGTCCTCACCCAGCCGCAAACTGTGACCTTGGTGTTCACAAGTGCCTTGTCCGCAAAAACTTCCTTGATGTCAATGTGCTTCATTAGTCATCTACCTCCATTAAAATTACAAATCGTCGCCGCCAGGCGACACCTTAATTATTCACTATTCATTATTCACTCTTCACTATTCACTTTTTCCGAACCCCGTTCGGAAAACAGAAAGCCCCGCCCTGCTTTTCAACAGGACGGGGAGAATATACATATAAACCCGTGGTACCACCTGAATTACCGGAAATAAAAGTCCCGGTCGCTCTTTCCTCTGTAACGTGAGGATGACCCGTCTTCCCTACTGACCGAAACGGCGTTCAGGTCGCTGCTCGGAAGTGTTATTCACAAAGGCTCTGATGCGCGGTTTTCACTGTCCCGCACTCACTTTGAACGAACTCCGTTTGCTACTTGTCTTCGTCATGGCATTTATCCTGCTGACATTATAGCACCACACGCGCCCGTTGTCAAGCGCTTTTTTCGCATTTCTCCGAAATTTGCAGTGCCGCCGCACTACGCCCGCGCCATCTTTGGCTAAATCGCACAGACACCGCCCGCTATTTTCAGATAAGTTCACGTTGAAAACACCGCGATTTTGTGGTATACTTTACTTGCAAAATCTTTTCACAGGAGAATAAAAAAATGAGCAATGTTTTCATAATGGACCACCCGCTTGTAAAGCATAAAATCACCCTGCTGCGCGACGAGCGCACAGGCACAAAGGACTTCCGCACCCTCGTCTCCGAAATAGGCTCACTGATGGCTTATGAGGCTCTGCGCGACCTGCCCACCGAGCTTGTCAGCGTAAAATCCCCCGTTGCCGAGTCTATGCAGCCGGTCATTGCAGGCAAAAAGCTCGCCGTGCTGCCTATCCTGCGTGCAGGGCTTGGCATGGTCGACGGCATACTCGCAATGTGCCCGTCCGCAAAAGTCGGACATATCGGACTTTGCCGTGACGAGATCACCCACCTGCCGCACGAGTATTTCTGCAAACTCCCCGACCATATCGACGAGCGAATAGTCATCGTCCCCGACCCGATGCTCGCCACAGGCGGCTCAGCAGCCGACGCCGTCAATATCCTCAAACGAAAGGGCTGTAAGGATATCAGGTTTATGTGCATAATCGCCGCCCCCGAGGGCTTGCAGCGCCTGCAAAAAGAGCACCCCGATATAAAGATATATGTAGGCTGTGTCGATGACCACCTCAACGAAAACGCCTATATCGTCCCAGGTCTCGGAGATGCAGGAGATAGAATCTTCGGTACAAAGTGACCGAAAATATTAAATTTCTGCTACCCCTTGAAATTTCACAAACAAGGGTGTATAATAAACGATGGAGTTCAAAACTCACACATCTGAACGGGAGCTTGTGCGGACAGGCTGAGAAAAAGGTGAAACCTTTGACCGTAGACCTGATTTGGGTAATGCCAACGTAGGTACTTGGAGCATACAAGCATTTTCAAGGCTGCCCGAACAGGCAGTCTTTTATTTTTGCGTAAAGGAGTGATATCGCCAACTTTCCCGACGGCTCGGGCGGATAGAAGGGGAGCGCCTTGTATCTTGTATTTTTGCGATGGGAACCCGTGTTTCGGGGTGAGAGGCAGGAATCGACCTGCGACCGACTAATAAGCGAAAAGAGGAATACAAATGAAAAAGTCGAAAAACTTACTCAAGTTGGTCGTGCTCTCCATGCTCATAGCTTTAGGCGTTGTCATATCACCTATACTGCGTGTCGAGGGCATGTGTCCAATGGCACATCTTATCAATATCGTATGCTCGGTGCTCTTAGGACCGTGGTACTCGCTCATCTGCGCCACACTCATCGGCATAATCCGAATGGCGTTTATGGGAATACCGCCCCTTGCACTCACAGGCGCAGTGTTCGGCGCGTTCTTGTCAGGCGTGCTCTACCGCGCATCAAAGGGCAAAATCATCTTTGCCGTGCTGGGCGAGGTCATCGGCACAGGCATCATCGGCGCAGTGGTCTCCTACCCCGTTATGCGCTTTATCTGGGGTCGCGAGGGACTCGGCTGGGTGTTCTATATACCGTCCTTCGTCGCAGGTACCCTTATCGGCGGCAGTATCGCCTACTTCTTCCTGCGTAAGCTCGCCTCTAACGGTATGCTCCCCAAAATGCAGAAAAGACTCGGCTCACCCGCCTTTGCAGAGGGCAGCAGCGTGCTTTCCACAGCGCTCACTATCGCCGCTTTCGGCGCGATATCATTCGTCGTGATAGAAGTCGCCGCTGGAATGTTCAAAATCGGCGCAAAACCTACGTCTTACGCCGCCTACGGCTCAATGATAGCCTTTGCCGCGATAGCGCTTGTCTACTTTATCATCAAGAAACTCGGAGGGAACAAAGTTGCAGAAAATAAATGATGTTCGCGCAGGCGTAAAGCAAAACGCCCCGCTGATACACTGCATAACCAATCCCATATCCATAAACCAGTGCGCCAATACCATTCTTTCCACAGGCGCACGACCAATGATGGCTGAGCACCCCGAGGAAGCCGCCGCCATCACAAAAACCGCGGGCGCAGTGATGCTCAATATGGGCAACCTCACCGATACCCGCAAGCAGTCTATGCTCATCAGCGCACAGACCGCCAAAGAAAACAATATCAGGTTCGTGCTCGACGTCTGCGGCGCAGCCTGCCTGCCCACCCGCAGACAGTACGCACTTTCACTTATCGCAAAAGCCGCACCCACCGTCATCAAGGGCAACTATTCCGAAATAACCGCCCTCGCAAACGAGAGCTATTGCTCGTCAGGCGTCGATTCGGACAAAACCCTCACCCTTGACGAAACGGTCGAGACCGCAAAACAGCTCGCCTTGCAGCTTGGCACAACAGTCCTCGCCAGCGGCGAAACTGATATAATCACAAACGGCAAAACCACCGCCCTTGTCCATAACGGCACAAAGCAGCTTTCCACCGTCACAGGCACAGGCTGTATGCAGGGCGCACTTTGCGCAGCGTTTCTGTCGCAGGCAAACGGCTTTGACGCAGCAGTCTCCGCCTGCACCACGTTCGGTATATGCGGGCAGCTCGCACAAACCGATAAAGGCAGCGGCAGCTTTATGATAAACCTGCTCGACGCCCTTTCAACCATAACCGACGAGCAGATAACCACACTTTCAAAGATTCAAACACTTTAAGGAGGTATCACCGTGAGCCTTTTCCACCACTATTTTGACCGTAACTACGCCCTCGAATTTGAGGCGTGGGGAGACGGCGAGATTTCCGAAAAGAACCTCGAAATCTCACTCGACGATATCTTCGCCGAGTACGCCAGGGAAAAAGGCGGCTACCCCATCGACATCTCCCTTGATATCGCCGATACCCTCTCATTCGGCTACAGCTACGGCTTCACCTCGATAGATACCGCCTTTCTCGAACGGCTTGAAACCCTCAAAGAGCTTGTCCTGCCCGACTCGATAACCGATATAAAAATGACCCCAAAGCTCGAAAAACTGCTCAAAGAGAACAACACGCTCATTCGTGGTTCGTTTGACTCTTTTGCGGAAAAATTCGCCGCAGACAACGGACTGCATTTCAGACACCGTGACTTTTCCTTTGCAAGTTACTACTTTGAACCTGCCTTTGAAAATACAACTCTCACGATGATGTTCAGCCGTGACGGCTCGGCAGTTATCGAGGAAAAAGTAAGCTCGATCGGCTCGTCTGCCGGGAACACTTTCGGCGGGGAATTCTATAAAAGCCTTGACAGCGATTTCTTTGTTCACAAAACAGCTGAGGAAATTGCCGATATGTACCGAGGCGGCATAAGAAACGCCATCATCGAAACGGGCATACTTGCAGACTTTATCGAAAAAGCAAAGACCCATAAGCTCTTTACGGGCGAAAACTGACCACCGATACGGAGAAAAAACAATGAAAAAACTCGATACAAGACTTTATTTTATAACCGACAGTACACCCTATACCGAGGAGGAATTTCTCTGCCGTGTCAAAGCGGCTCTCTCGGGCGGCGTGACACTTATCCAGCTGCGTGAAAAAGAGCGTTCCACAAGAGAGTATATCGCCCTTGCAGAGAAAGTCCACGAGCTTTCAAAGCAGTTCGCAGTGCCGCTTATCATCGACGACCGTGTCGATGTCGCACTCGCCTCGGGCGCAGAGGGCGTGCACCTCGGACAAAGCGATATGCAGATAGCCGCCGCACGAAAGATAGTCGGTGATGACTTTATCATCGGTGCGACCACAAAGACCGTAGAGCAGGCGCTCGAAGCGTTTGAACAGGGTGCAGATTACCTCGGCGTAGGTGCGATATACCCAACGACCACCAAGGTAAAAACAGTGCTCACCTCGACCGAAACGCTCGATAAAATATGCAAAGCCGTGCCGATACCCGTCAACGCCATCGGCGGACTCAACAAGGATAATATAGATGTCCTCAAAGGCATCGGCATCAAAGGCGTCTGCGCAGTGAGCGCAATAATGAAAGCCGATGACCCCAAAACCGCCGCAGAAGAACTTTCACAGGCAGTAAAAATCAAGCTGGGATTATAAATCACAATAAATAATATACAAAAACGCAAGACAAGGAGTGCCGATATGAAAACAGCATTGACAATAGCAGGCAGTGACAGCTGCGGCGGTGCAGGCATACAAGCCGACATCAAAACAATGACCGCAAACGGCGTTTACGCCATGAGCGCAATAACCGCCCTCACAGCGCAGAACACCACCGGCGTGCGGGCAATCATGGAGGTCACCCCCGATTTTCTCGCACAGCAGCTTGATGCCGTTTTCGAAGACATTTTCCCCGATGCCGTAAAAATAGGCATGGTATCTTCAAGCGCATTGATAAATGTCATCGCCGATAAACTCGCAGCTTTCGGCGCAAAAAATATAGTCGCCGATCCCGTGATGGTGGCGACCAGCGGCTCGTCACTGATAAAGACCGATGCCATTAAAACGCTGACGGAGCGCATCTTCCCGACAGCGACACTTGTTACACCGAACATTCCCGAGGCGCAGGTGCTCTCGGGCTTGGATATAAAAACTAAGGACGATATGCAACGAGCCGCCGAAAACATCTTCGGCAGATTCGGCTGCGCAGTGCTGCTCAAAGGCGGTCACAGCGTCAGCGATGCAAGCGACCTGCTTTGCTCGGAAAACGGCTTTGAGTGGTTCGAGGGCAAGCGCATCGACAACCCCAACACCCACGGCACAGGCTGCACCCTTTCAAGTGCGATAGCCTCGAATCTTGCCAAGGGCTTTTCGCTGGGCGAGTCGGTCGGCAGAGCAAAAGAGTATATCTCCGGCGCACTGGCAGCCATGCTCGACCTCGGCAAAGGCTCAGGACCAATGGCTCACGCATTTGACCTGAATTCAAGGTTCGCAGATGAAAAATGTCTTTGAAAGGAAGATAAAGATGAGAAATTACACCACGCAGATGGACGCTGCAAAAAAGGGCATCATCACCCCCGAAATGAAGATCGTCGCTAAAAAGGAGTATCGCACCGAGGAGGAAATTCGTGACCTCGTCGCAAAGGGTCAGGTCGCTATCTGTGCAAACAAGCTGCATACCTGCATCGACCCCGAGGGCGTCGGCTCAATGCTTCGCACCAAGATAAACGTAAACCTCGGCGTCTCCCGCGACTGCAAGGACTACGATATCGAGATGCAGAAGGTTCAGGCTGCCGTCGATATGGGCGCAGAGGCAATTATGGACCTGTCCTCTCACGGCAATACCCAGCCGTTCCGCAAAAAGCTCACCAGCGAGTGTAAAGCTATGATAGGCACAGTTCCTGTCTACGACAGCGTTATCCACTACCAGCGCGACCTCGCCACCCTCACCGCCAAGGACCTTATCGACGTCGTAAGACTCCACGCCCAGGACGGCGTTGACTTTGTCACCCTCCACTGCGGCATCACCAGAAAAACCATCGACCAGATAAAGACCCATAAGCGCAAAATGAACATCGTCTCCCGCGGCGGCTCGCTCATCTTCGCGTGGATGAGTATGACAGGCGAGGAAAACCCGTTCTACGAGTATTTTGACGAGATCCTCGACATCTGCCGTGAGTACGACGTGACCATCTCCCTCGGCGACGCCTGCCGCCCCGGCTGCCTTGCCGACGCCAGCGACGTGTGCCAGATAGAGGAGCTTGTCCGCCTCGGCGAGCTTACAAAGCGTGCCTGGGCAAAGGACGTCCAGGTCATGATAGAGGGTCCCGGTCATATGCCGCTTGACCAGATAGAAGCGAATATGAAAATTCAGCAGACAATCTGCATGGGCGCTCCGTTCTACGTTCTCGGACCGCTCGTTACCGATATCGCCCCTGGCTACGACCACATCACATCTGCAATAGGCGGCGCAGTTGCAGCCTCCGCAGGCGCAGCATTCCTGTGCTACGTTACTCCCGCAGAGCACCTCGCCCTGCCCAATGTCGACGACGTTAAACAGGGAATCATCGCCTCGCGTATCGCTGCCCACGCAGCCGACATCGCAAAGAAAATTCCTCACGCAAGAGACATCGACGACCAGATGGCTGACGCAAGACGTACTTTCGATTGGGAAAAGCAGTGGGAGTGCTCTATCGACCCCGAAACTGCAAGGTCTATCCGCGACAGCCGTGCACCAGAGCACGACGATACCTGCTCTATGTGCGGCAAGTTCTGCGCTGTCCGCAGCATGAACAAAGCTCTCGCAGGCGAGTACATCGACATTCTCTGATAAAAAAAGGAGCGGCATAAATGGCTAAAACAAGGATAGACGTTATCCCCTTTGAGTCCTTTTGCAGCATCAGGTTCGGTACATCAAGGCAGGATATCCACAAAGCCCTCGGCGCACCAGCGGATTCGTTCCTCAAATGCCCCGATGACAAGGTCGAAACAGACGAGTACAGCTGCTTTCATCTCTACTATGATGACAATGCAGACTTTGAGGCTGCCGAGGTGGTCTACGTTGACGAAGCCGATATTTACTATGGCGGCGAGAAAGTCCCCGAAACGTATGACGGTGTGCTTGAATTTTTCCAAAAACGCTTTGACGATGTAGAGGAAGACGGCGCAGGCTTTATGTCCGCCAACGGCTCTATGGGCGTCTACGTTGACGAAAGCGAGGACGGGTACGATACCATTCTCTTTGCCCGCAAAGGCTACTATGACTGAGTGCACAGCGTGCACCACGCAACAGAGTATCCGTAAGGATACTCCCGTGAGCGTCCTTTAGGACGGTCAGCGTCGCATATCGGCTTGAGAAAACTGCGACCTTTGTGTCGCTCCGGGCTATACTTAGTTATATATTTGTGCCCGAATGGGGCAAACCGTTCGCAAGCGAACGCTCTGGGGGCGACCGGAAAGCCCCCAAAACAAAAAACAGCGAAGTAGTATTATTTGAACCGCACCATTTTGTGCGTACAGCACAAAAAAGCCCCTATGGATAATTGAATCAAGCAACGAACTGGCTTCGCAATTCAAGCGGAGTCAGTTTTGTTTTGAATTGGATACGCTGATGATTGTA
>Ga0256405_10006309_pt1 | contig 19162 bp, 9 predicted proteins | sample RumenRJG_02DNA_FD_189096 | JGI IMG/M metagenome (GOLD analysis project Ga0256405, IMG submission 189096) | Bovine rumen microbial communities from Lethbridge, Alberta, Canada - RJG_02 | ecosystem: Host-associated > Mammals > Digestive system > Stomach > Rumen | place: Canada: Alberta | collected... | reverse complement strand
ATTAAAGGTTTCTGGAAAATCTAAGGTGTTCTTTTTCAACTTGCGAATATCTTTTTCTTGCGTAGCTTTATAGCCACCCATTGCTACATAAACATTCGGGCATTGCAGAATAACATATACACGCAAGTTATTTTTCTTAAATTCATACAAATCATGGCGTTCAGACTTGTTTGCGGCTATTTATCTGATGTGAGAACTATAACTTTTTGAATATCTAATCCAGATATTGGTATCTACGATAACGCGAATTTTATTAGTGGGCATAGTTTTCTTCATACATTTGTTGACGAACGGCCTCACACTCTTTACGAATTTCCTCATCCGTCAAATCACATTTCGAAAAACTCTCTTGCAATTGTGCAAACGACTTAGCACGATTTTGCGCCTCTACCTCCTCTCTATTAAGTAGAGTCTCTACATTTAAAGGAACGATAATATAGGGCACACTTACACGCTTTGCAAAATCAGTTAAGAATGCCAGTTGCGATTGATCCTGTGGTTGAAAAACTATCGTACTCATAATACCTTCCTTATTTAAAATTCGCTGCAAAGGTACAACAAAAAAATCAATTGTACAAATATTTTGACAAAAAAACGAAATATGCTTGCATAATTTTGTTGTTTGGGCGAAATAGTTGTCAGTTGCAGGATACTGCGACTGTACCTTCGAAGGGTTCCCTCTCAGGGTAGCAGGTCGAAGGTACAACAAAAAAATGACATACGCAAATATGTATGCCATTTTTCTGCATTTTTCCACTCATCCACTCATCCTTTAAGCTGCGGAGCGTTTGCGGCGGAGTAAACAAACATTCCAAACGCAATAGCCATCAGCATCAGAGGGAAGAAGAGCGAAAAACGATCAAATAAGAGTGAAATGCGGCATCATCGAAGAATCAATCTGTTTGGGCAGGTTACGATCATATAGAACTTACGTATCAGCGTTAATTGCTCTACAGACCATCCGTCTCCATATTTCTTCGTTAATTTCTCAGATAGGTAATCACTTATTCAAAAACTCCACAAATTCCTCTAAACTACGCTGGATGACGCTGCCAACTTTTAATTGCTCTTCGTACTTGGAAACCATTGTTGGACTGACACTCCTATTAAGCGCATAGCGCACCACCTCCGGATTGGCATCCTTGCACATCAAGATGCCTATACTCGGATTTTCGTTACTGCGTTTCTCATTTTGGTCAAGCGCCTCCAAGTAGAACTCCAACTGTCCCAAATCACGCGGATCAAACGTAGTCGTTTTGAGTTCTATTGCCACAAGGCACTGCAGAGCTCGATGGTAGAACAACAAATCGCAGCGGAAGTTTTGACCGCCAACCTCAAGCGTATGTTCCTGATCCACAAAGAGGAAATCCTTACCCATCTCCAGAATAAACTCCTTCATGTGCGACACTATCTCATTACGCAACTTCGACTCCTTGTATCTTTGCGGCAGTCCCAAGAACTCTAAGATGGATTTATCTTTGAGCAACACTTCCGCTTGCGGATAGGTCTCTTTCAGGATAGCGGACTGCATCTTCTTATCGCTCAGCACGCGAGAGTAGGCATCCGATTTGATGGCGCGTTCGAGTTCGCGTTTCTTCAAATGCTCATGTTCTGCGTAGAGAATATAGAAGATATACTGATCTACAAGTTCACATGCATTTAAGATAATAATATGATTCGTCCAAGTCGTCCTTAATAAGAACTTAGGAATTTGTGTCACCGCTGGTGATACAATTTCATTGTATCCATTTTGTATCAATGGCGTTGATACAATTTGTCTCACCATTGGTGATACAATTTGTGCCGATTCCGTGGGCACAATTTCATCAGCTGGCTTTGGCAATAATTTTAACGACGTGGCACGCTCAATAAACGGAGCTGATGAGTATGTGTCATAGAACTTAACCATTCTATAGATATTCATCCTACTCCATCCCTTCAAGGTTGGGTTTTGGGTGTGGATATATTCCGCCAACTGCTGAACTACTTTGGATCCCCATGCAGCGTTTTTAATCTTGTCAGACACATATGCACCAACTTGCCATGCTGTCAATACAGATGCATGGTTAATGACTTGTATTGCTTGCGAACGGTTTTGCTCTATGATCTGTATAATCTGCGCAAAATCCTGGGCATATTCACCTCTTGTCACATGTGCTACCTGCTTATCCATAACGCTTACCTTTGAAATTTGCCACAAAATTACTACAAAAAAATGACATACGCAAGTTTGTATGCCATTTTTCTGCATTTTTCCACTAATCCACTCATCCACTCATCCGCTCATCCTTTAAGCTGCGGAGCGTTTGCGGCGGAGATAGAGGTAGCCACAGAACGTGAGAGACATAAAGAGCAAGGGAAGAACGGCATCGCCGAGGGGCTGCTTGTCTCCGGTTTTGCCCGGTGAACCCGTACCACCTTCTTCTCCTTCACGTTCTCCCATTCGGATTCTTCTCGGATGCTTCGGCGCGGCCATGTACGCTTCTTCATTCACGGTTCCATCGCTATTGAGCGTAGATTGCTCTCCATTCCCGAACTGGGATGAATAAACGCTGGTGGACTGGAAACCCATCGTCGGAGCAGAAGCCGTCGTGGCTACTTTATACTCCACGTGCTGACGCGGTTGCTCGTATCTGACTCCTTTGTACGTACGCTTATAGTCCACGGCTTGCGCCTGCGCGGCGCTAAACAGCGCCGGCAGGAAAGCCAGGATCATCACTAATTTTGTATTACGCAAGATCGTTTTCATAACGTTTTTCATAATTCTTTCCTCTTTAATTCTTTCATTCATTAATTCTTTCATTCATTAATTCATTCAACCATTACTTAACTACCTTTCCTGTTGCGTCATAAAGTTTGCCATTTACAAAGATAAATACCTTTTCATCTTTGAGGAACTTAATAGCTTTTGCTTCCGGTTTTTCGTTTGCTTGCGTCTCTTCGACTCCCGTAGCTACCGGATCCGGAGCGTTGCGGGTCAGGATAAAGCGGTTATGCGCCTTCTTGTCCGGTACCGTAAAGACGTATGTACTATTGCTATTAACCGGCGTGTAGGTGTTGTTATCCAAATCCAGCAGATACAACTCATCCTCTTCGTCGTACTCGAAGTGTAATGTATATTCATTATCCTCTCCGGCCCAGAATCCGATGAGCGTTCCTTCCATGGTAGGAATAGCGGATACAGCCTCTCGTCCGTTATCGGTTACTGCAAAGATCAGAGGAGATGAGTTTCCTGCTACGCGCTTATTACCATCCCATCCTTCATCTAATCCGGTAGAGAAGTCTTCGCGTTCCAGCACTATCAACCGGTCATCATAACGACTGCCGGATGCCCATACCTTGAGAACCGCAGGCTTATCGTTTATCACGCCTCCGCGTTTCGGAGCATGCATCGGACCGGCGTTCACCTTATCCGTTGAGCGGGCAGGGCGTACATGACGGTCGTAATCCAGCGTGAATGTACCGCCGCCTTCACCAGTCTTGGCATAAACGATGAATGCTTGAAGTGAGCTGATCAGCGAGTCTCCCGTGTAAGGCGATGAATGGATAGGTATCGTTACATACGTTCCGCCTTCATATCGTCCATCTGCTTTGTCAAACGTACCTTCTCCGTCAGGATCATAGCCCGTATTGAAGAGGTAGATATTCTTGCTCATGCCTGCGAAATCTGCGTCCTCGAACTGCTTCACCTGTATAGGAGCCGTCCAGCTATTACCTACCACAAGGTTCTTCCCTGCCGGTACCGTGAACGTCTGCTCGCCGGTCTCTACCAACGTACCATCCATATAGTACATTTTCTGTCCTACCTGTGTGATGGTGTAGCCGACCCACGGATAGACAGCCCCTTGGTTCGGTACAACCTCCCAGCCGCTGCAATTCTCTGCCCAGCGGTAGAGATAGCTGTCATAGAAGTTGCGGTATGCGGACGAGTTGTCGTTGAACGGTACGGCCATGTATTGCCAGTTCCATGTCGTATTTTCGTCGGTCGTCGCCTTGCTGTAGTAACCTACCGTTGCCTGCGTCTCGCCGTCCTCGTTGTCAAAGATGAGCGTACCATTGCCATTCGTTTCGTCCGCAGCGATATACAGGTTCGCCGGCGTGGTCGGAGTGGCGTTGAAGTAGTTCGGCGCCACGGCTGCACGCACCTTGCCATCGACTATCAGTGCGCCGCCCGGCTCGATTGTCAGAGAGCCGGAAGCGTTGTCCGTATCGTGGTTGATACGTCCGGATGGGATGATCTTGATACCCGATGCACGGACAACCGTACCACTCTTGACCACACAGGGCTTCAGGATGCGCACTTCCTGGTTATAGAGCGGCAGCGAGGCGTAGCTCGGACCCCAGTTCAGCTCGTTGTCCCAGCTGGTCGAATCGGTCTTGTCCGAACCGTCGAAATAGACGGAGCAGTCGCTGATGTCCTCGGCGTTCTTCTTCATCAGGTACTTGAGAGCATTGATAACCACCTTCTCGCCGTCTTCTGTCAGACGCTCCATCGCGTAGCTGTTGATACCTAATACCATCAGGCGCGCGCTCATCTCATGCTGACGCTCGATACCCACCTGCAGGTCGTTATCCGCGCCGTCGTCTATCAAGCCCAGCGGCAGCAGGTCGTTTTCGCTCATCGCCTCCGTATATGTGAAGCCTTGCAGCGCGGGTTTCTTGCCATATTGGTATCCTTCGTTCGCTTTATGCTCAGCGTCGCCGTAGTTGGCATCCAGGGTTTTATACTCTTCCTGGTTTTTGTCCACCATCGTCACGCGGTACATGGCTTCGTCGCCCTCACCGATTTTCGTCGTGGTTACGCCACTGAATACCTCATGGTCTTTACATTGCAGATCCATGGCGTACTGGCGGGTGGTCGGGCTCTTCGGATTACCGCTGATTCCTTTGGCTTTCCAGTTCGCCAGGCTGCTCACGAACGCCTCCATCGTCAGTATAGGACGGATGTCAATGAGCGCGCCGATAGCATCCACATAACTCTTACTGTTAGCACCCTTGGTCTGGGTGTTCGGATAGTCGGTGATGCAGAGGATATCGTATTGCGAGTAGTACTCGCGGAGTTTCTGCTCGTCATCGGTCGAGTAGATGTTCGTTGCCTGTACGTCGAAGTTCGCAGCAATAGCGTTGTACAATCCTACGCTCGTAGTCTGCGCGGCAGTGATACCTTCCGTGAAACCGCCTTTCGCCGTTCCGTTCACCACGAATGCCAGCACGTGCTTGTCGGTATTCTTCTGGTGCGTCAGCTTAATCGTCTGTCCGCTCAGCTCATGGTCGGTGCCGCAGGCATCCGTTATCGTCAGCGTCAGCGTGTAGGGGATATCAGCACCTGACGTATTGGTGCTCGGCTCCTTGCCTTCGAGGTAAACGATACCGTTACGGGTGACAAAGTCCAGACCGGTTCCGTAGGAAGGACTCCATGCAACGCTCTTGAACGTCTCGCCTTCGCCTAATTGCCAGAGGGCGATGTCGGGTGTCAGACGACCGTTCTTGACGTACCACTGGCTGACCTTGCGGACGGTCTTCTGTTCGCTCATATCCATATTGGCAATCGTTATACTGTTGGAACGGAGGCTACAGCCGCTCTTGCTCACCACTACGCTGAATGTACCGGCGGCAGTAGTCGTCAAGCTGTTCTCTAACACACTACTGGTCACATCCGTGTCGTCTTGATACCACGTGACGGTAGTACCATCCGTATCGTGTCCGCTTAGTGTCAATGTCACTTCCTCACTCGCGCATTTGGTAGCACTACCGGCAGTAATAGCTAATGTCCCCGCACTCGCTATCGTACACGCCTGTCCCTCTACTTCGATGGTATAGGTGCGTGTCGCGCCTTGGTAGCAACCCGAACGCGCCAGCGTAGCAGTGATAACTGCGGTTTGTGTTTCCGTTCCCGTCGCAGTGATCGTCACCTCGCCGGTCACCGGATCTACTGCTGCACAAGACGGATTGCTGCTGCTATAGGTAATAGCACCGAGCGTGTTCGTTGTTGTGGAGATGGTATAGCTGAAGTTCGCATCGCTCTGGTTCTTGCTCACCGTAGCTGTACCATCGTTCGCCAGACCGCCCGACCACACAGGATTCGTCGGTACACTACCGCCACCTCCGGCATTCTCGGAATAGAGTACTACGCCATATACCTTCATATTGCCATCAGCTGTCACGAATGCGCCGTAGCTGTTCGCAGCCATCTCCGGCACTGTGAACTCTATATAGCCGTCTTCGCCGGAAGAGTAACCGGCTTTGTTGGCATTCACGTCGCCGAAAGAGACAGCGTTGGAACCCGGAGAAGAGAAATACTCGGTATTGTAGTAGAAATTGGTGATGGTCGCTTTGCTACTCTTGATAGTTCCTGCCGCACGGAACGCTACACGCACTTTGTTCACACCCGCAATATAGGTCTGGAACATCCATTTCTGGCCGGTCGACGCAGCATAGTAATAGAATGTACTGTCTGCCGTCCTGTAGCCTGCGGAGTTATAGGAAGACCCCATATTGCTGCCGTAGTTGTACATCAGTCGTCCTGCTCCGGCTGTCTCCCAGTAGTTCTGCGGATTGCTCTTCGAGGTGGATGCCGTAGCACCCATCTTGATAGCCACCTGACCTGCAGCGCCGCCCGAGCAGTCGTTATAGTTGACGCTCTTCACGGAGTTAAGCGCGCTATAACTGCCTGCTTCCGGCAGGGCGAGGTTGAAGTCTATCGTGGCGTTCGACGCGCGGTCAAAAGCAGTCGTTACGTCGAATTTGAACTCGATATAGTTCTTGTTGTCCGCCTTGCCGGTGGTCACATGATGGATAGTGATACCCGCCGGAGCTGTGATCATGGAAGCAGCCAATGTCCCAGGCCAGGATGTCTCGTTCACCGTTGCACGGAGTACATAGTTACCGCCGCCATAGTTAGGCGTTACATCGTCGGTTGCGCCTAATTTGACATTGCTCCACGTCACGGTCGGGTCGGTGGTAGCGGTACGAACCGTAATACCTACCGCAGGGGTCTTGATAGTGATGCCGCATGCCGTATTCGTCATCTCGCACCAGTAATAACGTGTTTCGAAAGCAGAAGCGGTACTCGGTGTGAAGGATGCAGTCGTCGAATCGCTCACTGTTATCTTGGTTGCATCCGAACGGTCATTCGCGGTGTAGTAATACCATTGATAACTATCCGCATTCTCCGGATTGGTCACTGTGATAGCACTCGCTGAAGCACCTACCGTGTATTCAGTTGCATCATAACTCAAACCATCGAAAGTAGGCGGAGTAGCACAGGTCGCTTCTACCGAACCGTTGATCTCTATCGGCGTACCGAGACGGTAGCCGTCACTCTCTGCCGTACCATAGACATAAATCTTCAGCGTCACGGTTCCGGTAAACGCCACCTCTTCGCTATTCGTCATGGTCACCGTGTGAGTCGAACCCTTGGAGAGACTGCCCGAGGTATAGCTGATAGACTGCGAATTATTATCCTCTAATATCAGTTTGGTTGTCTGGCTGTGACTGATAGGCTGTACTTTGACCTTGATGTCCGAGGGTTTCAACTGATAGCCGGCAGCCACTACGAACTGAACAGACATATACTTGCCTGCATCGTCGCCGGTAGCCGAAGCCGTTGTGGCTATCTTTGAGGTTAGTGCGCTCTTGGCGTTGCCGGTGATGGTCAAACTGCCGTTGTTGGTCAGATTGCCCATGTTCGCTACGGCAATAACCGTCGGAGCGGCACTCTCTTTACTCAGCGTCGTGATGGAGGTCTCTGCTACATTCACTTTGAGGTTCCATTTCAGCAGGCTCGAAGCCTCCCACTGTGCATAGAGAGTCGGAGCGGCGCCCGTGTTGCTCCATTTGCCGGAGGTCACAAAGCCGTCTATATTCGTTGCTGCGAACGAACCGTCCGCGTTCAGCACCTTCGTGCCGCCGCTGGGCTCCGTGTAGTAACCCTGCAGGGCATAACCCGATGCGGTGTGTGCAGCAAACCCGCGCAATACAGAGCCGTTCCAGCTCACCGCAGCGTTGTTCGTACCTGTTCCCTGTGTACCCGGTGCCAAGGTGATCAACTGTGTCCAGTGGGCATACAGCGTCGTGTTGGCGGTGATTTTGAACTGACCGCTGCCCGGGACGTAGTTCGTACCCGTTCCGTTATTGGCGGTGTTCCAACCCGCACCCGTGTAGTTCGTCTTGACAAGCTTGCCATCGCCCGTATTAGCCGCTACCGTCACGGTAGCACCCGAAGCGTAGTTCGCTGCATCTGTCGGAACAGTACCGCCGGTGTTGCCGTTGCCGTTATAGGTCACGTTGAAGGTGGCGCTCGTGCTCGTCGTCATGTCTATCTGCGAGATATAACCCGTCTTACTCGTTACTGTCAGTACATACGTACCGCCGGCGGTAGCCAAAGGCCACTCGATAGCATTGAAGTTATCTTCTGTCGTTGCCACGCCGCCTACCGTACCGCTGGTAGGAGTGATAGCACTACCTAATACGCCGGCAGTCAGCGGTTGTAATGTCACTGTCGGATTGTTTTCATAGCCGCCTATCTTGATCGTCAGCGTACCCGTGTAACCTGCCGTCAAAGCAAACTTGATATTCTTTGTCGTAGCATCACCACCGGTAGGTAACTTGATATAGGCATTCATGTGATTGCCCTTGCCGTCATAGGTCGCTCCGTGCGCCACTACGCTATCTACACCTGCTTTACATTCGCTGCAGATCATCCACGGCGAACTCAGCGATTTATTGTCACCACTGGCGGCGGTATTGCCCTCCGGATCGCTATATACTCCGTCGGAATAATGGTCTGCATCTTTGTAATAATAGATATGTGTAGCCACCGCGTCATTGACGGTTACGGTAAAGCCGGTTGCGTTATGCGACTCACAGCCATCGCCGTTGCTTGCCTTGCACCAGTATTTACCTGTATCGTCAGTAGTACAGCTTGCCTTGTTGAAGATACGTCCGCCTTCTTCGATAGTCAGAGGTGCTTGGACTTGAGACGTGGTTTCCCATGTATTTCCTTTATACCACGTGTACGTCGTGCTCGCGTCTTTGCCTGATTCGCAGAAAGCAGTTAATTCGATCGTCTGCCCTGCCGTACGGACGGAAGTACCGCTGATAGTCGGTTCAGACGGTGCCGAACATGCATCCGCTACCCATTGCGCATAGAGGGTTACGTTGCTGGAGATATTGAAGGTAGCCCCTAAAGCATACGTTGTACCGCTACCGTTGGCAGCTGTGTTCCAACTGCCTACATGGTAACCGCTCTTCGTAAAGGCGGAAGCGCCTGTGTTGCTCGAAACGGTTACTTCATCGCTGGCCGCATACGCTGTTTCGTCACTGATACTACCCGCCTCTGCTCCGTTACCGTTGTAAGTCACATAGAAACAGGTTCTACTGCTCGCAGGTGTCCATACAATAGTATTGATATAACCTTTGGAAGTCGTTTCAATCCAAAGCGGAGAAGTGGTAACAGTGAGTCGTGTGCAGGCAGTGTCCGCTTTAAAAGTTCTTAACAATGTTCCACTCGCTGAACCATTGTAAACTTTATAGGTGCCGGTATTGTCACCATTACAGTTTATATTCAATGTTCCTGTACCCGTCAAGAACAAACGGATAAGTCGTGTTTTACCGACATTCGTTTTCTCGTCTATATCTGTTACAGTTGCACTTCCCGTAGTGCCATTCTCTTTGAGATAACCGGCTTTCTTAAGTGTCTCATCTTTATTAAGTTCCTTCGCAACTATAGCATCTGATGAGCCGGCAGAATAGCGCATCTCAGTATCTCCATCATCGGCTGTGAATGAATACGACTTTCCGTTGGTAAAGGCGACAGCCTCCATATCTGTAAAATCCCAAGTGATGGCACTGCCACCGCCACCGCCGCCTGTACAGTTCTCTTTCCATGACGCATAAGCGGTGATGTTGGCGGTCGGGGTATAACTTGCTCCAGCTGCGTAGGTCGTGCCGCCGATTACCCAGCCTTGGAAAGTATTACTTGCCTTTGTCGGTGCAGCCGGCATAGTGATGCTTGCATCTTCAGATGCCTGCGTAATACTTGCCTGTGCGCTTCCGCCGTTGCTATTGAAGGTTACGGTATAAAGGGTTGGCGCTGCAGTAGTTGTGAAACTTGTCTGCGTACCATAAGCCGTTCCGTGGCCGTTGGTGGCATACGGACGGACATAATATGTGGTCTCTGCCGTCAGACCCGTAAGGTCTTTACTAAATGACGTTCCGGTTGTCGTATAGGTCGTACCCACTACATGTTTTGTTACGCCGCTACCGCCGATTTCAGGATTAGCACTCTCACCTATTACAAATCCGTATTCGGTTATCGTACAACCGCCTGTGCCAAGCGCAGAAATACCGCTTGCGCAAATAACCGTAGCCGTCGTAGAGCCCACGCTGCTGTTCGATCCTGCCGTTACCGTCGGATCTGTAGAGCAAGGTACTGCTGCATCGAATTGGAGACCATAAATTGCAGTTGAGCCACTTGTCGCATATAAATAATATGTACCCGCAGATAAACTTTCTTTTGTTGCCTTTGCTGCGGCTTTTGTACTACTCCAGCAAGGATCTTCTCCTTCAAGGGCTAATTTGATTTTCTCTCCGCCTTTGTTGTTGTCATAGAAATATATATACAAAGTACCTGCGCTTGGAAGTTCAAATTTTATTGCCTTAGTAGTTGGTGTTTTATCCGTTAAAGATGCTTCTCCACCAAACCAACATGAGTTTGTAAATGAAGTTCCATCGATTGTTTTTTGGTTCGATTCATTATTATTAAACTTCACTGTTGTAGAAGAACTGGCAGAACCTACCAAGAAGAACTTCGTATTTGCAGATAATCCTTCTTTATAGACATCGTCTTCACCAAATACTGTGCCTGAAGGAACCATATCTTCTACTTTATATAGAGTTCCACTAACCAATGCTGTCAACTCTCCACCGCCACCAGAATATGTACAATCTTCGCTAACCACTTCGGAATCCGTACAGCCGGATTGATAAGCAATCGCCTTGACTGTACAATCTGCAACTATGCTAAATGGACTGCTATAAACAGTACCCGTGCTGCTGGTCGGATTAGTGCCATCAGTGGTATACCGAACGGTCGTTCCTGACGGAACGGTAATTGTAACCGTGTTATCGCCATTATCGGTGATAGTCGGCGTGTTACATTTCCAGTGCGCATAAAGCGTCGATGCCCCTGCATGTGCCCACTTGCTCGAACTATTCGTCCATACCACTGAACTACCATCCGTTACACTTGTCTGCAATGTGCCATCTAACGCCATTACCTTGTTCGTACAACTCGACTCGGCATAATAGCCCAAATCTACTGTATGTCCGGCATATGTCGGCACACTCGGTGTACCAGCCATACCCTTATACGTCACGTCCACCGAACCATCTGCACTACCGCCGTTATCGTCAATCGTCACACTCTGTGTCCACAAGGCATACAGATTGCCTGCAGCGGTAAAGTCGGATGTCTTTGCACTTGAACCGTCTGCATTGTAATACTTCGTTCCACTGCCTGCTGCTGCACTGTAATAACCGCCGAAGGTGTAGCCGGTCTTAGCCGGTTTGTCGGCTGCGATACTCGGCATGGCACTTCCGTACGTAGCCGATACGCTCGCTGCCCCTGCCGTGGTCGCATCCTCATTGTTCAGCGTCACCGTATAGCTTGCCGCAGAGCAGGTGACACTAATCGCGGAGTTGCCCGTCACATAATAGACACCTACCGGCGAGCCTGCTGTAGGAGCAGTCACTTCCGTAGCATTGGTGATGCTAATCGAACTATATTCATACCCGGCTGTCGGGGTGATGGTCACTTTGATATACTGCGTCGGCAATACTGTCTCACCGGACGAGAGAGAGGTATAAGTACTACTTCCGTAATTTGTACACTTCTGCAGCGTTACCGTACAGTTGGTGTTGTCGGACGTTGTTACCGTGTATGTCTTCTGACCCGAGTACTTGTCCACGCTATAATACGTACAGCCGTATTCGGTATTATTTACCGCTGTAGGAATTAACGTTATTGTCTCCCCAACTACATAATTCTGGAAAACCGTCTGTTTGGTGATGGTATAACCTCCATTAGGCTTAATTGTTCCTCCGTCATTCCATGGCTGATATATAGTATTATCAGACTGCCAGCCTTGATTATCTGCTATAGACCAAGCATAGAAACCGTCCCATGCTATTGTGCTGGCTTGATAGAGGCTTTTTGTGCCGGCTACAAGAGTAGTAATTGCGCTGCTTGCGCTCGCATAACTCTTATTACCAATACGGATATACATGTTACTCATATCCGTCAGGTGATTGTCGAAATATATCGTTTGCCCTGCCGTCTGATTATGAGTTGGGTATATTATAACTATATTATTGGATTCGTAGTAATAATCGATGGTATAACTGCCGGGGTAAGTGGTTGTCCATCCTACATTGGCACCGCTAGAACTTAATCCGTTGCAATAATTTGTACTACTGGTAATAGTATAAGCATCCTTCCCAAACCAAGTTCCCAAACCGTCAGAAACCTTGAAATAATAGGTATAATCACTATTCTCTACATCGAAAGTAACAGAGAGTTTCTTGTTTGTCCGATCGATATAGGTAAACGCATGACTACTATTATTGGTGTGGTCATTATTATACAGGAAGAAAGTATAAACTTTAATATCATAGGAAGCCGATGCTTCGCAACCGGTTCCGTTGCTGATTACGCACCAGTATTTGTATGCGTCGCTTGCCGTACAGGAAGCGATGGTGTAGGTGTTACCGCCTGCTGCTGTTGCTGCATCTTGGATGGCACCCGCGTCAACTGCGTCATCCAAGGTAGCACCTCGGTACCATGTATATGTTGTAGTGGAACTCGTTCCCGTTGCGGAAGCCGTCAGTTCAATCTCCTCGCCCGGCACATAAATCCAACCATTTGTCGGACTTACAGACGGCGATGTCGGCGCAGTGCAGGATGCAGCAGCAAATATCTCAATATTATCTAGATACCACTGCGCAGCACAATATATTCGATAATAACCGGCAGAAAGTAGAACAGTATCAGATACAGCCTGTGTACCGCTTGATGCGTGATAAACGGAAGTGAGAGTATCTGTGCCAGCGGATGAATAATTGGTTCCTGTTACTTTTGTTCTAGCGGCGTCTTTTACAAAATATACTGTCTTTTTGGAATTGTTACTAGAGGATTTGAACGCTACAGAACAAGCTGCATCAACATAGAAACATACAGCGCCACCATTGCTAGAACTATTTCCCAATTTTAATCCCGTCTTACCGCTACCAGTTGCTCCCATAGCAGGCTTACCTCCTGCCGAAACGCAACACAATAGAGTGTCGCTATTGGCGTCTTTGAACCAAAATTCGTTTCCATACTGGTCATAATTAGACCAATTACTGGAAGTTTTGAACGGATTTTTTGTAAAGTCAATTTTTGTGGAATCATTCAAAGAAGCTATCTTAGGTGTTCCCCACGCCTGTCCGACGCTCATCACTAAAACGCAGAAAATCACCGCCGCGTAACGAAAATAACGAGAGCGGAACGAGAGCGGAAAGGAGGCGGAAAGGAGGCAACTCGGACTCAATTGCTCTTTTTCGGCCTTTTTACCGCTAAGCGACATTAGCCTTGACTGTCGGTTCACCGTCGGTTCACCGTCGGGATTGGATGCTCTTACTGTCATCCCATTTCTCTTACTGCATCCCTGCAGCATTTGAGTTAAGTTAATGTGTTTCATGATATAAATGTGTTTTTTATGTTATTATTCTATTCTTAATGTCGGATGGCATCCGACGTAATGGACGAAGGCGCTTTTGTTGTTCGTTCTACCGCCACGCACAAAAAAAGCGGTAATTCCGCATATTGGATTTACCGCTTAAAAATATATTGTTCTTCAGTTACAAGCCCTTTGCTACGGCTTTGGGTTCTCGTCTCGTATCCCAAACATCAGAAATAATAACCAGTTCTCGCTTCTCATCTATATGATAAATCATCTTACTCAAGCGCGTGATCACATAACTTCGATAGAGCTTTTTTCGATGTGCCAGCAATGGTTCTTCCTTTCCCATCGTTGGGAAAATCTCCAATTGCAGAGCAACCTTCTCGGCTTCTGCCATGAACTCTGCGCACTTATTTTCGCCGAACTCACGTAGTATATAGTCCTCAACAATGTGCAAGGACTTTTTCGCACGTTCAGACCAAACCGATCTCATACTGCCTCGGCGAATTGGGAATGGAAAACTTCTTCGGTCGTGTAATAACGTCCTTCCTCGATATCACGCTCCGACTCATCGAGACGAGCATCAATCTCTTCCTTCGTATAGGTAGCAACAGCTTCTCGATTTAATCGACGCACATTGGCTTGCATGCGTTCTATCACTTTTTCCTGTTCCGATAGTGAGAGCGTGAACATTACCTGAATAAGGCTGTCTAATGTTTCTTGTGCCATAATTCTGTTGGTTAAACTTTTGCGGTGCAAAAGTACAACAAAATTCCGACATAAGCAAATATTTTGACATATTTTTGCAAAATATCTGCATTTTTGCGGTAAATCCACTATGTCAAAGATCTTTTGCCTCCGTTTAAGCCCCGAGGCGGGGCTGTGATTTTATACGCAAAAAGAGCGCGAAGTTATTCTTCACGCTCCCTATCCGTTCGTAAGGCTCTAAATCCGTAAGATACAGCAAATGTCCAATGTGGGATACTTGATACTATAACATGCGCACACGAGCACATACTATACTTATAAAGTACCCAACAGGACATCTATTGGCTGTTCTTGGGCTGGTTTTAGAAAGTTGCGAAGTTTCCGGGAGCCGCCAATAACATCAATAAATGTCAATTATGGTATTCAATCACTTTGGTATTTGTGATTTCGTGTTTTTCTTGGTTTTGGGAACACCAGTGAATGCCACTTATGTTCCGATGTTTTTCAAATCGACTGCAAAATTATACAAAATTTTCCAATTATGCAAACTACAATTTACACTTTTCGGCTGTTTTGTCATTATTTGCACAAAAAACGTCAATTTGTACCCTTTCAAGGTTCGTACGTAGTCGATTCATCCGAGACATAAAGAAAGCGTGAAGTTCACTTGTTCTTCACGCTCCCATAGGCCTTCGCAATGCCTGTAACCAGTAGAAAAACAACCGAAGTCCACGCCGAATATGTAAAACAGGTACAATACGCCTACGCGTAGAGTACTCAGGATTTACACATCCCGAGGACATTCATTGGTTGTTGCTCGGACTGATTACGAGAAAGTTGCGAAGTTTCAGGGAGTCGCAAACAACGTTCAATAAACGCCTTTTCAATATGTCTAATTCTCCACCCTTCCCAGAGACACCTCCCCTCCAGCGTGGATCAGATTACGCGTACGTATACGCACATGCGTGGTATAGCAATACGCATAATCGGTACAAAAATACTGCTTTTCCTTCATATACGCAAATATTTCCGTAAAATTCGTACAAAAAAGTGCATTTTTTAACGAAAATGGGCAAAAAAGGGGAAGATGCGAGAAAAAAGAACAAACAGAGTGTGTCGGGAAGGACACACTCTGTTTGATGGGGATATAGAGAGGGATTAACGCACCATCATCGGATGGATCGTGCGAGGTTTGGGGGCATTGGTATCCGAGGCACGGAGGACAAGGAGATAGTATCCTGCGGTAGTCGGAGCAGAGATAGACGAGTTGTCGTACGACTCCGTATGATGCGAACGTCCGAGCACGTCATACCAATATGCCTTACCTTTGCCTTGCACTTGGATAGACGATCCGAGCGGAACAAGGGTCGGCATATCCGTTATATCCGCAGAAACTTTCTCAGGCTCAATCGGACAGGTGAAGAGTTGTACACCATCGTCACGGGTCAGGAGTGCGCTATATGACTCTCCAAAACGGAGCTGCGCATTCTCTCCGGCGAAGTAGTTGAACTCCGTAGCACCCTGAATAGGCGACTCGCCGAGGTACCACTGTACGGCTGTGAAGAGATAGCCTCCGTTATAGTCCGCATTGCGGATAGCGAGGACATCATTCCAACGCTGCGTGATGATCGACGAGGCATAACGGATCGTCACCGTAAACGGCAGACGTACATTATGCTCCGGAAGCGAGTCTTCGAGCAGGAGGAATCCCTTATAGATATTCGGATACGGCTTTGCAAGGGGCACAACGAGCGTGGTGTCGGTTCCTTTGCGCTGATGTTTGGTTTGCGGATCAATCGAATCCAGATCAGCAATCCGGTACGAATAGCGCAAACTGCGTCCCTGCGTGATGATATACTCGATTCCGACGACAGAGTCATCCTCGCAGACGATAATCGCGGTATCTGCCAGATGGGCTTTGAGCGGCTCATAGACCTCAAAATTGAGTACCCACGTAGTGTCACAAGCGGCATTGGGAATGGTATCGATCACACTCTCGGTATAGGAACGTCCGCGATATACGAAAGGCAGATCATCGGAGAGAACCACGGTGTCCGCGAAGAGACGGAGCGGTTCGGTCAGCTCCAGATAGATGACGCTGTCACAGGTGGTAGCGGGGTTGAGGAGCACGACAGAGTCCACCACACCATAGGTATGATAAGCGGTGTCGGTACGCTCTTTCCACACGAAGCCGGCCTTGCGGTCATCATCGCAGAGGATATAGGTCTGCGTCTCTTTCGTTGCACCGAGCGGATCGAGGTGGAGGTGGTAATGCAATACGGAATCACAGGTACCGCAAGTGGTACGAAGCGTAACCTCATAATCGCCGCCTTCGATCGGGAAATTAAAGGTCGGCTTCACCTCATCAGACCAGCCGTACGCCAAGCCTTCGATATTCCATTCATAGGTCTCAATATGGTATGCCTTGCTGACGAGTGTATCTCCGGTCACGTGGTCGATCTCCTGTACCCACGAAGGCGAAGCATCGAAGGTCACACGGTAGATACTGTCACGGCAGTTCATGTATATCTGCGGCTCATTCATCTCCGAGATAGGGTTGGTAGCCAGCGTCGAAGCATAGAGGGAGAAGAAACAGGAGTGATCTTGAACGAACATACAATCGACTACATAAAGGCTGTCATCATGCATACCGGCATTATAATGCTGGTCGGTACTGAGGATATACTGATCCGGCAGGGAGCCATCGGGACGACGGTATTTCTCGTTATAGGCATATGCCCAACGATAGTGGAATCCGTCCGGCGCCTCAAACTCGGGGTTGATGGCACCACACTTCATCCCTTTGAGTTTACCATCGGAGCACCCGAGGGTGAAATAGGCGTAACCGAAGTGCGCATTATAGACACAGTCATAAGTAGCCAGCCGCGCTGTGATGGTACTTCCGTGACCGGCATATTGCTTAATATTGACACCGACCGTAGTCCATTCTTTCCAAACAACCGGAGTAGTAGAGCCTTCGAACGAGCCAGGAGGCACAAGATGCCATCCCTGTTGTGCCGCACCGGGCTTTAACTGCTGGGTTTGCGTATCGTATGCATCATTGGCATTGAAATCCGCCTGTCCGCACCTACCGATAGACTGACCGTCCACCAAGATATCCAAGGTAAAACGGGAGTTCTCAGCATCAGTGTGGTTAGGTGCCTCAATGATAGGCAAATACTTGAGCAGAAGGACAGGATACTTGATGGTATCAATAGGGAAGGAGAACTCAATCTGCTCTGCTCCTTCGCCTGTTTCATTTTCCCAGTTGCCCAAACGAACAGAGGCAAGCTCTCCATCCGGAATGGTCTTCGCCATATTAGCAGTACGCGCCTCTACTTCCGTACGATCGAAATGTACGGTATGACGGCTGCGTGAGTTGGCAGGACCATAATCGACTGCATTAACCAGACGGAAATCCGAGAAAGTACGTGTATCAGACGGCTGCGAATTGGCAACATAACATTTGGCGTTATTCAAGTTCAGATAGTCCACACACATCTGATCGGGATAGTAGATGAGCTTGGAGACGATGGTCTTGAGGCTGAAATAGTCATCGCCGCACTTTGCACGAACGATGAAGTCGGTCTGACCAACAGGCAGACCGGTGAAGTTGGTCTGCGTACCGGTCACGATCTTCGGTCCTGCCCATACTTGTCCGTCATAGGAATAGGCGCTGACCTCGTACTCGGTAGCCGTACCTTGCCATTCCAGCGAGACAGTGGTACCGTTCGGGGTGACCACAAGGTTCGTAGGCTGATCGCAAGGCTCTCCGTCGGTAATGAGGATGTTATCAATTAACGCACCGGGTTGCTGCGGTAAATACGCGCCATTGGTCCAGACGAAAGCGAGATAGTGGGGCGTACCGTCACATTTCGAGCCAGGTATCTTCACAGCGCACTGACGCCATGTAACCGTACCGGCGAGATAGTCCATGTTCGCATTCGGCTGAAGACGGATGACATAGTTTTCGTACCTCTTAGGCACCACGCCTGCAGAGGTAGCGACGGAGTTAACCTTAATCGAATCGCCGTCTTCAGTCATCGGGATCCAGAGGGCATAGAGACCATCGAAATCACTTGCCACGTTCGCCATGGAAGTATAGTCGAAAGTCAGCATATAATCTCCGGCGATATTATCCAAAGCGACGGTATCGTATGCAAAGACCCAGCAGCCCTTGTTCTGGTAATGAGCAGTAGCACCTCCATCATCGGAAATGTAGAGTCCATACTGACCGTTACGGTCATTGTTACCGGGTTCGCCGATATACCACTTGTTCGCCAAGTTATTATAGGTACTTTGGTTAGCAGTGGGATTGAGTTTCCAACGGCTACGAGCAACCGAGTCCTCGAAATTACAGGAGTACCGTCTAACAGCTTGAACAGGAGCAGCAAAAACGAGGGCTGCTACCACGAAGAGTTGTACGAATCGATTTATCATATTATTTAGCTTTTTTCGTTACCATATAAAATTTCCTTGTAGTTGATGTTTAGACAAAAACCTATAAAACCCCTTGTCGTTTGTAGTCCTTTGGACTCTTGTGCCTTAGTTCGCTATGCCGCCCGGTGAGCGAGCTCCCCGCTCAGCCTATCGACCTAATTCACACTCCTTGCGGAGTACAAACGCCTTCGGCAATAAACCTAAAAAACAATTTTCATTTCCTCTGATTTTTATCGTTCACGAATTAACCAAATTAAACGAATTTTATAAAATTGTTTTGTATGTTTATTGCC
>Ga0256405_10006307_pt1 | contig 19171 bp, 15 predicted proteins | sample RumenRJG_02DNA_FD_189096 | JGI IMG/M metagenome (GOLD analysis project Ga0256405, IMG submission 189096) | Bovine rumen microbial communities from Lethbridge, Alberta, Canada - RJG_02 | ecosystem: Host-associated > Mammals > Digestive system > Stomach > Rumen | place: Canada: Alberta... | reverse complement strand
TTAATTCATTTAATATTACAAAACCAGCTGTTCCTGATGGCTCTTTATCATCATTATATATATCTTGTTCATCTATAATTCCACCATAACATATCTGTCTAGCATCATAATATTTTTTTTTATATATCTTTATAATATCATTAACGACATCAACTCTATCACAATCTTCAATAAAACCTATAAACTCACTTCTTTCTATACGATACTTAACTTTTATTTTTTCAAACAAAGTATTTATATATTAGATAATCATTTTACTTTTTTATAAAATAAAAGATAAGGCATTGCATAATCAATTACTTCACTTTTAAAATCCTTAACAGGAGTAACAATACTATCATTAAACCTATTCCATTTATCAGTAATAGGATCCTTACAATATGCAAAAAAATGCCCACTCATGTCACTCGAACCTAAATGTGTTATTACTCCTATTAACTTATATTTTGTACCTGTATCTTTATATTGAATATAATCAGTAAGATCTAACGTCTCATTAAATAATAATTTAACATTATACTGTATTCCTTGACCCCTATTTAATATTAATATTAACACCTCAGGACCTATAGTTAATACTGTTCTCATATTTGCTGTACAAGTTTGTTTACAATAATTACAATACATTGCATTATCTGCATACATTGTATTTATCTTAGCCTCATAATTAAAACAATCATAAATATCAACTATATTATTATTGAAATTATTAATCATTTGTGGGTTACAATAATAATTGTAATATGGATTAGTATTGTAATAAGATAAACTATTACTCATTGCACTATTATATCTACGTACTTCTTCTAATGGAAAAACTAAAAAGAAATATGTCTGATAATTATAAGATTGAGCTTGACAATTACTACATTGTGTTGTATTGCAATTTACACCATAAAATAAATCACTAATTATAGATCTATTTGATTTTGTAAAATTCTCAGCAAAAGTATAAAACATTTTACTACTATCTCTTTGATCTAATATAGCTGGATTATATTCATCAGCTGATTTAGATTTATTTAACTCAGTATGAAGTGTCATTATAATAAAATTAACAAGATCTTTAGAGTCATTAGCAGCTACTCCTGCAAATAATGCATTCATTGCAGATATTTTTTCTTTGAAATCACGAGGAGCATAAGATTTTTTAGTAGAATCTTTACTCCATAAATTATCAATAAGTAATTTAAAAGAAGAACTTAAATTACTTTCACCTTTAATTTTAGGATTATATTTATATTTAAAATAATCTACCAATCTAGGTATATGAGAAAAACACTGTAATGTAGCATTCATATAACATGTTGCTCCAATATTATCTAAACCTTTCTTTGGATCTTCTTCAAATTCGTTAAGAATAGATTTATATTTAGCTTTTCCTTTTCCTGTATCATTACCTGTAGCTTGTATATCTTTTATCTCCTCAGTATTTATTTCTTCAGCACCATCGTTCATTTTCTTTATAAGCTCATCATAATATTTATCTCCTTTAGGTGGTTCTATATTAATATTTTTACTTATTATTTCTTTTATATTTTCTTCTTTTATCTTTTCTTCTTTAACATTGTTGATTTTTCTTAAATTTTCCTGCATCTTATTTTTTATACCTTCTTCTTCTCTCTTTTTATCTTCTTCATTTTTAGAGGTATCTATTTCAGTTTCTTTTTCTTTATTTTTATTGTATTTTTTTGGACAACAAGAATTACAAATTATATTCGAAATAGCTGAATTAAATAATAAAGTACTCAGTATGTTTTTACTAACCCTCATACACATCTATATTTATTAAGTAATAAAAAAAAAAAAAAATTGTTGAATATTTTTTAAAAAATTCATTTCTTTTATTCTAAAATATTACAATCATTATATTTAGATAATATCAAATTAGTTACTGAAGAATAAGCATTTTTAAGACCATCTTTACCTAGTTTTATACCTCCAAAATATCTGACTATTATAACTATTTTATTTTTAATCTTATTTTTTTTTAATTCATTTAATATTACAAAACCAGCTGTTCCTGATGGTTCTTTATCATCATTATATATATCTTGTTCATCTATAATTCCACCATAACATATCTGTCTAGCATCATAATATTTTTTTTTATATATCTTTATAATATCATTAACACCATCAACTCTATCACAATCTTCAATAAAACCTATAAACTCACTTCTTTCAATACGATATTTTACTTTTATTTTTTCAGACAATTTATTATTTATAATGATATATGGTATTAACCATCAATTTTTTCATAAAATAACACATAAGGCATTGCATAGTTAATTACTTCATTATTAAAATCATTAACAGGAGTAACTTTAGCATCGTTAAATTGATACCATTTATTTGAAAAATGATCCCTACATGTAGCTATAAAATGTCCTCCCATTCCACTTTCACCCATATGTGTAATAACACCTATTAATTTATATTGTGTTCCGGTATTTTTCAATTCTATATAGTTTCCTAAATCAAGCACTTCAGGAAAATTTAACTTAACATTATACTGTATCCCTACACCTCTGTTTAATATTATAATTAATATTTTAGGCCCAGTTACTAAAGTTGTACACATAATACTAGGCCTTGTTCGCTTACAGTAGTTACAATACATTGCATTATCACCTGTCATTTGATTTATTTTTCTTTCATATTCAAAACAATCAAAAATATCAACTATACTATTATTTGCATTAGTATGTTTAGTTAAATTATAGTAACATGTATTATTTGAATAATTATAAGTATTCGAATAATACTCTTTCTGACACTCATTTATATTATGTTTACGTACTTCTTCCAGTGGAAAAATTAAAAAGAAATATATCTGATAATTATAAGATATAGTCCCACAACTACATTTTGTTGTATTACAATTCATTGCATAGAATAAATCACTTACAATTGATTGATTATTTTTAACAAAATCTTTCCCAAAATTTTGAAACATTAAATATTGATTTCTTTGATCTTGAATTATGTTACTACAAAAATTATTAACAGGATTTTTTACTTTATTTAACTCTTCATGTAATGTCATTATAAGGAAATTTATCAAATCTTTAGCGTCATTAGCTTGTTCACCTTTAAATAAATCATTCATTTTTGATATCTTATCTTTAAAATCATAAGGAGCATAATAAGTTTTTTCAGTATTTTTATTCCATAAATTATCAATAAGTGTTTTAAAAGATGAACTTAAACTATGTTTATCAGTAAATTTAGGATGATTATGATATTTAAAATATTCTACAAATTTTTTTATATGTGAAAAACATTGTAAAGTTGCATTCATATAACAAGTAGCACCAATATTTTGTAAACCAATTTCTGTATCTTCATTAAATTCTTCATCTAATTTCTTAAAATTATCCTTTCCTGTAGAAATCTCTTTTGGTTCTTCTTCTTTATTTATTTTTTCAACTTCCTTTTGCATATTTTCTACAATCTTACTATAAGATTCATCAACTTTAGGAGGTTCAATACTAAAATTTTTCCCATTTTTTATTTCCTCTTCTATTTCCTCTTTAGATTTTAAATTTACAGTTTCTTCTTTAACATTGTTGATTTTTCTTAAATTTTCCTGCATCTTATTTTTTATATCTTCTTCTTCTCTCTTTTTCTCTTCTTCATTTTTAGAGGTATCTATTTCAGTTTCTTTTTCTTTATTTTTATTGTATTTATTTGGACAACATGTTGCACCACCAAATATATAGTAATTTTGTACTAAAATAGGTACAATACTTTTAATATATTTCATATTTTTAATTTAAAAAAAAGCATCAATAAAAAAAAGAATATTATTATTTTTTTCTTCAATAGAAATAATATTAAACAAAATCTTACCATCCCACTTATTATTATAAATATAGTTTTCTGCTGCTAATTTTATCCTATTCTTCTGTGACTCACTAACGAAATCTTCTGGATATCCGAAAGAATTACTTTTCCTTATTTTAACCTCTATAAAATATATACAGTTATCTTTTTCTGCAATGATATCTATCTCACAACGTTTATATCTATAATTTCTCTCTAATATAGTAAATTTATATTTTTTTAAATAACTAACAGCAAGATCTTCACCTAAATTACCAATAGCCTTATTACAATTCATCTATATAAACTCTAACTATAACAAAAAAACAAAAATAACAACTGATTATTCATATTATTTCCTAGTAAAAAATTTAACATTATCTAAAAAAATATAAAAAAATAAAGATAATATATTAACTACTCATTATATATGCAACGGAGAGTTCTTATAAAAAATATAGAAATAAATGAAGATAACATAGTATCAGGATTTATAGATACAATAAGAGATAAAAAAAATATTTGTTTTATAGTTTTAAGAGATATATCATCAAAATTACAAATAACTATAGATAAAGTTAAACATCCAGAATTAACAGATATAATATCTAAACTAACAACAGATTCTGTGATAAAAGTAGAAGGTATAGTAGTAAAAACAGAATTCGTAAAACTAAATAGCATGGAAATGTTAGCTGAGAAAATAGAGATATTATCAATAGCAAAACCTTCTCCAATATTAGCTCCAGAAGGATGTGAGACTAATATCGACTTACGATTAGATTATAGATGGATAGACCTTAGAACAGAAAAAAACACATTGTTATTTAAAGTACAAACAGAATTAATAGGTTCTTTTAGAGATTATCTACTTAAAAATGAATTTATAGAAATACATTCACCAAAGATAATAAGCACAGAATCAGAATCAGGAGCTGGTGTCTTTGAAGTAAATTATTTTGATAAAAAAGCTTATCTAGCTCAGTCTCCACAGTTTTATAAACAGATGGCTATGGCTGCAGGTTTTGAAAAGATATTTGAAACAGGACCAGTGTTTAGAGCTGAAAAATCTAACTCTAGAAAACATGCTACTGAGTTTTCAGGATTCGATATAGAATTATCTTATATTGAATCATTTTATGATATAATGGCTTTAGAAGAAGAACTAATAGTAGAAGGTCTTAAAAACGTGAAAGAAAAATATGGAGAAGATATTAAAAGAATATATAATATCGATGTTATTATTCCAAAAGTACCTTTTCCAATAATAGAATTAAAAGATCTATATAAAGAACTAGAAAGTCGTTATAATTATCATGTCGATGATTCAGAAAAAGGTGATCTAACAACAGAAGGTGAACGTTTATGTGAAAGACTATCAAAAGATAAATATAACAGTGAGTTTTTATTCGTAACCGGTTATTCTTCTAATAACAGAGCTTTTTATCATATGAGAGATAAAAATGGAGTACCTTGTGGTTATGATCTGATATGGAAAGGAGTAGAGATAACAACAGGAGCACAAAGAGAACATAGGCATGACATACTATCAAAGCAAGCAGAAGAAAAAGGTTTAAAAGATGATGTTAAAGATTATCTTAAGTTTTTTGAATATGGATGTCCACCACATGGAGGTTTTGGTCTTGGTATAGATAGGTTGACAATGATATTATTTAACATATCCATAAAAGAAGTTATGTTCCTATTTAGAGGTCCTGATAAACTAACCCCATGACTTCTTTCTAAGAAAGAAGCAAAGGTACGTTCTCAAACGGCGAAGCGCCTTAATACATTATCTATTAAAATACATAATATATTAAATATTGTTGCTTACTTTTAAAGTAAGTTGGTTACTTTTAAAGTAACTTTCGACAGATATTCGAAACAAAGAATATATGATGTATTTTTAATAGATAATGTATTAAATTAGTTATATATTCGTTTCTACGAATGTAGAAACATCCTAAGGTCCAGGACTTAGTCCTGGTATTTTTAAAATAGGTATTTTTGTTTTTACGCATATAAAAAGTAAAAATTTTTTATGAAATTTTTAAAAAAAATATTAACTTTAAAACAAATAATTGTGAATAAAAAAGTAATAAAGGCCATAATGCTAACAAATCCGTTTTTTTATAATATATTTTATAATAATTCTAAAGAAGATAGTAAAGGTAAACGTAAATATAGTAATTCCTCAAAGAAGCCTGCTATAGAGTCGTCTAGTGAAGAAAGTACAGACGTAGAAAGTGGTAATGAAGATGATAAAAAAAAAGATAACCCCAAAAAAGATCCAAAAGAAAAACCAGAAAAAAAAAAAGAGTTAAAAGAAGAATATATTGGGAAAAAAACAGATTTAATAAAAAAATTTGAAGAATATAAAAAAATAATAAATGATAAAGATAGTAATAATGTCTCAGAAACAGTATCTAATCATTTATGTGGATTTAAAAATTATGGATGTACGTGTTATTTTAACGCATCAATGCAAAATTTAACACATAATAAAGAATTAGTTAAAGCAATATTAGATTATGTGGCAGGTATTACAGATAAAGGTGCTATTGATATAGAAATTATTGCTTTTTATTATTTAATAGTTAAAATTTATAAACAAGAAAAAGAAAGAGAAAAAACAAATAATACTCCAGTAATAAATGAAGAATTAGGTGATTTAAGATTTTTTATAGCATTAAAAGGAATAGATACTGGTAAAGAAAATGAAGTTAGAAAAGATAATTTCTTAAGCACCAGTAAACAATCTGATTCTCAAGAATTATTAAATTTATTTATTGATGATTTAAAATGTAAAATTAAATCAATCGAAGATATATTTTATTTTAAAACAAAATTAAATAAAATATGTACTAATAATGGATGTACAGAAAATAATCTAGAAGAAGACAAAGAAATTTTAAGTATGTTTAAGTTAGGTCTTGAAGATAATGATAAAGAAGAACAAATTATAAAGATATTCAACAAAGAATTTAAGTTTGAAGAAATGGATGAATTTAAATGTGAAAAATGTTCTAATAATAAAGCTGATGATTATAAAAAAAAGAATTCTGAAGAACTAAAAAACTTACAAGGGAAATTTTATAATTGTGAAACTTGTAAAAATTATTTTGCAGCAAAAGAACAATATAAAGATAAATCAAAGATTGACTATAAAAAAATTAATATTGATAACATTAAAGAATATAATAACGATCTTCAATTTTTAGAATGTAAAAATTTAAAAGCTAGTCTACGAGAAGATAAAAATTTAGGATTAATTTATAACACACAATGTGAAATTTGTAAAAAAGAATATAATAAGTTGTTAAAATATATATATATATATAAGAAAGGTAAACAGGTTTTACTAAAAAAAGTAGGTAAATATTTTATTATGTATAGTAATAGAGTTGTAAGTGATCCTGAAACACTGAAACAAAAAAAACTTAATAAGAATATTGTCTTTGAAACAAGTCTTAAATTAAAACCAAAAGAACATGGTGTTGAAAGAGAGGAGAATCTTGGTCTAGTTGGAATAATTTGTCAGATTGGAACCGCTGATTCAGGACATTATATTAGCTATAATAAAATATGTAATAAATGGTATTTATTTGATGATAGCAGTGTTTCTGAAGTTCCAGATAATAATATTTTAAATGTTAAATATAATAATAAATCAATTCAAGAGCTTAATTATATATTATTTTATAAAAAACAATAAATAATCGATAATTAAAACAATAATTTAACTTCTAAAATAAAATAAAATAAAATAAATAAGACTTTAAAATCCTTTATTAATTAATAAAAATGATGAATTTTTATTAATATTTTAACTAATATTTATAAAATAAATATTTAATATTGAAACAAAATTTATTTATTATATTTTTAAAATCTATAGTTTATTATGTTGATAAATAATTATTAAAAATAACTTATTAAATTAATTCGTAAAAATCATATTAATACTTGTATATTTACTTTAAAAAATATTTATACATTACGATATATTAAAACTTTTACTTTTTCTATTAATTCTTTTATTCTTTTTATCTTTTCATTTTGAAATTGTAATTGATTAACAGTATTATCTAGATCATAAACATCAGATAATTCACATTCACTATTTTCAAAACTAGACGAGACAAGGTCTTTAATATAACTTAGATACTCTTCCTCTTTTATCAGTTCTGCCTTTAAAACTAAAAGGATTTTCTTATAATCATTATCTAATAATGCCTTGTGTAACTCTTCATTACAATATATAATCTGCTCAAGACATTCAATATCTAAGTCTAGGTCCATTAAATTGTTCTAAAATATTAACTTTCTTTATTTTTAATAACATCAACCAAAAAACATCCACACATATCACACATAACAAATTTGTTCATATTTAATATGTCTATCTCTCTTTGTAAACATACTTTTATATTACAATTTTCACAAAAACCATCTACAATAACACCAACAGGAAAACCATTCCACATCCTTCTAATAAAATACATTATATTTTCGTATTTACTTCTAATATTATTATTTAAAAGATCAAGTGTATAATTAATAGTCTTGTTTAATTCGATATATTTTTCACTCTGTTCTTTAGTTTTATCAGATAAAATACCAACTTCTTTATTATATGTCTTTTCTAGAAAATCTAACTCTGAACAAACATTTGTTAAATCTTTTTTTAAATCATCTAATTTATTTTGATATTCACATGTCTTCTTCTTTGATAACTTTATCTTTAAATCTAATATATCTAATTTCTCTTGAATCTCCTCAGAGTCTATATTTTTAACATTTTTCTTAGATTTTAAAAGATTATCAATTTCATCTCCAAGCTCTTTTATATTGTTATTTTCTTCATTAATTGACTGTTCTATATCTTTTATATCTACATTTAATAAATCTCTTTTATTTTCAAGCTCCTTCTTAGATAACATATAGCCACTCTCTCCTTCATCCTGCAAATTAGTATAAATCAACTTATTAACCTCTATGTTTAATAACCTTATCTTCTTCAATATTTCAATATTATTTTTTACCAATGGATTTATCATACCCCTTATTTAAAAGTTTAATTATTTTTAATAATATAAAATAATCTTTTATTAATTAAATTTATTAATTAATTATATAAATAATCAACATATCCACATTTCATCAACCTTTTCACGTGAACCTTACTATAATTAAAAAGTTCTAACTTTTATTTTTTTAAAAAAAAATATAACGGGTTTTTAAATTTTTTTTATTTTTTTTTATAAAAAAATTAGTTTATTAAATAAAAAAGTATAACTAGTTAATTTAACTTTTTTATAATATCGTTAAGTTTTATTAGAATTTCTATAGGTGTTGAATTATTAATATCTATAGCTTTTAAAATGCCTTTTAAATGTTCATATCGTTCTTTATATTCAGAATTCACATTATTAGATCGATTTTCAACACTTTTATTATTGATATTTCCATTAACATTTTTACTTTCAAGTTCTCTTAAAATAACTTTAGCTCTTTCAATAACCTGACTAGGTATACCTGATAACCTAGCAACATGAATACCAAAACTATGTTCAGTACTACCTTTCTCTAATTTTCTAATAAATATAATCTTACCATCTTTTTCTAAAATACTTAACCTATAATTCTTTAAACGTTCTAACCTAGTTTCTAAATCAGATAATTCATGATAATGTGTAGCAAATAATGTCTTAGGTTTATATTTAGAATTATGAATATATTCTACAATTGCGCATGATATAGATATTCCATCATATGTACTTGTTCCTCTACCTATCTCATCCATTAATATTAAACTCCTTTCAGTTATATTATGTAATATATTAGCTGTTTCAGACATCTCAACCATAAATGTAGACTCTCCTGAAGATAAATTATCAGAAGCACCTATTCTAGTAAATATCCTATCTATAATACCTATTTCTGCATAATCTGCAGGTACATAAGATCCTATCTGCGCTAATAATACTATCAAAGCTACCTCTCTTAATAATGCAGATTTACCTGACATATTAGGACCTGTTATTAACATTATCTGTTGTTTTTCATTATCTAAATATATATCATTAGCAACAAAAAAATCAGGTAATTTTAACATATGTTCTATAACTGGATGTCTACCATTTTTAATATCTATTTTATTATCATTATTTATAATTGGGCAAACATAATTATTTTTTAAAGCCAACTGAGCTAAATTAATATAACAATCTAAAGATGCAATAATAGTTGAATTATATAATATTTGTTTAGAAAATTGTAAAGTAAATAAAATTAATTCATTAAAAATTTTATTTTCTATTTCAGTAATTTTACTATCAGCTATTAATATTTTTTCTTCAAATTCTTTTAAATCATCACATATATATCTTTCTCCTGTTGTAGTAGTCTGTTTTCTAGTCCATATATCAGGAACCTTATTTTTATGTGTATTAGTAACTTCAAAATAATATCCATAAATTTTATTATACCCTATCTTTAAAGAATTAATACCTGTTTTACTTATCTCAGACTGTAATAACTCTTTCATCTTAAAATTACTGTTATTTTTTAAAGACTTATATTCATCCAATTCACTATCGATTCCGTAATTTATAAAATCACTATTAAAAGAATTTTCAGATATTGTTTTATCTATCTTATCAATCAATTCACTACAATCATAAAATTTAATACCTATATTTAAATCTTTAACTATATTACTAATATTTACTACTGTTTTTAAAGAATTCTTTAAAGCAATAAAATCTTTAGGACAAGCTCTCCTAAATGATATCTTACCTAAAACTCTTTCTAAATCTATTATATTAACTAATTCTAACATTATCTTATTAGAAATATCTTTACAGTTATAAAATATTGTAACTTTATTCTGTCTATTTAAAATATCATTAAGATTTACTAATGGTAATGTTAACCATTTGCGTAATAATCTTCCCCCCATCGATGTTATAGTATTATCTAAAATATCAATAAGACCTATCCCTTTATCATGTTGAGATTTTAAAATCTCTAAATTACTTATAGTATGTTTATCTAAATACATATATTTATCAATATCAATAGTGGATATTGTTGTAATGTGAGATATATTATTATGTCCAGTATTTTTAAGATATTGTAATATAGCACAAGCAGCAACAGTAGCTAAAGTCTTATCTTCTAAACCTAAACCCTTTAAATTTAAAATTTTAAAATGGTTTTTTATTATTTCTTCAGCATTAGTCTTCTTATAAACCCAATCAGGAAGACTATTATTAACCTTATTTTTATCTAATTTTAATAAACCTCGATCTATCAAATTCAATAAATACTGTTCTTGCTCTTTAGGATAAATAACTTCATTAGGTTGAAAAGCATCTAATAATTTCTGTAATTTATCAATATTATCACATTCATTAGCAAAAAACTCACCAGTAGAAATATCTAAAAAAGCTACTCCTATAAAATTCTTATAAAATATAAAAGATACTAAATAATTGTTTTTTTTATTATTTAAAACCGTTTCTTGAGTTATTAAACCTGGAGTAACAACTTCAGTTACACCCCTTTTTACTAAACCTTTAGCTTTTGAAGCATCTTCTAGTTGATCACAAATAGCTATTTTATATCCATTTTGAATTAATTTAGACAAATAAGAATCTAAAGAATGATAAGGAAAACCACTTAACTCCATATTATAAATATCCCCATCTTTACCTAATACTTTCTTTGTTAAAGTTATACCTAATAATTTACTAGTCAAAACAGCTATTTTTCCATAAGTTTCATAAAAATCACCAACTCTCATTAATATTATAGCACCAGGATATTCGTCAACTAAAGAGAAATACTGTTTCAATAACGGCGTCTTATACTCCATATTTTTTATGTTAATAAGGTAATATTTTTTATAAAATTGTTATTAATTGAATTTTATTAATAACAAAAAATAAGTGTAAATGGTAAAAAAAACAAATTTTTTATTTATTTTATCTATATTTATATGTTTAATAAAAATTACAAACATATTAAGCAATGAATCTTTAAATTATAAATATCAAATAAAAAACAATAAAATAGAAAAAAACAATGAGAAAAATTTTATTAAAAATAATTTAAAACTAAATCCAGAAGATTTAAGTAAGATAACGGAAGAAATAATTAAAAAATATTTAGAAAGAAAAAGAATATTTATTATAACTCCTTATGTTGAAGCAGGATTAAGAATTCCTTTTTGGGCTTATAAAGGTTTAATGGATAAGATATCTCCATTTACAAATACTAAATGTGCAAATTTGGAAACTTTTAATTTAGAAGAAAAAGACTCATTTATAAAAGCATTATATCTTAAACCATTAAATGAGATAAATACACCTTTTGCTGAAAACTATGGTTTAACAATGACTATAGGTAATACAGGTAATAAAACTTTAGATCTTAGAAATAGTATTGCAAAGCTTCTAGAAAAGCTGCATGCAAGAAACACAAATAAAAAAAATTACGATCATGATTTTAAAGATGATAACAAATTCTTAGATAAGGTAGTATATTTATTACATATATTAGTAAGAAATGAAACTAAAAGTGATATAGATATTTATAAAGACATTCTTGATATAATTGATAATTCTAAAAATTTGATAAATAACTTTGTAACAAATAAAAATAAAAATGTAATATTAACGCCTAATCAAGGACAAGTATTATGCCCATTATATCTTGCAAATATTTCTAAATTTCTATTTATAAAAAATGCAACAGATAATTATATTCAAAAACATACTGAAAACTCCTTAAAAAAATATAAACAAATAACTAAGTCAAAATTATCAATTAATAAATTAACAGATGAATTGATAAATAAACTTGAAACTAGATCTATAAGTCTAATTGAAAAAAATCTAAATTTTCTAATTAACAAACGAGATTATTTAATAGATGATCTCAAAAAAAACTTTGACGAAGTAATAAAAAATGATGAATTTATAAAAGGAACAAATGAAAAAATGGTTATAAGACAGTTTATAAACAAAACAATAAAATCAATTATAGAAAATGAAAAAAAATTAAATATAACAAAAAACAAAGAAGAACAAAACGAAATTAATAAAAATTTAGAAAAAAGTAGAACTTTATTAATGAATATAAGAAGAATATTAAATAATCTAAATCATAATACAGCTGATAATACAACATTTTTAGATACAGAATTAGATGATGATTTTAAAATTTTGATACATAATTTAAAAGAATCTGGACTTTTACCTAAAAGAACACCAAAAAATAATCTTGATGAAGATATTAATAAAATAATAGGTAAAAAAATAGCAGAATATAATAAAAAAGACTTAGAAGTTTTAGTAGGAAAATTAAAAAAATTAAAAAGAAATAAAGAATCTAAAAAGATATTAAAAAAACTTCAAATAGAAGATATAAAATGGTGGATACCATATAATTTCCGTTTTGGTATATTAGGAACACAATATATAAATAGACGTATTGGTATAAACATAGACCTTTCTTTTTCATTTTCAATAACAGGAATGACTAAATCATTATTTCTACCAGAAGATTTTTTACAAAATGCTGTATATTATCTATTAAAATTACATGAACCTATAGTATCTGGAAGAATATTAGAAAGTGATAAAAAAATAGAAGATATATTATATGCTGTACCAGAATTATCCGTTCCAGATTTATTATTAGATGATTTTTTAGATAAACTTGTTAAAATAAAACATACAAATAGTGATGTACCAATACAGGACAATATTATAGGTTCTAAATATGGACCAAATCCTGTAAAAAAAACAGATGCTTTTTCTAATTATCTAAAAGTTATAAACATAAATAATAATTCACAAGATTGCCTATGTGATATCGACGTTTCATTACAACAGATAAACTTTTGTATAAAATTAGGTGTATGCTTTAACTTAAATAATTTAGAAGTCTTTAAAATAGACAAAAATCACCTCTTAGATAACTTTATTAATGAAATATCTTTAAATTGTGGTTTATATTTCAATTGGCAAAAATTAAAACTTGAAGTTACAGAAAATAAAAAATATTATGAAGATAAATACTTTGATGAAAACATTAAAAAAGACTGTGTATTACAAGATGTATTAGAAGATGCTGTAATTGATAGTTTAAATAATTTTGGAATTGAAGATATTAAGAATAAAGATAAATTAAGCAATAATATAGAAAAGATGTTTTATAACATACTTTGTAAATCTTTTGATAGTTCTATTGCTCCTAAAAATAATAAAATGATTGGTTTATGTAATAATGTTTTTGAAAATGAAATAGCAGAAATATGTTGTAAAGATGTGTTTAATACATTTACACTTAGACCTGTTTTAGATCTTAAATATAAAATTATAACTCCAATAGGTCTAACATTTATGTGTGGATGTGAATTTATACTACTTAATCCTTTTAATATATATAGTAACCTTAAAAAATTTATAAAATCTATCAAAAATGAGAATATAAAAAAGAATATGAAAAACTTTAAAATAAGCAATGATTTTGAATTATTACCATATATATCGATAGGTTTTTCGTATGTATTTTGAATTTAAACAAAAATATATTATATAAAAGTATAGCTTATGAAGAAAATCTTAACATTAGTACAACTAGGTATAAGTAGTACATTCGGTAAACAACAACAATCAATGGCATCATGTCTTTGTCAATGTAGTGTAATTGCTAATAAGGTAACATTTAATGAAGAAGGTGAATTAATATTTGTAAATGAAGTATTTAATTTTGAAACAGAAACAGACAAATTTAAATCTTATACTGAAACAAACACAAATATGAAGAATTTAAACACTGTTAAATTAAAAGATGATGGTGATAATAGGGAAAAAATATACTTATATATATTAAAAGTAGGATATAGTCCTATTGGTAAATACTTCTGTTTTAAATATGGTAATATAATTTATATTTTAAGAGAAGATAATGGAAAATATTTATTACCAGTAGTAAAAAGAGGTAAAGAAGGTTTTGAAAGAAATATAGAATGGGTTTGTATTCTTGGACACGATAGTGATCAATATTTTTTACTTAAAAAAAAATTTGAAGATAATAAAAATAACGCTCTAGTATTAGATGATTTTATAAGTACTAATAAGTTTACAAGTAGAAATATAGACAAAGAAGTTACAATTATAGATGAAAACAAAGAAAAAGAAAATTTAGGAAAAAACAATGGAACAATCACAATTAACAATAATATACAAATTAATATTGGAACTATTAATAGTATTATACAAACCAATACTGAGAAACAACAAATAAATATAGTTAAAAAATAAATACTAATTTTCTATTTTATTTATAAATTCAATTTTATTAGAATATATTTTTATTATTTTATAATTTGAATCAGAGTTATCTTTTAAAGAATCTAAATTTAAAACTTTTTTTGATTCATTATTTTCTTTATTAATAAGAATATAAAATTCATCATCAAAGTTATCATTATTTAAATATATTGGAGAATTTAAATTAGAGTTTTCTAAATTATCAGATATTTTCAACATAGTTTCTAAAGGTAAACCCTTATCTTTTTTTAAATATTCGTCTAATAAAATTTTAAAAATATCTGTTTTTATATTAGAATAAAACTCAATTCTTCCAATATCATTACTATTTGAATATGTATTATTAGTAGATTTTACTTTTTCATAATAAAAATAATGCACTCCAGGAATAATATTTGTAAACCTTTCTTTATACTTAAAAACATATACTAAATCTCTATTTTTAACAATATTTAAATAAGAATCTATATTTAATTTCCTATATATTTTCTTCAAAATATCACTATAATTTGAATCATTAATATTATATAAAAGGACAATAATCTCATCTATATCTATTGTAGAAATATCGTTTTTGATAAATTTTAACATTTTTTCAATATTTTTTTTATTTTTATTTTTAAATTCATCAGAAACAGTAGTATTTAAATCTATCTTATCTTCATTTATTATAGGTTCTTTAATATCATTATTAGAGCTATAAATTTCAACAGATCTCGTCCTAGTACAACAGCAATTATGACAATATAGTCTATTATGCATTAAAATAGACAATAAATAATATCGACCTATCGACATATATTTATTATTATTAAAAATTTACTGGTATTTGGTTTTTTATATTTTTTTATTCGTAGTTTGGATACTTTTATTTATGAAAATTTTAACAATTGATAAATTTTTTTATTTTAACTGATTTTAAATTTTATATCCATAAAATTCTATTTTATCAGAACTTATCTTTAAAATTATTTGCTCAATATTATTTGTTACAAATATAAATTGTTCTTCATTTTCAACCTCATAACATTCTTTAAATTTTTCATTTAAATAAAAATAAACAGGTTTTTCTAAATATAACTTATCTTCTAATGTAATTTGAAAATAATTAATACGTTCTAATTCTTTTTTTAATTCTTCTTTCTTAAAAAAATATAAATAATCAGCAATTATTCCAATAAATTTTAATGGAAAAGGTCTATTATTTTCAATATTATATTTATAAAAATAATCAAATAATACTTTTATGGCAATATTTTTTTTATTTTTAGTAATATCAAACTCTCTTTTATAAGTACCTTTATTATTATTAAAAGATTCAAATTCGTAATAAGAATATTGTTTTCCAAAAAATAAATTATTACTAAAATCTTTTTTATCAATAAGAAAAATATAAAAAATTCTATTTGAATCTATTAAATATAAAACCTTATCTTTATTTTTTACAAATTTAGAATATAAATATTTCATTATAACATTACAATTATTTTCATTCAAATTATATAAAAGTAATAAAATTTCACCAATATCTTCATATTTAAAATCCTTATTAAATACTTTTATCATTTTTAAAACACGCTCTTTATTATTTTTTACAAAATCTTCTGGAATATTTCTATCTAAATCTAAATCTTTAACAGTCTTTTCATTAATAATTTCTTCTTCTTTTTTTATTATTTTATCATCTTTAATAGAACAAGGACAAATATGACATTCAGATTTACCAAATTTAGAAGAATCAGTTTTTGAAAAAATATTATTTAAAAATAAGAAAAAAATAATATTATAAAACTTCATTAATTATAAGTTAAATAAAAATTTTTAATATTTTTTTTACTGTAAATTTAGAATAAATAAAAGACAATAAATACGTTAGAAAATCAATTTAAATAAAAGATTTTAATTTAAAAATTAAAAGCGATCTGGACGAGACTCGAACTCGTGACCTCCTGCGTGACAGGCAGGCGTTCTAACCAACTGAACTACCAGACCTTATATATAATAGTATAATATTATTATATAAATCATACAACTTTATAACTATTTTTTTTTATTTCTATTTAAATTCTAAAATTTTACTTAAAAAAATCTTGACTCAATATTTTTCTACAACAATTCTATTATTACTATTTTTTATTTTATTTATTTCAACAATTATATTTTTTTTTAAAAATTATAATAACTTAATTTTAACTTCTATATTTTTATTTACCTTCCAAAAAGCACTTTTTATATTCTTCTTGTTTATCTTTATCACAATCGAAAGACCAAGAACAATCATCTATTCTTTTTACATAAATTCCATTTTTAGTTACACCATATTTTAACTCTTTATATTCTTTATCAACATTTAATAAAATATGACCTACATTTGTAAAATTTATACTTTTATAAACACGATTATCATTTAAATTATAAACAAACACTTTAGACATTCCCACATCTAAATAAGTTACAACTTTAGTTTTATTTTCTAAAAAAGAAAAACTATTAGTGAATGTATTAGAACAATCAAAAGATTCAATTTGTTTTTCAATTGTATCTGGAGCTACGTCTATATCTAACAATTTTATTTTTAAATTTTTAACTTTTTCATAATTAAAATCTCCATTATATTCTTCAACTGTTTCTGCTATTTTTCTTAATCCAGAATCAGTATTTATATTAAAAGTAACTTTATTATCTTCTAATTTTCCAATAATACCTTTAATACCTCCAAAATTTTCTATTTGGTTATTATCATTATTAATGTTATTTTTAATAAAATTATTTATAGGATTAATATTCTTTTTTTTATTATCTAAATAACACCAACAACATAATTTACAACAACCTTCCCCTTTTATTTGGTTTTTACTATATATATATACACATATATATTTATATATAAATTTTTTTAAAGAACATGATTTCATGTTTTAATTCTAATAAAAATTAATGGATAATTTTTTAAAACATATAAATTTTAAATTATTACATTTAATCAAAAAAAATATTTATTATTATAATTTCTGAAATTTATATTTTTATTTACCTTCCAAAAAGCACTTTTTATATTCTTCTTGTTTTTCTGGTCCTTCATCTATATGATTTTCTTCCAATTTAAAATATATACCATCGTAATATATTCCATATTTTAAAATTGCTTTTGTTTGTTGATGAACATTTAAAATAAATCTTTTTCCCTGATCAGTTTTATCTAACAAATAATATCTACTATTATTAAAATTATAAATTAAACAATTACCATTTTCTTTACTAATTGCTTTTGTTAGTTTCCCTTTTAAAAAAGAAATTTTTTTATTATATTTTAAGTTATGACTAAAATTTTCAATATAACTTTCTATTGTATCTGGATCTAATTCTAATCCTAACAGTTTTATTTTTAAATTTTTAACATTTTCATAATTAAATTCTCCATTATAATCATCAACTGTTTCTGCTATTTTTTTTAAACCAGAACCAGTATTAATATTAAATGTAACTTTATTATTTTCTAATTTTCCAATAAGACCACTTACACCTCCAAAATTATTTATTTGATTTTTATTATCTTTCTTATCTTTTTCTTTATCATCTATTTCTTTTTTTATATCTTTATTTTTACAACAACAACATATTTTAGAACAACAATTTTTTGCATTTATTTTTGTTTTAGAATATATATATATATATATAAAGCTTTTTACAGAACATAATTTCATATTATTAATATAATAAAATTTCGGCACAACGGATAATTTTATGTTAATAAATTTTCCTAATATTCAAAATAATATAATAAGTTATGTTTTTTAATTTTTATGAACAGGTATTGTTATTATAATAATTTAACAATTTAAAAATAGTTAAATTTAGTGCAAAGACAAAGATTTTTTTTAATTTTTTTAAAAATTTTGGGCGCAATTATAGTTAATATCTATTAAAAAATCGATCATTTATAGCAAAAAATAATTTAATTAATTATTAAGAATATTTTAAACTATTTAAAT
>Ga0256405_10006306_pt1 | contig 19172 bp, 12 predicted proteins | sample RumenRJG_02DNA_FD_189096 | JGI IMG/M metagenome (GOLD analysis project Ga0256405, IMG submission 189096) | Bovine rumen microbial communities from Lethbridge, Alberta, Canada - RJG_02 | ecosystem: Host-associated > Mammals > Digestive system > Stomach > Rumen | place: Canada: Alberta... | reverse complement strand
GCCTTTAGTTTTATAAGGCTTAGCAAAATCAGGTAATAAATCAATTCTCATAGTAATTATATTATAGCATACTATAATATATGTGACTTAAAAAGAGGTAAAAATACTTGGTCAAATTTCAGAAAAATATAAAGGAGGGAGAAAAGCGAACAGGGCTGTCCACTTAAATTGAAGAAATTTATGTATTATATTTGACTATAATACGCACTAAAGGTGAAATTCTTAGAATTGGTCGAAATATGGTCAGTTTGATGCGTAACTACTAAATATATTTATAATATCAAATATAAATAATAAATATGTGCTATAATACGAGAGTTCCGTTCGGAACAAAGGTGATCCTAGTACTGGATCATCGGGATATGATCTAGTATCTAGGATCTTTGTTATCACTATAAAAAGGAGTTTCAATATGAAACTTTTATTTATTGTGATGTTCCTAGTTTTACTATTATGGTCTCATCCTGTATGGTAATCTAGGCTCATCTTGGCAGGAGTTCCATCTCCTGCCTCTTGTCTAATTATAGAGCATTTCTAATCTTATTCAAATTTTACTTTGATAAAATTTTATTTATAGTACAGTTTCATCTTTCTATACCTTGTTAGCTTTAAATCCAAGTTTGCTGTGGTTAGTAGTGGGGTGGTGGAACCTCATCTTTCATTGCTCTTGTAGCGTATGGATCACCTACTTTTGAGTATAAAATCTTAAACTGTCTTTCAAGCTTATCCATTTTGTCACAGATATTATTAAGTTCATTTGCTTGAGCATCTAATTGTTCTTCAAGCCATGCAATTTTTTCTTCAAGGGCAATTATTTTTTCTTCTTTTTCCATAAGATCCTGTAATTAGTGCAACTGTTTGCTATATTTGTGGATGTTGAATAATATTTAATTTATTGAACTGTTGTTGCACATTATATATGCAAGACTATTTTGAACAAAGTAAAAGGTGATTTTATTCACTTCATAGGAAAGAGTATGTCAGCACAAGAGTTAGTCGACATTGTTGATAGAGATAATAACGTCATAAATACAGTTACCAGAAAAGAAATGCGCCAAAAACAACTTCCTCATCGAGCTTCATACATAGCTGTATGCAACAGAGATGGTAAGTTTTTAGTAGAGATTAGAACTTTATGTAAAGATTATTCTCCAGGCACATTTGATGCTGTAGTAGGTGGCGTTATGCAACATGGTGAAGAATATGTAGCTGCGGCAAAACGAGAATTGCTAGAAGAAGTTGGCATTAACGCTGATGATAAAAAAGTAGAGTTCTATCCACTAGATACACTAAGAATAGAAGATAAAAAAACAGATCACTTCTTTTATGGATATTTATATTTGGCTATTGCAGATGTGATTACTGTAAGACAGGCAAGTGAAGTCTCTGGAGTGATGTTTATAAGCAAAGACGACGTATTAAAGCAGGCTCCTAACTGCAATTATGACTCTGTTGTAGCATTTAAAGAGATCTTAAAGAGAGCTCAAGAAAAAGGCATTATCAAATAGCTTTTTAAAGTAAGATTTTTTTGAGAATGTTTCTTTTGTGAATGGCTTCTTTTGACAGTTGTGTAAAGATAAGTATCTTACACAACTGTAATTGAATTCAGTATTGTCATCTACTCGACGATAACGATACCTTCCTTTACTATAACCAGCCTTTCTTTCTGAAGAAGAAATAGGTAACAGCAGCAGATAAAATCATCATACCGATTGAGAGAGGGTAACCCCAATACCAAGACAACTCTGGCATAAACTTAAAGTTCATACCATAAACAGAAGCGATCCAAGTAGGAGGCATGAACACAACCGCAGCCACCGAGAAGATCTTGATGATACTGTTCTGTTTTTGGTTGGTGTAACCCATCGATGCTTCTAGCTGGAAGTTGATCTTATTAGAAATAAATGAGGTATGAGGCAAAATAGACTCAATATCGTTTAAAACCTCATCTAAGGTTCTTCCTTGTCTATCATCAATTGAACTTTCAAAAGTTTTTCTGATGAATCTTAATGCACGACGGGTATCGTGAAGAGCCTGCAGAATTTGAGAATTTAATTCCTCTTGGTTTACAAGTTCTTCAAGAGTCTCGTCAACATGAGTATCGTCTGTGATCTGATCAGAGGTTTCTTCCAAGGTGCTGTATGCATCCTCGATAAGATCTGATAACTGATCTACTTTTAAATCCTGAAGCTTTAATAGAATATCTAAAGCTGAACGGATCTCAACTTTGTTGTGACGAATGTAGTAGCGTAATAATCTAACAATAGAGATGTCATCTTCCCTGAAAGATATCAGAAGATTTTTTCTCATTGTAAAGGACATGTTTACACCACGAGTCTCATTTGAAAGACGCTGTGGGAATAATGACAAGATATGTACACCATCAGGACCTACACGGAAACGAGATGATGACTCAATGTCATCCATTTCGTCTTCTTCAGGAACGTCTTCAACAAATAAAGTTTCAAGCCACTGGCGTTCTTCATCGTCAGGCTGATTAACATCAAGCCAGATCACATCTGAAGGAAGAGGCTCTTTAGGTGTTACCTGTATAATTGACAGGCTGTCATCTTCATTTATTAGGCATGCTGAAATCATGGTAATCTCCAATTGGCCAGCTTTAAAGCTGTTTCATTTGAGGGCATTAGTGCAGCATGGCATGAGGCTATCTTAGCCAAATTTACCAATCAAAATTGCGTGTGTATTTTTTCACAAAAGAGTAAAAAATACCACAACGAAATGTTAAAAAAGTGTAAAGAATGACAGTAAAAGTGATGAATTAGGAACAAAGTCCTAATTCAGGCGTTGATTATAAAGACAAAAGACGAATAACAGGTTACAAATACGTAAAAATTACTGATCGTCTTCTAGGTTGAAGTTTTTCCAGTAAGCACCAAATTCAGGCAGAATATGTTCTCTTAAAAGTTCAACTACTCTACCTATATTTCTTTCACTTATGGCAGCAGCAATATTCTGATGTTCAATAATGGATTTTTGCATATGCTCTAGGTTATTACCTAAAAAGTTTCTTGCTGTATCCATAATTGCAGAGATCCTGTCAAAAGAACTCATGAAATAGCTGTTGTTACACAGATTAACTAAAGTCTCATGAAAAATAGCATCCTGAGCTAAATACTCTTCACCCTGATTCAAGGTAAGGGCAAGTCTCATCTTCAATAAGATCTTTTCGGTCTCTGAGATGAGTTTGTCTGCATTTTCTTCAAAAGATAAAAGTACGCTTTGAGATTCGATTACAAATCTGAACTTTAATAAGTCTAAAAGTTCTTTTTTGGTCAAAGAGAATACATAGGTACCGCTTTTTGCCTTTCTAACAACCATGCCTTCAGCCTGAAGACGTTTTAAAGCATCACGAATAGGAGCCTTATTAGCCTTTAAAGACTGCTCAAGCTTGCGTTCAGAGATCTTCTTACCCATAGGGAAGGTGCCATTTATAATTAGCTTTTTAATCCTCTCGTAGGTAATATCTTTTTGTAAATCTTGTTCCATCATGTGTTAAATAAAGGTAAAAAACATTCCGGCTATTATATTATCTGACATATAAAATTACGAATAATAAGCTTAAAAATGTGTATTTAAAGTGTATCTTTTGAATGTAAATCACAGTTTTTTGACTTAACATAAATTTAACATTTGCTATTTGAACATTTAACTTTGATCTTAAAAAATTAATAAATTGCTTTGAAAGTTAAAGCTGAAAATATAAAATTAGCTAAAAATTAGGACACAGCAAAGGAAAGATATGTTCGGAACTATCGTATTTGTGTTAGTTGTGATGTTGCTATTGCTTGCAGCATTAGACTTATTCGTTGGTGTTAGTAATGATGCCGCCAACTTCTTAAATTCATCTGTAGGAACAAAAATTGCGCCTCTTTACGTGGTTCTGATAGTCGCCTCTGTAGGTGTTTTGACTGGTGCGACTTTCTCATCTGGTATGATGGAAATTGCAAGAAAGGGCATGTTGCATCCTGACATGTTCGCCTTCGAAGAAATCATTCTTATCTTCGTGGCTGTGATGATTTCCGATGTGCTCCTATTAAATACCTTCAATTCTTTAGGTCTTCCAACTTCTACAACAGTTTCCATTATTTTTGAAATCTTAGGTGCAGCTACCTTTGCTTCCGTTTACAAGGTATATGACTCTTCAATGTCATATACAGATATTTTCAACTACATTAAACTAGATAAAACAGCAACTATTGTTTCTGCAATTCTTTTGTCTGTAGTCATTGCCTTTATCTCAGGTATGATTGTCCAGTTTGTGGCAAGACTGCTCTTTACTTTCCGTTTTAAATATTCTGTTAAATATTTAGGCGGTGTTTTCTGCGGTATTTCACTATCAGCTATTGCTTACTTCTTGGTTATGAAAGGTGCTAAAGGCGCATCATTCATGAAGCCTGAATACCTAGAGTATATGGATCAGCACTTCTCCACTATCATGTGGTGTATCTTTATAGGCTTTACCGTACTAGGTCAGATCATGGTGCTGTTTAATCTGAATGTGTTCAGACTAATTATCTTAGCAGGCACTTTTGCTTTAGCTTTCTCTTTTGCAGGAAACGATCTTGTAAACTTCGTAGGTGTTCCTTTAGCAGCACTTGATTCTTATAAAGATTGGAGCGCAAATGGAGCAGGTGATCCAAACTACTTAATGGACTGCCTAAATACTACTAATGTCACCGAGACCTTCTGGTTATTCTTAGCAGGTCTTACCATGTGTATTACTTTATGGGTAAGTAAAAAAGCTCGTCAGGTAGTACAGACTTCAATTAACCTGTCTTCAAGTACCTCTGGTTCTCGTGAGCAGTTTGGTGCCTCCACATTAGGTAGAATTATCACCCGTATGGGCTTAGGTGTATCACGCACTGTATACCATTCAATGCCAGAGAAATCATTAGAGTTTATTCGTCATCGTTATAAGCAACCTCTAATTAAGAAAGGTCAGGAAAGATTACCTTTTGACTATGTTCGAGCATCTATTAACTTAGTGGTGTCAGCTGCCTTAATTTCTGTTGCAACTTCATTAAAGTTACCTTTATCTACAACCTATGTAACCTTCATGGTGGCAATGGGATCATCATTTGCTGATGGTGCTTGGGATAGAGAAAGTGCTGTTTACAGAATTTCAGGTGTGATTACAGTTATCGCAGGATGGTTCTTAACTGGTATTTGTGCCTTTACCATTGCCTTTACTGTTAACTTTATCCTATTCAATTTAGGCTTTATTGCTGCTTTAATCTTAACTCCAGCTGTATTCTGCTTAATTATCTACACCAACTTCTTTAGAAAGACTAAAGCTGAGGTTGCTATTTCTCAGTTGAGTGCACAGAACGATGAGGAAATTTTACATTCTGTAGCTTCTTCAGTTCCTGTTTACTTTACAAAAGATCTTGATTGCTTGAAGAATGCCGTAGATGCTTTCTTTGATGATAACGAGTTTGCACTAAGAAAAGCTCGTAACAAGTCTTCAAATGTAACTGATGCGCTTTCTTTAAAGAGATCAGCTTACTATTCATTAGCTGTTGGCAATGACACCTTGCTTGGCAAAAACACCAAGTGCACCAATGATGCTAAATTCTTCTTCTACTTAGTATTCTCTAATATGAGAGAAGCTGCCAAGTCTGTAAGATACTGTTTAGATCAGGCAGTAAACCATGTAGCTAATCGTCATACTATCTTTGATGGTGTGATGAAAGAGAGCTTATATGAGTTAATTAGACGCTTAGAGAAGTTAACTGAAGATCTAAAACTCATTGAAACAGAACCTAATGCTGAGAACTTTGAGGCAATGGTAAAGCATTGCAAGAAGTTAAATCGTGATATTGATAAGTGTCAGCTAGAGTTAGTTTCTATTATTGGCAGAGAGCATGTTTCAATGCACTCATCAGAGATGTATTTGACCTTCTTACAGAGTATCCGTGATATGGCTAACAGATATGTAGCTGTAAGCATGCAGGAGCACGCTTTAACCGAGATCGTATTAGGTAGCACTGAGAAAGTTCAGAAAGTTCTAGAAACCAAAGACGAGCAAGCTGACAGCCAGGCACAGAGTATTGTTATGGCTACAGCTTTTAGATCTAATCGAGATGATTTGGCAATTTCAGATGAATCTAGTGCAGATTTAATTGATTTACCAAAATCCCCAGCTCAATTAGAACTAGAAGATCATAAAAGCAATTCATAATTGTGACTTGAGTCAAACTCAATAATTTAAAAGCTCTTTAAGTGTTGTTATTAACCTTAAAGAGCTTTAAAATGCGCCTTTCCTCATAAAATCAATCAATATTTTTTGAACTAACTCATATTACTTTACAAAGTAAGTCAAAAAATTTAGCAAGATTGACGATAATAATCACTAAGTTAACCTACAGATGTCGTTCTCTGTCGGTTACTAATAATAAGTAAGATAAATAATAAAAACTCAAAGGAACATACTATGTTTGGTTGGTTTCAAAATTTGGGCGTAAAAGCTAAGCTTTTAACTGCCTTTACTACCGTAATTGTGCTGACATTAGTTATTTCAGCAGTTTCTTTATATAACCTTGGAAGCATTAAGGGGACTGTAGCATTTACAGACTCTATCCTTTCTACAAAATACAACCCTAATACTGAGTTGAATTCTGAAATTAACGAAGTTAATGATCAGATGTTTACTTTCGTAAGTAACATCAGAGAGTTTACTCAGGATAAGAGAGCTGTAGTTGATGATAAGCTTGCCAAGATTTCTCAACAGGTTACAGCACTTGCTCAGAACAATCCTTCAAATCTAACTGCATCTATCAAGGATGATGTTCTATCAGCAATTGATAACTACAAGAACCGCTTGGTTCCAGTGTTAGAGCGTAACTTCCAGCCTATGGCTCGTGGTATCTACACTGTCGAAATTTATCCTAAGATGTCTAATGCACAGAAATCTTTAGTAAAGGTTAATGTAGGTATTTTAGGCGAAATTTTACAAAACCTCGAAGCATTGAATTCTAATGTACCTATTGTTGTAGTTACATTTGTATCTATCGCTGTGGTTATCATTTCTTTATTCGTAAGTATCTTCTTATCATCTATCTTCGTAGGAGCAATTAAGAAAGCTGTTGGTATTACTTCTGCTTTTGCTAAGGGTGATTTAACCCACGAGGTTAAGACCAGATTAAAGGACGACTTTGGAATTCTCTTACATTCATTAGAAGATATGCGTAGAGAGTGGCAGGGTATTGTAGGTGCGATTAAAAACTCTGAGTCAAAGTTAAATCAAAACTTTGATGAGATCCGTACCTCAACTAATAGTATTGCTGAATCAGCAAAATCAACAGAGAACAGAGCTCTTACAGTTGCAGCTGCAGCAGATGAGATGGTATCAACTACCTCTGATATTGCCAAGAACTGTCAGGAAGCTGCTGTTAACGCTGATGACTCAAACAAGACTACCCGTGAAGGCGTAGATAAGGTTCGTCAGACTATTGATGCAATTCAGGAACAGGTTACTAAGTCAAAGCACGATGCTGAGCAGATCAGATCATTAGTAGATAGAGCTCAAAAGATTGGCACTATCGTTCAGACTATTGATGAAATTGCCTCTCAAACCAACCTGTTAGCTCTAAACGCGGCAATCGAAGCTGCTCGTGCAGGTGAAGCTGGTAAGGGCTTTGCTGTGGTGGCTGATGAAGTTCGTGCTCTTGCATCAAGAACCTCAAAATCAACTCAAGAAATTACCTCAATGGTGTCACAGGTTCAGACTGAAGCAAATCTTGCTAATGAATCTATGACCAAGTCAGTAGAATCAATGGATACCTTAGCTGCTGATGCTTCTTCAATTGAGTCATTATTAAATGGCATTATTGAAAAGGTTGAAATTGTAAATTCTCAAATCGGTCAGATTGCAACTGCTGCTGAAGAGCAGACTACTGCAACCTCTGAAATCTCCTCTAACATGCAGAGCATTACCAATTCTGCTCAAGGCTTCGCTCAAGAAGTTGATACCACACAGCAGATTGTTAACACTGCAAGTGACAGTGTAAGTGAACTTACACAGCTAGTATCTAAGATTAGAGTTTAGTTTATGCTGTAAACATACAATAGCCTGTGTCTTTCAGATTCAGGCTATTTGGTGTGTATTGCAGATTTAATTGGACTTTAACTAAAGAGCTATGCATGTCTTATCCTGTCTAGTCAAATCTGCATTACATATCAAAATTATTATTATTATGGGTGTTTATAAAAAACGCGTTCTTTTAGGACGGTGAATAAGCTATGACAAAAGCAAATGATGAGCATAACTTTGTAAAAGCTTATGAAGAAAATGACGTAAGCTTTCAGAACTTTGATGAAAACTCTGAAGAACAAGGTGGTTTAGAAAATTCAGCTTTTTCTTTAATAAGGCAGATTGCCAAAGCAAAAGATGAAAAAGATAATCCTGAGTCTTTATTAGGCAGTGGAGATGGTTTAAAAGATCATGATTCAGTCATGTCTTTAATTAAAGGTGAAAAGTCAACGCCGGTTAATTTTAAACATGATTCAATCAACATCGCTCATGTTGCCAAACCTCTTAGAAATCGCAGTTCTCTAATTTCGTTTTTAAAAGAGGATAATGATGCAGTAGGCTTTGCAGCTCGCGCTCCTATTGATTATCTTCAAGATCCAAATTATCAGCCAAACAGGCAATTTTCTGATTATTCTAAAAATAACTATTCATCCCAAAATAACTATTCATCCCAAAATAACAGCTTAAATCAAAGCAGAAACTATTCAGACAAATATGTAAATTCAAATAATCCTAGCGAAAACAAAGCAAATGGACGTTTTTCTGCTTTATTTAAGTCAAATCATGAAGCTTCATCTCATGGTGAAGATTCTCTGCAAGCTATTTATAAGAGATTATTAAAATGCCAGTAATAAGTGTATGTTCCCCAAAAGGTGGTGTAGGTAAAACCACAGTAGTTGCAAATTTAGCTTATGCCTTTTCAAGAGCTGGTACTAAAGTAGTTGTAATTGATTTTGATCCTCAAAATGCTTTAAGACTCTATTTTGGAATGTCTTTAAACGACGAAAGAGGTTTTGTTTCAATTCCTGATAAGGACTGGATCAGTGCTTGTATCAATGTAGATAAGAACCTTTATATGTTGCCTTTTGGCAAGTCAGATAAAGAGCAAAGACAGGTTCTAGATGATGCTTTAAAAACACCAGATTATTTTAGAACTGTTCAAAAGTCATTATTTAATAATCCAGATCTTTTAGTGATAGCTGATTTTGCTCCAGGTTATACACAGGCCTTAGAGTCAATTGCTTCTGTATCTAATATGCAGATTGTGCCATTGCTAGCAGATGCAGCCTCCGTATCTTTATTCTCTCAGTTACTAAGTGGCGGTCTTATGGATGGTCTTGTAGGCGGTGGACTTGGTTATTACATCATCTTAAATCAGATTGATAACAGAATTAAATTAAACCGCGAGGTTCAAAGCTTTGCGATTAAGAACTTTAAAGACAATTTGTTAGGCATGATCCATCGTGACACTTCTGTAACGGAAGCAGCCGGTCAGCAGATTTCTGTCTATGACTACAACAAAAACTCAGCAGCAGCTTTTGATATTGAGGTTATCGCCAGAAAAGTAGCTTCAATCTTAGGCTTTGATGTTAAGAAGGGCACTATGATCATCAATCCATTGAGAAAGCAAAACTAAGAGGGGATAGAAATGAAACATCCTTATCTGACAGTTTTCTTTTTGATTGCGATAGCTCTGCCTGTCTTAGTTTTAGTTATCGTAGCTCCTATGAGTGCTCACAACCAGTTCATCTTTGGTTTAAGCATGATTGGTGCTTGCCTTATTGCTCATTTTTGTTCAAAAAGACATTTCGTATCATTCTGTATCATGATGGTAGCAGTGGTCTGCTCAACTCGTTATATGTTCTTCCGTATAACTCAGACTTTAGTCTTCCCATCATGGATTGACATGATCTTTGGTATCTTGTTGTTAATCGCTGAACTTTACGTTTACATGGTGTTGCTGTTAAGTTTCTTTCAGCTTTCATGGTCTTTAAAACGCAAGATTGTACCTTTGCCAAAAGATACCTCATTATGGCCAACTGTAGATGTATATATCCCTACCTACAATGAGTCATTAGATGTTGTCCGTGATACAGTGCTTGCAGCACAATGTCTAGAATATCCAAAAGATAAAATGAAGGTTTATCTTTTAGATGATGGTAAGAGAAAAGAGTTTGCGGCTTTTGCAACCGAGGCTAATGTAGGCTATATCACTCGTCAAAAGAATGATCATGCCAAAGCAGGTAACTTAAATCATGCAATGACACTTACTAATGGAGAGCTCATTGCGATTTTTGACTGTGACCATATCACCACCAAGATCTTTTTACAGTCAACAGTAGGAGCCTTCTTAAAAGACGACAAGTTAGCCCTGATGCAGACTCCTCATCACTTCTATTCACCAGATCCTATACAAAGAAATTTGTATTTAGGTCGTGATATTCCACCTGAGAATGATCTTTTCTATGGTCCTATTCAGCGTGGTAACGATAACTGGAATGCTACATTCTTCTGTGGATCTTGTGCTGTGATCAGAAGAAAAGCTTTAGACGAAATCGGTGGCTTTGCGGTTGAAACCGTAACAGAGGATGCGCATACAGCTTTACGTCTGCAAAGACGTGGTTGGAAGACTGCTTTCTTAGATCATATTCTGGCAGGAGGCCTTGCAACAGAAAAACTGGTTCAGCACTTACAGCAAAGAAACAGATGGGCAAGAGGTATGATCCAAATCTTTAGATTGGATAATCCTCTTTTAGGTAAAGGTTTGTCTTTTGCTCAAAGACTTTGCTATTTGTCTGCTACAACTTATTTCTTCTTTGCTGTGCCATGCATTATCTTTATGGTAACCCCAATGCTGTACCTTATCTTTGGTATTTCGATTGTACATGGCTCGGTAGGACTGTTGTTATCGTATGCACTGCCACATTTAGTCTTGTCTATCTTTTCTAACTCAAGACTGTACGGAAATTACAGATACAGTTTCTGGGGACAGATCTACGATACTATTTTGTCTTTCCATTTAGTATTGCCAACACTTGTAACTTTATTCTTACCACATCACGGTTCCTTTAATGTTACCGATAAAGGTCAAACTGTTGAAAAGGCATTCTTTGATGCAACCTCTGTAAGGCCTCACTTAATTACCTTAGGGTTGCTTATCTTTGCGGTGATTTTCAGTATCGTAAAGTTATCAATACCTAGTTACTTTGATTTGCAATTAGGTCCTACTCTATTAAATATCTTCTGGGCATGCGTAAACTCAATCTTATTGTTAGCAGCTATCTGCGTAGGTAGAGAGACTGCTAATAAACGTAAGATGCAACGTTTATATTTAGAGACTCCAGTTAATGTTTATCAGGCAAGTGGAATCTGTTCCAGAACAGTTATGCGCGATCTTTCAATGGGTGGCTGTCGTGTAGATAACTTTGTTACAGGCGAATTGAACCTAGATGAAGATCCAATAACCGATATTGAGATTGCAACTGACTACACCACTATGTGTGTTCCTGTAAAAAGAATTCACAGAGAAAATGAAAACGAAGAGTTCTTACGTTTTGCTTTCGTAAATGTCGATTTAGATACAAGACGTGAGTTTGTGCGTTTACTCTTCTCTCGAGCTGACACATGGGTAAGACCTGATTACAAGAAAGATAATCCTATTAGATCATTTATAACCATTCTTGCATGTATTAAAGATTCATTATTTAGCAAGAGAAAAAATGAAGACATCCATGTGTCTGTGGTAGGTAAATAAGATGAAGAATTTATTTAAGACACTGACTGTTTTATCTTTGTTGAGCATGGTGTCTGCTTCTTTTACAGAAACTTCTTTTGTAACAACATCAATTGCGGCGACATCATCTGCAAAAAATACATCTGCAAAAGCAAAAGATAGGGATTTCAGACAGCAAAAAAGTGAACAAAAGGTAGCAACTCAAGATGACAATCTGTTACCTGAGGCTTTACAGGAAATTTTACTTGAGTCAAAGCCATTAGATGGGGTATCAGCAGATACATCATCAAATGACAATACCTATTTTTCATCGATGCAGGGGGAGTCTTCAACAACCTCATCTTCTGATAATGAAATCAAGCCATTTGCCTCAAAGATTACCTTTACTAATATGGGCAGTCCTAAAGGCATAGAGATCTATCCTGGTCAAAAGAGTGCGGGTATTTCCTTTACTTTACCAATAGACAAAGTCATCACTTCAGCAAAATTAGAGCTTTACGTAAGCATGACTGAAGCTATGCAGGATACCACTAACCATATTGATGTTAAGGTAAATGGTCAGGCTTTAGGTTCATTACCTGTAGCAAGTACTGAAATTACTAACTATGAGTTGGATATTCCTGCTGAGTTTTTAGCTCAGGACAATTCCATCACTCTTGATATGGCAGATGACGATTTTGTCTGCAAGATTGACTATTCAGGAAAGCAAAAGATCGTTATAGATCCTGAGAGTTTCTTATCAGTTGGAGGTTACAACTTAGAGTTAGGCTCTGATCTTAGTCTTTTTCCATTACCATTTTTTGATAAATACAATTCAGGCACTACTCTTATCAATTTTGTATTACCAAAAAATTCAACAAGTGACACTATCTATGGTTCGTTAATGTTGGCTTCTTATTTTGGAACAATAGCTGATTACAGAACCGTTAAGTTTAATGTAGCTCATGACACTTTACCATTGGACAACGCAATTGTGTTTGCCCATCCAGGTCAAACTGTAGCAGGCATTGATATGCCTCAAAAAGAAGGTATTTACATTAAAGATCATCCATACAGTAAGCCATATAAGAATATCTTTATTGTGGCTAAAAACAAATCATCATTTATAAAGGCTGTATATTCATTAGTAAATGCCAAATTATCAACTGCAACTGACTATCTGAAGATCAAGAATGATAAGCCTGAATTAAGGGAAGCTTATGATGCACCTTTCTGGATCCCTTCAAATAAAAAGGTATATTTAAGCTCTTTACTTAAGAAAAATCAGTCATTGGTAACACATGGCTATACACATGGCCCTTTGAACATAACCTTTAAGGCAGCGCCAGATCTTTATCAGTTATATGAGGATTCAGGTGATCTGTATGTAGCTTACGAATTCCCATTAGATAAGAATATCGATGAGAATGAGTCTGGTTTAAATCTGTTACTATCAGGAGCCTTCTTAGATAAATTACCTGTTAATAAGAAAGGCCTATTAGAGAATATTTGGAGATTGTCAGGTGGTGATGCTCGTGAGGATAAGCGTCATGTACAGATTTCTCCTAATATGATTTATGGTGACAATAATTTAGAGCTTTATTTTGACCTGAGATTAAAGCCCAATACACCTTGCTCAGTAATTTCAGATCCTAATGTAAAGAGCGTGATTGATGAGTCAAGTTATATTGATTTATCAAAAACTAAGCACTTTGCTAGATTGCCAAATCTATCTTATTACGTAGGAGCTAGTTTCCCATTTACAAGGTATTCAGATTTCTCTCATACAGCAGTATTGTTGCCTGATGATCCATCCATAGTAGAACTTAATACCTTAATGAATATGGTAGCTAGAGCAGGTACCTCAACAGGTTCTCTAGTAAGCGCTGAACAGGTAGTAATAGGCTCTGATCTCTTTTTAAAAGATCCTGAGTTCTTTGAAGATAAAGATTTGCTAATAGTGTCAAATCTGTCTCATAAAGACTACTTATCTAAGCTATTTGATGGTTCTGCTTTTACCTTCAACGGTAATGAACTTAACATTTATGACTATGGTCTTATCTCTTTTAGAGGAGGTTTCTTTAGAGGTTTAAGACGTTTCTTAAGTGGTGATTTTAGAGCTGAAAACGTCGATGCAAATCGCTATGTAAGAACCTCTCTAGCCTGGCGCGGTTTTTTAAGTTTCCTCTCTCCATTTGATTCAGACAAAATTGCTGTAGTAGTTACAGCAACTGACGATGAGGAGCTTGAAAAGTTAACTGACGATTTGGCAAATTCAAATGTTAATCGTTCCGTTCGTGGTGACATTACTTTAATTTCAGGACTTAACAAAGTTATGTCATTTAACGTAGGTGATTACATCTTTTCAGGAAATGTTTCTACCTCATTTAAGATCTTAACCTTTGCAGGCGAACATGTAATTTGGTTATGTATCTCATCATTTATTGTTTTGATTTTATTGTCTTACATCATTTCTAAATACTTGCAGAGAAGATCTCGTGCCCGTCTTTTAGAAAATGACGTAAAAGATAACAACAAAATGATTTGATAAGGTTTTTAGGTGAACGGTATGTCAAAGAAAATTAATAAATTAAATGCCATCTCTGTGATCCTGATGGCCTTGTTTACTCAAGAATCTATAGCTGCATCTTCATATGCAGACGATCAAGCTTCATCTATGTCAGGTCGTGCTGCTATGAGCGGTGGCTCAATTTCTGCAAATAATACAGGTTCTTTGCAAGCATCTGATAAACTTTCTACTGTGCAAACTAAGTCTGATGATGTGCTTGCACAGAGCCATGATGCAGAAATTACTCAATCAAATAACAATTCAAATTTAATTCAAGGCTTAATAAAGCAAGCTACTTTCTGGCATGACAAGCAACAGCACGATAGAGCTATGCAGTCTTTAAAGAGAGTTTTAATTTCTGATCCCCATAATGAAGAGTGCTTGTATTTAATGTCCTTGTGGTCTTTTGAAGTAAAAGACAATGAGAGTGCAAAACTCTACAGAGATAAGCTATACAAACTCTCTCCAGGTAGTACCTATATCCTGCAACTTGATAATCAAAGAAACATGCAGTCTCTGTCATCAGATCAGCTAAATCATGCTAGAGCATTAGCTTCATCAGGAAATGTAACTGCAGCATTAGTTGAGTATCAAAAGCTGTTTACAGGTGTAATGCCTCCTAAAGAGTTAGTGTCTGAGTATTACCTAACCATGTCAGGTGATCCTAACTATTATCAGAGAGCGGTTACAGGTTTAGTCAACTACATTAAATCTAATGCAAATGACATAAATGCACAGATAACTTACGGTAAGATTTTAAGTTATCGTCAGAGCACCATCAGAAAAGGTATTTCTGTTCTAGCCTACTATGCACCTAAATCTCAGGACGCAGATAAGGCTTTAAGACAGGCTTTGTTGTGGCTTGATCCTGAACAGAGTGATGAAAAGTTCTACTCTGACTATGCTTCTCGCCATCCAAATGACAGTGAGGTTAAATCTCATTATGACAGCACTATCATTGGAGGTCTAACTAAGAAGGCTTACGATAAATCATCATCAGATAAGCTCGATGCTATCCATGATTTTGAAAAGATCTTAGCTAAAAATCCAAATAACCAGGATGCACTAGAAGCAATTGGTTATTTACACTTAGAACTTAAGAATTATGTAAAAGCTCATGATTATTTAGCAAAAGCAGCGTCTTTAGGCGGAAGCAAAAAAGATAAATTAGAGCATGATGCTGCTTTAGCATTAGCATCCTCATATGAAGCTACAGGAAATTATACTGAGGCTTTAGCTCAATTAGATAAAGTTCTTCAGAATAATTCTTATGATGAAGGAGCTCTACTTACTAAAGCTGACATCTTAAAGAAACAGGGAAAAACTGCTCAAGCAGAACTTACTCTTACAACAGTATTAGCAGCAGATTCAAGCAATGCTGGTGCTAATGAAATGCTGTACTACTTGTACAGAGATAGTGGTAAGGCAGATAAAGCCAAAGCATTACTTGCAACCATGCCGGTATCTTTAGCAGATAAAATTCGCAATGCCACAGCATCAAAAGCTTATGTTGATCCTATTCTTCCTATAAGAGAAAGTGCTCAAAGGAAAGTAGCATCTGGTGATGTTTCTGGTGCAATTGAAGTCTTACAGCAGGGACTTAATAAATATCCAAAAGCTTCATGGCTTCACTATGATTTAGGCAGACTCTTAAAACTTCAGGGGTATGAGGTTGGCGCTTCATCTCAGATAAGCTATTTGACAAGAGATAATGCTACCGATGAAGATCTAATAGCAGCTGCATCTTTATTAAGTGAGTTCAAACTGTACTCTCAGGCAGACAATGTTGCCTCAAGAATTAGAAAAGATGCACCGCAAGTTAGAGCTTTAAAAGAAGAGCTTGCTATTAATAGAACCTTCAGTCAGGTTGAGATGTATGAAAAGACTGGTAATTCACAGGCAGCTTTAAACACCTTGCGTATGATGAAGCTTAATGAGGCTAAGTTGTCTAATGTACAGCTCTCTCATTTAGCTTTTTTATACCTAAAAGCAGGCGACAGTACCAAGGCACTAAGTTTAGCCGATGATGTAGCCTCAAGACCAATGGATGATAATGCTTCCATTTCAGATTATGCTGATTTAATTACTGTTTATAATCAGACCGGTAATGAAGATAAGGCAAGAATGTTCTCTGAGAATAAACAGTTACTTGCTAACTCAAATTACTCTGATATCGAAAAGTTAACTACAGGCGATGCTATAAGAAAAGCTGATGCTCTGCGTAATTTAAATCGTTATGCTGATGCTTATGATGTGATTTATCCTCTCATCGAAAAAGATCCTGACAATCCATCTTTAAGAATGACAATGGCCAGAATCTATCAGGATAATGGCATGTACAACGAGTCATATAAACTCTATGACGAGGTCTTAAACAGTAATCCTGACAATCAGGAAGCTTTGCAGGGGGCTATCAATGCCTCATTAGCAAATGAGGACTATGACACAGCTACTGTTCTTGCTATGAAGTTACAGAACACAGATGATCCTAAAGTTCTAACCTTACTTGCAAGAATTGATAATAAGAACAAAGACTATAGAGATGCGCTTGAAAAATTAACTAAAGCTCGTAGCATGATTGACAGTCGTTATGACTACGCCTCAGCTAATAATGCTACAGATCCTGATTTATCAGTAGCATCAAGCTCAAGAGCTCCTAATAACCCATTTGCTAACAAGTCCAATTCATCAGCTATCATGAAGACTAAGGTTACATTACCTTGGGAGAATAAAAAGGCTAATGAGTCTTATTCATTTAACATGACTCCTGCACAGAAGAGAGATGCTTTAAATGAAATTAACTTCATGATTAGAGACTTAAAGGATAAGGTAGCAACCACAGTAAATGTCTCTGTTGAAGGTCGTCAGAAAGATGGAGAAGACGGTATGAGCAAGTTACAGGGAATTTCTGTTCCTGTAACTGTTTCAACTCCAGTATTAGGTGGAGCCAAGTTAGATCTTACTGCCAGAATGGATAGCTTTAGTGCTGGTAGCGTGCTGCCATCTTCATCTAATGAGTTTGGAACTAATGCTCTAAATGTTGGTGTTCAAAACTTGGTAACCAGAATTAACGCCTTAAAAGAGACTTATTCAACTCTAACCGATGCTGGCAACATCAATGCCTTTAAGGTTCAAAATGGTCTTGATAAAATCAAAAATCAAGATGATGTAACCAAACTTCTGACAGGTGACTTGTTAGATGCAGCAGATTATTCATTGCAGTCAGCAGAAGGTCGTCAGAGACTGATGCAGTACTTTGCTCAGTTCAAAGATGTAAGATCCATCATGAAAGCTGTTAACAGTCTGCAATCTGCCAATGCTGTTATGGCAGATGCTAAGGCAAAGAGAAGTACTGGTGTGGGCTTTGCTGCTGCCTTATCAGATGACAATTACAAGTTAGACTTTGGTGTTACTCCTGTAGGCAAGGATGGAACAACAGTTGTCGGTGGAGCTTACTTTAAGATCCCATTGAGTGCTTATAGCGAGTTACGCTTTAAGGGCGAGAGAAGAGCTATGACTGATTCTTTATTATCCTATTTTGGATATGAGGATAGAATGTCAGGCACTTACTGGGGCGGTGTTACCAAAAATGGTGGTTCTATCGAATACGCCTATGATGACGGTTTTGTAGGATCCTCTATCGAAGCTAATGCCTACAGATACTTAGGTAAGAATGTTTTATCAAACTCAAGCTATGGTTTAAAGAGTACTTTATATGTACATCCATTCAAGCCAACCATGTATGAGGATATGACAGTAGGTTTATCTTTATCATATGACAACTACTCTCATAATGAGAACCACTTTACCTTAGGTCATGGCGGTTATTTCAGCCCTCAGAACTACTATATTGCTTCAATTCCTTTCACTTATATGAAGAGAACTGATGATCTTAAGTTCACAGCTAATATTGCTTTAGGTTATCAGTCATATAAGGAAAATGAAGAGGATTACTTCCCAACTAACAAACAGTATCAGCAAGATCTGAATATGCTCAATGATTTAGGTCTTGCTCCATACTCAAGATTCCCTTCAAAGAGCGAAAGTGGTATTGGTGGTTCTGCTAGGTTAAATCTTGATTACTACTTGTTAGACGATTTAGTAGTTGGAGGTTCTGTAAATTACAATACCTTTGGCGACTACAACGAAATGTATGAAATGCTCTATATTAAATCAGTCCTAGGAGGCCATTAAATGAGCAGGTTTTTCCAAGATAATAGAGCATCATCTAAAGGCTTTTTAGATCTAGTTTCCATTATTATGAAAATGATGGAAGCTAATGCAAGTAAGAGTGATGTCTGTGATTTTATCTATGAAGCAGGATTAAAAATGTCTGATGCCTATCCTGTTCATGTTACAGATTCATTGTCTCGTTTAAATCTTGAGATGAACGATATCCTAGAACTTTTAGGTTTTGGCGTTGTCACTTTATCTGATGGTGGTGATCACTTAGAAATTGCTCACAGACAGTTACCAGAATGCTCTGACAAAAGTTATGCAGATAACTTTTTAGAGCTCTTCTCCGTGTTTTTATGTGGCTTGTATAACGGCTGGTTTAAGCAAACAGGTGCACCTTCAGCGTTAAATTGTACCGTAAGCTCTTTAAAGGCACAGGAAGTGGTTCTGTCTTTGAAAGCTTAGTCTTTTGAATTGTCATAAGACAACTTTAAAATGTGATGTAGTTTGAATAAATTTGACTTAAACTTTCGTATATTAATTCTTTACGACAATTATAATAAAAATGTTCTTAAAATTTTTGTAACTACTCAGACACCCCTAAGAGATTCTGAGTAGCGTTAAAGCTTTTTTGCACTGACTTTTACAGTCAGTGAGTTCTT
>Ga0256405_10006305_pt1 | contig 19174 bp, 14 predicted proteins | sample RumenRJG_02DNA_FD_189096 | JGI IMG/M metagenome (GOLD analysis project Ga0256405, IMG submission 189096) | Bovine rumen microbial communities from Lethbridge, Alberta, Canada - RJG_02 | ecosystem: Host-associated > Mammals > Digestive system > Stomach > Rumen | place: Canada: Alberta... | reverse complement strand
TCTCCTGCTTACCGGTAAGTCTTAATTTATATTTAAAACCTAACCTAATGTGATTACTTGCCACTTAACAACTCTTACCATATTGAAATCAAATTAACTTTTGATTATTGTATAGTTAATCACATTTAATATCGAGTCATAACATTCAAATTTCTACAATTTGTCTGTAAACTAGCTTACAATGCTTAAAACAGATTACTTTGATGCTCATCACCGCCATAAATGGCAGTGTTTTCGCATCCGGTTAGTGGATAAAAGGGCGGTTGTAGAAATACACCGCCTTTTTTATAGGAAAATTAAAACAAAAAACGTCTATGCAATGCTGCTTAGACGTTTTTTATTATTTAGATCCTAACCTAAAATATTTGAAATATAGGATAGTGAAGTGTTGTAATTTGACATTAAAGAGTCAAGGTTTGCATACTTCTTACGTAAGCTTGCCTCGTACTTTTCAAGTTTTTCTTCATTATCAGATTCTTTTTGTGTCCAAGAATCAATTTCTTTTTGTACGTTATCTAAACGCTCTTGTAGTAAGCCACCAGTTTTAGTGTAATCATCAACAAAGTCGCTTAACTGATCAACTAGACCACCATCATCTGTAAATAGACTTACAACAGAGTTAAATGAGTTATCAATAGACTTTTTAAACTCGGTTGAATCAAGAGATAAGGTACCATCTTTGTTGAAGCTTAAACCGCAGTCGAAGATAGTCTTACCGGTAGATTCCTTGGTAAAACGTACAACCATAGACTGTAATGTGGTCTGAATTGACTTTAACTGAGAGTCACCAGCTAAATCACCACCATCGTAGTTATTCTTACCATCAGTATAAGTGTTACGATTGTAGAGTTTATCCATAGTTGACATTAAGCTGTTGTAAGAATTTACAAAGCTTTGCATCTTGTCTTTGGCAGCATCTTCATCTGTGGTTACATCAACATCGTAAGTCTTAAGACCAGTTACGCCATTGATAGTCTCATTTTCAGATAGCTTATAAACTTCAAGTTTAAGACCAGCAATTTGATTATCATCAAAGGTATTAGTGTGGTTAGATACCTTATTACCATCAACGTAAACAACACAGTCTTTACCTTGATTGTAGGTCCACTTGGAGTTGCTATTAGCCTTCTCTGTGATATCACCATTAGCATCTGTAGTGCTGTCAATATCAGTTGCTGGATTAAAATTAAATGCGCTTAAGCTATCTTTACCAGCATCAGCAGCCCCTGAGGTTTCGGTTGTGATAGTTAGGTTAGATGAGTTATAACCAGTAGAACCTGAGGTTACGTTAAATGAGTAACCATCATCGGTTTTTACTAAGTTTACGTTAACGTCAAAGTCATTTTCATTTAACTTTTTACGGATCATTTCAATAGAATCGCCCTCAGCGATATCTACAGTGAATTTACGCTCACGAGTTTGAGTTTGACCTTTATCGTCTTTGTACTCTTCTTTACCTAAATCAATGGTGATTTTACCTGCCTGGAAAGAGTTGTTAAATCCATCTGAAGTTTTAAATTTTTGACTTACAGACTCTGCCTTAGCTAGCTGTGAAACCCGTAAAGAGAAGTTAGTATTTACAGCATCTTTTTCAGTTGTAATGCTAAAGCAATCGTAATCTTTTGACTCTGATGTGGTCACCTTATGGGTGTTCATAGAGTTCTTTTCTGTAAGAGTCTTACAGCTTTCTTGGAATGATTTAAGTGCGCTCTTTAGTGAGTTAATACCATCTTTCTCAATTTCAGCTTCACTTTTACGTTTAGTTACGCGTGAAGTTAGCTGTTGCTTCTTTTTAGTAACAGATGCGGAGATGATACTTTCAAAGTCATTACCAGAGCCAACACCGGCATTAGTAACTAAAGATGTCATCTTAATAAACCTCTTAATTTTCCTAATTACTTAGGATTATACCTACCTTTATTTGTATATCGGCATTTATAAGCCAAACTTTAAACAAAATTAGGATTTACTTTAAACTTTTTGCTGACAATTTTATCTTTTGTTAAGTCTGCAATTGTGCAGTGTACAAAAAAATACAGCTCTTAACTTTTACCTTAAGAGCTGTATTGTAGCAATATTAGTGCCAAGCTGTAAGTTTTAGCGCTTACAAGTTTAAAAGGGGAGTATTAGTCCTCTAATAAAGCTTGGTGTAAAGCGTTTAAAGCCTCAGTAGTATCGCCATCCTTTAATAGGAAGCATAGGTTGTGACGTGATGCACCGTAGCAGATCATACGTACTGAGAACTTGTTAATAGCATCAAATGCCTTGGTAATAACACCTGCATTCTCTGACATCTTATTGCCGATAATGGCAATTAGAGGTAAGCCAGTCTCTACCTTTACGTGGCAGAATTGACGTAGCTCATTTAACATTGCCTCTGAAATCTCGTGCTTACCTGAAGTGGTAGTACCAGCGTCTAGGGTAATAGCAATAGAAATTTCTGATGTTGATACAAGATCAATTGAGTGGTTGTACTTAGCAAATACTGAGAATACGTTTGCTAAGAAGCCAGTTGCACCAACCATTACAGGAGAAGATAGAACGATTAAAGTCTGGTTCTTACGTAGAGCTAAAGCACGGAAGTGTGGCTGTGATTGAGGCTCAGGACGTACCCAGGTACCACCCTTTTCAGGCTCTTTTGATGAACCTACGAAGATAGGAATATTCTTACGAACAGCTGGGATCATGGTTGATGGGTGTAGAACCTTAGCACCGAAGTTTGCCATTTCAGCAGCTTCTACGTATGAAAGCTCAGCAATAGGTTTTGCAGCCTTTACAACACGAGGATCGGTAGTGTAAACACCTGCTACATCGGTCCAAATTGAAATGGTTGCGACATCTAGTGCTTCACCTAATAAAGCTGCGGTGTAATCTGAACCACCACGACCTAGGGTAGTAGTCTCACCCATGGTGTTAGAACCAATAAAGCCTTGGGTAATGATAATAGTCTTATCATTGATTAAAGGTAGTAACTTATCGTGAGCTAGTACCTTAATCTCATCACATACAGGCTTTGCACAGCTGAATTTTGAATCAGTGCGCATTACAGTACGAACATCGAACCATTGTGCATCAGTACCGTAGTGCTTGAATAAAGCAACAAATAGGAATGATGACATTAACTCACCGTGAGATACGATGCTGTCGGTTAATTGATCGTTAGTGCTTTTTTGAGCTACTTTAGCCTGCTCTTTGATCTCTTTTAAGTGACCTTCGATGTAGTTGCGAAGCTCATGCTGGTTTTCTAGATGAATAATGATCTGCTCATGAATATCACGTAACTTCTCAATGATTTCATCAATCTTCTCATCAGTAGTACCGTTAGCTAGTTCTACTAATAGGTTAGTAACACCAGAGCATGCTGAGATTACTACAATACGTGAATTCTTATTGCCGACAACAACCTTGTAGCTAGATGTCATTGCATCAAAGTTACCTACAGAGGTGCCACCGAACTTAGCGATATCTAAATTTTCCATTTTTCTAAAGTTAAATCCAAAAAAGACAAACGAAGTTTTTAATTAAGGAAGTACCATAATAGGTGCTAAAAAGATAAGTTTCAATTCTAATATACATTAGATCGTTTTTGGTGCATAATTATGCCTTTATTACAAAATTTATAAAATTTTCGTAGGCAGAAAGTGACAAATAAAGAATTATTTATTTTAGGAGCTAAGCACTCGATACCAATTTGCTTAGGCTACCTCTCTGTAGGCACAGCTTACGCTGTTTTAGCAAAAGGAGCTGGCTTTAGTACTTTAAAAACCATCATTATGTCGATGGTTTGCTACTCAGGATCTGGTCAGTTCTTTGCTGCAACCCAAGCAGCTGATCATGCTAGCATTTTAGCAATTTGTATTGGTTTAGTTATCTTAAACTTCAGATACTTTATTATGAGTACCTGCGTGTTTGCTCGCTTTGATGAGTTGTCAAATCCTAAAAGAGCTTTCTTTTCTCATTTTATTACCGATGAGCCATTTGCAATTTTTACTACAGCTAAAAAAGAGCTCATAAGTACAGCTTATTTTTGTGGCCTATTTTTAGTGTCATGGACTTCATGGGTATCAGGTGCAGTTATCGGAGCTGTTGCCGCTGACTACTTACCACATAGTCTTGTAAGCTCAATGTCAATTGCTTTATATGCCTTATTTATAGCAATTGTTGTACCTGCAGCTATGGCTAATTTTAGATTGTTAATTATTGTCTTATGCGCAGCTATCTTAAATACCTTGTTATCCCAAGTAATGGATAGCTGTTGGGCAATTTTAACTACCATCTTAATTTGCTCATTTATTGGTGCTTTCTTTACTAAGCCTAAGAGCAAAGAAAAGATTGAGAAAATTGAAAAAGAGCTAGAGGAGGCCAAATAATGGAAGAGCGTTATTATGTTTACATCCTTCTAGTTTCATTTTTAATGACATATCCAATTAGAAGTATTCCAGCTTTATTTATTTCAAAGCTAAATCTATCTCCTTTTTGGCAAAGATTTTTGGACTTGGTGCCTTATACAGCGCTTACCGCTCTTGTTTTTCCAGGTGTGTTTTACTGCATTGATAATAATCAGTATGCAGCCTACATTGGAACAGCTGTAGCTATCTTATCTGCTATTTGTAAGATATCTTTGTCTGTAACTGTACTATTAGCTGTTGTTGGGGCATTTATTGGTATTGTAGCTTTCTAGTAATTTTACATACAAATTTCTAAAGCTCTGTTTTGAGGTAACTAACTGATAAAACAGAGCTTTTTTAATATCTAAATTCTAAAATTTGAAAAACGTTAAAAAATCGCAATTTTTGATTTGAAAAACGTTAAATTTTTGGGTCTTCCGATTCTTTGGTGGGTGTTTTAAAAACTATCTCCAATATTAACTAGAATATATGTCTTTAAAGCGCCTTTCCCTCTATAAGTTATTCAAAATTAAACAGGGAATTTGAGTTCCCACCAATAAATCGGAAGAACCAAATTTTTTAAGAAAATGATTTGAAAAACGTTAAAATTTTAAAAAATATTATTTAAATACAATAAATTAGCAGATAATAAAAAAGGCTATCAGAAGTGATAGCCTTTTGAAGAATTGTTTTGCTAAGTACTTATTAGTCTAGAGCTGATTCATCTGATGATGATGAACCATAGCCATTTGAATTTAGCTCTTCATCAGTACCGTTAGAGCATAGACGGTGTAAGTGACGAGGCTGAATTACTTGTAAGTACTTCTTAAAGATCTTAGCGTTCTTATCGGTAATCACTTCATCTGAGGTGATCTGCTCAACGAAAACTTTCTCTTCTTCAGTCTTTGGTTTACGAGTGCCTTTGTAAAGCTCCATCATAGCAGTACCGCACTCTTCTAAAAGATTTGACTCTTTAATTGTGAAATCACCACTGCGACGAATGCCACGTGCAAAGTGTGTAAAATCATTAAAAGGCTTTTCTGACTCAAAGCTCATTGTATTTTCCTCAGATAATCTAATCTTATCGACTTATGTCTTAGTTGAACGATTATATTATTTTTTTAGATCTTTGTGTAGATAAACCGACAAAAAACATAAGAAAAAGTCTTCACAAAGGCTTTTTGTGCCTAAATAGATCCGTTTGAATTGAAAAAGTTTAAGCTAGCTCGCAAAAATCCTAAAAAGATTAAAAAAACATAAAATTTAACTAATTGAATTTAAAGTAAAATAATTTATTTGGAGCTCTTTATTTTTGCAAAAATTGCCTTTTAAATTGAGTGTTTAGGCGCACTTTGCTAAAATTGTTGACAATCTTATTATTGTAGAAGGAATTTGGAGTTAAAAAATGAGTGATATTGTTGGTACAGAGGAGAAGATCCCTCGTAACTTTATTACCGACATTATTGATGAGGATTTAAAAGAAGGTCGCGTACAGAGCGTTGCTACCAGATTCCCACCAGAGCCAAATGGTTATTTACATATCGGTCATGCTAAGTCTATTTGCTTAAACTTCGGTTTAGCTCGTGACTACCATGGTACTTGTAATATGCGTTTTGATGATACCAATCCTGAAAAAGAGGATATGGAGTACATCAACTCAATTCAAAGAGATGTGCAGTGGCTTGGTTTTAAGTGGACTAAGGTTTGCCATTCATCAGATTACTTTGAAAGATTATATGGCTACGCTTTAGAACTTATCGATCAAGGCTTAGCATATGTTGATGAATTAAGCCCAGAGCAGATCCGTGAATATCGTGGTACTTTAAAAGAGCCAGGTAAAGAGAGTCCTTTCCGCAACCGCTCTGTTGAAGAGAACCGTGCTTTATTTGAGAAGATGCGCAATGGCGAGTTTAAAGAAGGTCAAGTTTGCCTTCGCGCAAAAATTGATATGGCATCTCCATTTATCTGCATGCGTGATCCTGTAATTTATCGTGTACGTTTTGCAAGTCATGCAATTACAGGCGATAAGTGGTGCATCTATCCTATGTATGATTTCACTCACTGCATCTCAGATGCTATCGAGGGAATCACTCACTCTATTTGTACCTTAGAGTTCCAAGATAACCGCCGTCTATATGACTGGGTTTTAGAGCACATTTCAATTAAGTCTCGTCCACATCAATATGAGATGAGCCGTCTAAACTTAGAAGGTTCAATTACCTCAAAGCGTAAGTTAAATCTTCTAGTAAAAGAAGGTATCGTTGATGGTTGGGATGATCCTCGTTTAACTACTATTTCTGGTCTTCGTCGCCGTGGTTATACTCCTGCTTCAATTAGAGAGTTTTGCCGTCGTATTGGCGTAACTAAGCAAGAAAACGTAGTTGAGATGAGCGCTTTAGAGTCATGCATCCGTGATGATTTAAATAAGAATGCACCACGTGCTATGGCGGTATTACATCCGATTAAACTTGTTATCGACAATTATGGTGAAGAAGGTGTAACCGATACTGAGTACACCGTATCAAATCACCCTGAGCGTGATGACTTAGGTAGCCGCAAGGTTACAATTAGCAAAGAGCTATATATTGATGCAGCCGACTTTAGAGAAGAGGCTAACAAGCAATATAAGCGCTTAAAGCTAGGTCATGAGGTAAGACTACGTAACTCATACATTGTTTTAGCCAAATCTTGCGAAAAAGATGAAAATGGCAATGTAACTGTAGTTCATGTTGATGCAATTCCAAACTCTGTTGGTACTAACGTTGAAGGTCATAAGCCAAAGGGCGTTATCCACTTTGTTGATGCTAACAACTGCTATTTTGGTCGTGTAAATTTATATGAGAATTTATTTAACGTACCAAATCCAGGCGCTGCTGAAGACTTCTTAGCTACTGTAAATCAAAATTCAAAGACAGTAATTGAGAATGCTGCTTTAGAGATGAGCCTAAAGGATGCTGTTGTAGGCCAAAGCTTCCAGTTTGAGCGTGAAGGCTATTTCTGTGTAGATAGCAAGAACAGCCAGCCTGGCAAACCAGAATTTAACCTAACTGTAGCTCTTCGTGAGACTAAAAAAGTTTTTTAATAACGATAAGTGAAGGAGTAAAAGATGTCAGATTACGAAAATGACAACGAGAAAAGCACTGATGAGAAGTTAGCCCCCCCACCAGGAAGTGATTACGAGGTTGCATTCACTTATCATTCTGATAACCAGTTAGAGCGTGCTTATGACAAGGCTGATCACTGGGTTAAGGTTGGTGTTCGTCCAAATCAGATCTTCTTAGATGACAGATCAATGGGCGTAATTAACTTTAGAAAAGAGATGCGCGATCCACTACTAATCCAAGCAGGTGTTGAGCGTATGATCGATTTTAGATGTTCACTAACTCTATCAGACACTGATGTTGATGCAGTATTCTCATCTGTAAGCTATTATGAGCCAGGTTCAGAGCCTACTTATATCAATGCTTACGATCCAGAGTTATCATCAATTAAAGAGGTTTTAAACATGGTATCAAATAACTTATTTGCATACCTTCAAAAGCCTCTAATTCAGCAAGATATTGGTGAATAATGTTAATGCTGCAGATTTTAAAGTCTGCAGTATTTTTATTTAAGTGCCAAGTTTATTGGCACTTTGAGTGATTATGTAAGAAGTTTTTTAGGACTTCCTACATAATCATTTGAACAAACGATAGGAATTTAGGAGATTTTTGGTGTCGCGTTTTAATTTAAGTAAGATTGCACTAGTAGTAGCTGTGAGCGCTATTCCTGCAGTAAGCCTATCAGGTTGTGTCACCGTTAAGAATTATTGGCAAGGCGTTTTCGGCATGGATAAGAGTACTCGTGAGCCAACCGGCTACTACGAGCATGCTGATTCTGAGATTGCAAGAAATACCATTGTGGTACCTCAAGGTTTAAATAACCCAGGTCTAAATGAAGAGCTTGCTATTCCTGCTGTATCTCAAAAACAATTAGAAGGTCCTGTAGGTGTCGCTGTTGATGTGCGTGCTCCTACTGCTCCATTTAGATCAGATGTTGGTTGCCATTCTCAATGGTCTCAAGGTGAGGCAATTGTATGGTTTGAAGCTGATGGCTCTCATGGTATCCACACTGAAGATGATGCTTGGATGCTCTTAGCAAGTGTTCTAAAAGGCATGAACGTAGGTGTAGGTAAGATTGCACAAGGTGAGTATGTACTTACTACTATTGCTCGTGACTTTAATGAGTATGGTACTACCTATAGTAACGATGATGACGACATGGGACTTAAGCGTTATCAGCAGATCTATCAGATCCGTGTAGGTCGTAATGGCGCAGGTGAGATTGGTATTGCTTGCCGTTTGTTAGCTTCATCTACCTCATTATCTAATGGTAAGACCATGGGTGACACTCTAACTTTAATTGAGCAAGAGCGTTTTGCAATGGGCTTTTCAAATCAAATCTTACATGAGATTTATCTAAAGAATCAGCAGTCTATGTATGATCCTGATAACCTAGTAGTAACTCTAGGCTTAGATGATAACGATCATGATGCTATTTTAGTTGAAGCTCCATTCCAGACCACCATGTTCTTATTAAATGACTTATATCCTAAGATTGGTTGGAAGGTAACTGGTCACTCTGTTGAGAAGGCTCAGTATGATATTGAGGTTGTTGATTCATCAGATGACTTCTTCACCTCAGATACTCATCCTCTAAATATTCCACATGGCAAGTATAAGCTACGTTTAGGTGTTCATGGTTCAGCTGTTGCTATTACCTTCTATGATGAGAAGGATAGCCCAGTTAAATCTAACATCGTTGCAAACTTATACCAAGGCTTTGCTGATGCTTTAGTTGAAGAGTATAAGAACTTCGATGCAACTCAGTCTCATCAAGTTAAGATCACTCATGAGGATATGTTCCAATCAAGTGAGGCTAAGGCTCGTAAGTAACAGAACCTTAACTTAAACTTAGATGATTTTATAGCCTATCTTGAAGAAATTTGAGATAGGCTTTTTAATTGCTTATTTTGTTTCCACCTACTGTCTTTTGTAAAAGTTGCAACCGCCTCACAGACACTTACTAAACTAAAACTAATCTTAACTCTTTGTTAACAATCCTTAACTTTAGTATAAATCAAAGCAAAAAACGCTTTTGTAAAATAACCTTGTCAAATGAATTAGACGATAAACACTGTCTTCAATAATTTGGGATGGGGGTATAAAAATGAGAAAAATTACAAAAGCAATTGCTTCAATCACCTTAATGTTATCTGCTGCAGTTTATTCACAGACTGCTTTTGCTAAGCCTACTATCACCATTTGGGAGGATGTAGGGGATAGTACTTCACTACAAAGTGCTATTAACAATTTCCAAAAGTACCACGATTGTATTATCAAGGTAAAAGAAGTACCTCAAGATCTTCAACTAGGTAAGTTCAAGTTTGCTTACGATCAACATCGTGAAACACCTGATGTATTTGTGCTCCGTGGTGAGCGTATTGCATATGCAGCACGTAACAACTTAATTGCACCTGCTGATTTCATGTTTAAAGAAGAAAAGAACTATGACAAGCTTGCAATTCGTGAATCTTTAGTAGATGGCAAGTACTATGCAGTGCCTCGTTCAATTGAGACCTTATTAGTATTCTATAACAAGGATTTAATACCATATCCTTACGAGTACCTAGAGCAATATGAAGAGTACAATCAGCATGCTAAAGATCAAGGCAAATTTGGTTTAGTAGCTAAACTAGATGAGTTTAATACCGCTTACTCAATTTTAGGTGTTAACAATGGCTACATCTTCTCAAGCCATGACGGATCACTTGATACTCAAGATGTTGGTTTAAACAAAAAGAGCGTGATTCAGAACGCTAAAATTTTAGCTAACTACGTTAAAAACTTCATTCCTGATGAAATTCGTAAATCTGTGGGCACTGAAAAGTTAGATGAGATGTTCTTACAAGGTCAAGCTGCTGCAGTTATCAATACATCAGGCGCTCTAGCTAAATACGCAGCATCTGGTATCAACTACGGTGTAGCTCCACTGCCTAAACTTGAGCATGAGGGGAATATGACTCCTTTTTATGACATCAGATCATATGTAGTTGCTAAAAATTCTCCTAACAAAGATCTGTGCATGGAGTTCTTACAATTTATCAATCAGCCTCATTATGCTTTTGATAGATATATGTTCACTGCTCAATTACCTCCAATTAAGCAAGTAACTGAAAGTCCATTAGTATCAAATGACGATTTTGCTAATGCATTGTTTAAACAATTACAAACAGCTAAGCAAATTCCAACTCATGAGAAGATGGATGATGTCTGGGCTCCAATGTCGATGGCTTTAATCAACATCCTAGATCATGGTGCTGATGCCAAGGTGGAATTAGATACTGCTGTATTAAACATCTTAATGTAAAGAATACATCCTAATAATATAAAAAATCTTTTAAGCTAATCATAATTAATACTCCAAAAGGTGTTGCCAAGTTCTAAGAGGACTTGGTATTTTTTTATATATCTTAAACAAAAATGCCAAGGTTTTTAGGCCTTGGCATTTAAGAAAACTCAACTTACATTAAGCATTTTCAGCGTTTTCTTCACCCTTTAAAGGCTTCTTACCACAAGCTAAGAAAATACCAAAGATCACAAAAGCAGCTACTACACCAATGGTATTAGCAATGGTGATATCTACACCTAGGCCCATATTAGGCTCGTAGATAATGTAGCTGATTGATACATAGGTAATGAAGGTAGCTGGAATTGATGCAATCCAGTGTAGCTTGTCTTTTCTGTATAGGTAAACTGCTGCAGACCATAGCATGATACCTGCAAGGGACTGGTTGCAGAAACCGAAGTATCTCCAAATAATGTTGAAATCAACGGTTGAAAGAATAATACCAATTACAAATAAAGGTACTGCAATTGATAGACGTACTAGAGGCTTAATCTGTGGTAGCTTAATAGCCTCAGCGATGGTTAAACGAGCAGCACGGAATGCTGTATCACCTGAGGTAATAGGAAGAATAACTACACCTAAGATTGCAAGTACACCACCGAAGGTTCCTAATAAAGCATATGAAGACTCATATACAACGTTAGCTGGGCCTCCAGCTGCTGCAAGCTCTTGTACAGTTGGATAGAAGGTCATACCTACAGTTACCCAAACAAGACCGATAAAGCCTTCTGCTACCATTGCACCGTAGAATACGAAACGGCCTTCTTTTTCGTTTTCAATACAACGTGCCATTAGAGGTGACTGGGTTGAATGGAAGCCTGATAGTGCACCGCAAGCAATAGTAATGAATACTAAAGGCCAAATTGGTAAACCTTTTGGATTTGGATTTACATCAAAGCTTGCCCATGAGTAGAAGCTATCTGGCATATGAACAAATAAGCCGATAGTTACACCAATTGCCATCACAATTAGTAGAGCACCGAAGATTGGGTAAATACGACCAATGATCTTGTCAATTGGAATGATGGTAGCAAAGAAATAGTATGCAAAGATAATGCAGATCCAAACAGGGTAGTTTAGAGCACCATCAAAGTGGCCTGCGCAAAGCTTAGTTAATAAGCCAGCAGGTGCTGTAGCAAATACAACACCTACTAGTAATAGAAGCACAGTTGCAAAGAAAAGCATGAAGGCTCGAGCTTTACTACCTAAAGTGTGTCTTACAACTTCAGGAACGTTAGCACCACCATAGCGAACAGAGAGCATACCAGAGAAGTAGTCATGTACGGCACCTGCGAAGATAGTACCTAATACTACCCATAGTAAGGCTGTAGGACCATATAATGCGCCCATGATAGGACCGAATACAGGACCTACACCTGCAATGTTTAATAACTGAATTAGCCAAAGTTTCCACTTAGGCATGGCAACATAGTCCACACCATCAGAAAGAGCATGGGCTGGGGTTTTACGAGCTGGATTTGGTTCAAAAACCTTCTCCACAAATCTACCATAGACTTGGTAACCTACAATTAGCGCGATCACGGCTAATATGAACCATATATATCCTGGCATAGAAACGCCTCCTTATTATGTTTGTTATTTTTGTGTTTGTAATAACTTTAATCTTAGGACTTGCCACATATAAGGAGAAATAAGATTTTGTTAAATCGTGGACTGTGAGCACTTTTTTAATTTTATCTTTTGATAAATATCACGAAAATGATGAATTTTAGTGCAAGCGTTTGTGCTTATATAAGCCATTACGATACAAGATTGTGCGTAATTTTAGAAAAAGATTTGCAATGATTTTGAAAATTTAGAAATGGTATTTTTAGAGCAAAAAAAAAGCTTCGCGTTGCCGCGAAGCCTAACCTAGGAAAAAATCATTTAGAACTTGGCTTTAGCTCAAATTCTGAAATGTATTTTAAGTTTTTCTAAGAATTAGAATTATGTGCTAGATCACAAAATTTAGCAAGACTTTTTGAAAAAATGATTTTAACTCAATAAATATTGATGTACTTCACAAAAATACTTCGATTTAACTCAAAATTTTAATGATATTGCTGTTATTAAAATTGTTTTTTATTAAAAATGTTATAAAAATTTGAAGTTGAACATGTCAAAGCGTGCTTTTTTATTGAAGTTTTTTATAATCCTTCCGTTATCAAGAAGAGAAACAATAAATTAGCACTGAGACTACAACTAAAACTTTTTAACTCAGTCCTTTCATAATAAATAAACCTATCAATACAAGTTCAATACAAGTGATTTTTGGGTAGTACCTTACAAGGTATTAGCAATATAACTATCAACGCTTTTAGCAGTGCGTGCAAAACTAATAAATACAAATAAGCACTGTTTACAAATAAGCACTGTTAAATAAGAGCTTGGGAAGAGAAAATGCCACTATACATCACTAATATTGCAGCTATGCAATCTGCCCGCATGATGGGACAGATCCAAAGTGGCATGAATACATGCTTTCAGCGTTTATCCTCTGGTAAAAGAATCAACTCCGCAAAAGACGATCCAGCTGGTTTTCAAATTGCTAATCGTCTGACTTCTCAAATTAACGGTTATAAACAAGGTAAAAGAAATCTCTCTGATGGTATTGCGTTAGCTCAAGTCATGGAAGGTGCCATGGATGAGACACGTGATATGTTGCAAAAGATTAGAACCTTAGCAGTGCAGGCAGCAACTGGTACTTTAACTACCGCTGATAGATTGTCAATTACCGCTGAAGTTGGGCAATACTGCCAAGAGATTAACCGTATTGCTAAAAAGACTACTTATGCTGGATCTCCTATCTTAAATGGAAATAAAGGTGGTCTTTATGATGATAAAGGTAAAATTCAAATCCAAGCTTCAGGGGCAGCTAACGACACCATAGGTATTCCTGGTTTTGAACAAGGTTTTACCATCTCAGGTATATCTACTTATACTAATAACGCAAGTGGGAGTTTCTTATTTGAGGAAAACGGAGAACTTAGATTTACCTTATCTACAGCAGAAAAAGCTCAAGCGGTATTAGGTCATATTGATAGTTACATTAACGCTGTTGCAAGCTATCAAGGCACTTTAGGTGGTATTCAAAATCGTATGGAAAGTGCGATTAGATTAAATGACACTATGGCAGAAAACTTAGCTGATGCTCGTTCTCGTATTGAAGATACTGATTACGCTGAAGAGTGTGCTAATCTTGCAGCCTTGCAGATAAGACAACAAGCTTGCTCAATGATCATGAAACAAGCTTTTAATAATAAGAACATCATCCTAAGTTTATTAGGTGGCTAGCTCTATCTTTATCCTCATCTTTCAAAACTCAATTTCACATAAAACTCTAATCTAAGACAAGAGTTCACGTAAGTGTTAGAATGTTAAGTTCAACAAGGACTTATTATGCGTGGATTATTTGTTACAGGTACCGGTACTGATATCGGTAAGACCTATGTAAGTGCAGCTATTGCCCGCGAGCTTACATCTTTAAATTTAAAACTAGCTTATTATAAAGCTGCTGTGAGTGGTTCTGATTGTATTGAACACTCTGACGCAGGTTACGTGCGTGATAATGGCGGTATTACTCAAGAGACTGACAGTTTATTATCATATCTTTATCAAAAGCCTTTATCTCCTCATCTAGCAGCCCGTGGTGAAAAGCGCTTTGCTTCAATGGAGACTATCAAAAAGGCTTTTAATTCATTAAAAGATAAGTATGACTATGTCTTATCAGAAGGCGCAGGTGGCATTATCTGCCCTGTAGTTTGGGAAGAGAATTGTCATATCCTTTATCAAGATATCTTAAAAGAGTTAAAGCTTCCTGTAGTAATTGTAGCCGATGCAGGTCTTGGCACAATTAACCATACCGTACTTACCATTAACTATCTTCAAGAGAATAACTTTAAAGTACAAGGGGTTATCTTAAATAACTTTGATAAAGACAGCTTAATGCACACCGACAATCTAAAGATGATTGAAGAGATCTCAAAGGTTAAAGTTATTGCTACCTTAGCAAAAGGGGAGAGCAAACTTCATATGCTAGACAAGCGTATGGATGAGTACTTTGAAGAGTGCTAAAGCTACCTTTTGTTTAAAACAAGTTTGACTGAATAACAATAGACTAAAAATATACCCAAAAGAGCATTATATGAGTGATAAGTTACAAGATTTAATTGAGTTTGATGTTGAGCATATTTGGCATCCTGCTGCGCAAATGAAAGACTATGAGTCTTTTCCTCCTATTTGCATTGAAAAAGCACAAGGTCCTTATTTATATACAACTCCTGGCTCAAAGTATCCAGATAAGATCTTAGATATCATCTCCTCTTGGTGGTGTAATTTATTAGGCCACTGCAACAGCGAGATCTCTGATGCTATCTCAAATCAGGCGCATAAACTTGAGCATGTGATCTTTGCAAACTTCACTCATGAGTCAGTAATTGAGCTAACTAAAGAATTACTTACAATAGTGCCTCATGGCTTAACTCACTTTAATTATGCTGATAATGGCTCCTCAGCTGTGGAAATGGCTTTAAAGATTGCTTTCCAATACCAATATCAAATCGGAGAAAAGAAGCGTACTAAGTTTGCTTGCCTATCTGAAGGTTATCACGGTGAGACTATCGGTGCTTTATCTGTTGGCTCTATGGATTTATACAATTTAATGTATAAGCCTATGATGATGGATAATCTCCATATTGAAGCACCAGATTTAGTCTTTAATCCTGAAGATTATCCAAATAAGTGTTTAGAAAGAGCAAAAGAGGTCTTTGACAAGCACGGAGATGAGCTATGTGCTTTAATTGTTGAGCCTTTATTACAAGGCGCAGGTGGAATGAGAATGTATCCACCTGAGTATCTAAAAGCACTTTATGATCTCTGTAAAGAGCACAATGTTTTATTTATTGCCGATGAAATTGCAACAGGCTTTGGTAGAACTGGTAAGTGGTTTGCTTGCGATCATGCTGGTATCACCCCTGATATCATGTGTCTTTCAAAGGCTATCACGGGTGGTTACATGCCAATGTCAGTTGTTTGTGTAACCGATGCTGTGTATAACGCTTTCTTAGGAGAGTATGGTGAGCACAAAGCTTTTGTGCACTCTCATACCTACGCTGGTAACCCTTTAGCATGTGCCTGTGCTTTAGCTGTAATTAAGATCTTAAAGCGTGACCATATCATTGAAAAAGCTCAAGAGATGGGCAAGTGGTTGTCTTATGAGTTTAAATCACGTTTTGAAAACAATGACCATATTCTTGGTATTCGTCATTTAGGGTTAATCAATGCTTTAGAGATTGTAAAGGATAAGGCAACCAAAGAGCGCTTTGATCCTAAGTTAAGACTTGGCTATAAGATTTATCAAAGAGCTTTAGAGTTAGGTCTGCTTCTAAGACCTATCGGGGATACCTTATACTTCAATCCTCCTTTAAATATTCAAAAGCAAGATCTTCAAAATGCAATCGAGATTATGGACAGAGCTGTAGGGGAGATCTTAAAAGAGTATTGCTAAAGACTTTTGTTAAGTTTTGGTCATATAGAGGGGTAATTGAGGAAAATTTGTTAAATGGCATAAATAAGCCATTTAACACTTGATTAGAGCTTTGTGATGCAAAAAAGTTTGATTTAAAACTTGCAACAGCCTCATTATATCTATATAATGCACTCACTTTCTTGATGAGGATGCTTAGCTCAGTTTGGTTAGAGCATCTGCCTTACAAGCAGAGGGTCATAGGTTCGAGTCCTATAGCATCCACCATGAAGAAGTTATCCATGTAATGGATGCTTAGCTCAGTTTGGTTAGAGCATCTGCCTTACAAGCAGAGGGTCATAGGTTCGAGTCCTATAGCATCCACCATGAGAAGATATCCATATAATGGATGCTTAGCTCAGTTTGGTTAGAGCATCTGCCTTACAAGCAGAGGGTCATAGGTTCGAGTCCTATAGCATCCACCACGCAGGCAACCTATAAGGTTGCTTTTTTGATCTTAGAACATCTCTCCCATTCCCAAATTTCACCAAAATAGAGCAAATTTTAAGATTTGCAATAAAATATTTTGTATGTTGCAAAAATTGCAATTTAATTACAAAACTCCTACCTTAATATTTAACTCTTTGTCTTTTAAAGAAATTCTTGATTTTAATTTTTGTAAAATTATCTTCTAATGTAAATTATTGCAATAGATTAAATTCTCTGTTGCAAAAAGTGATTGACTTAGATAGATACTGATCGATAATACGAAACATACAGATCACCATTACCAGTGGTGATTTCGCATCTTTACCATCCACAAAAGATGCCCAAGCGTAGTAAAAACTACATCAAAACACCTAGCAAAGGCTTTATATTGGCTAAAGCGACAGGTGCAAGAAAACTTAATAAAAACTAAAACATTAATTGCCTTAAAGGCGGAGTTATTAAAATGACAGGCAGCTTGCTGTTTTGTATATGTTTAGCTTACTTCGTTGTAGCTTATTTCGTATACGGTGGATTCTTAAAGAGACTTTTCTCAATTGATCCAAAAAATCCAACCCCAGCTAATACCAACACTGATGGTATTGACTATGTTCCAACCCCAAGAATCGTGCTATTTGGTCACCACTTTGCATCTATTGCAGGTCCTGGTCCTATCGTTGGTCCTATTATGGCAGCATACTTTGGTTGGCTACCAGCTTTAATTTGGATCTTAGTAGGTTGCGTATTTGTTGGTGCTTTCCACGATTTTGCAGCTTTAGTTATTTCAATTCGTAACAAAGGTCGTTCAATTTCTTTCGTAGCTGACAAACTTTTAGGTTTCTCAGGCCGTCAGTTATTCTTAACCTTCTGCGTACTATGCTTATTCTTAGTTGTAGCTATCTTTACTCTGTTAATCGATGGTCTATTTACTAAGTTCCCAGCTGTAGCTACTGCTTCCGTTCTTTTCATTATCCTAGCTCCTATCTTTGCTTTTACTACAAGAAAGATTGGCATGAGATTAACTCATGCTTCATTTATCTTTGTACCATTAGTATTCGTAGCAGTATTTGTAGGTGAAGTTTTCCCTCTAGATGTAGGAGCTACCTTTGGATGGGATGCAACAGAGGTAAGTCACTTCTGGTTAGTTGTTTTAGGTATATATATTCTAGCAGCCTCAGTAATTCCTGTTCAGTGGTTACTACAACCTCGTGACTACATGAATTCATGGTTACTATACTCAATGTTATTACTGGGCTTCTTATCAATCCTCTTTGCAAATCCTGATGTTAAGATGGCATCTTTTGAAGGTTGGGAAGCTGTAACTGGTAATGGCAAGATGACTGACTTAGTACCAGCTCTATTCATCTTTATTGCTTGTGGTGCTTGCTCTGGTTTCCATGCTCTAGTTGCATCTGGTACTACCTCAAAGCAGTTAAAGTCTGAAGCTGATGCTCTTCCAATCGGTTATGGCGCAATGCTTGTTGAAGGTGTTCTAGGCGTTATGGCTTTAGTTGCTGTGATGGCTATGGATAAGGAAGTATTCGTTGATTTAGGTAAGAATCCAGCAGCTGCCTTTGCAACTGGTATTTCAGGTTTCTCTGAGTCATTAGGCTTAGATGTAGGTTACTCAAAGACCTTTATCTCACTAGCTATCTCTGCATTTATGATGACTTCTTTAGATACAGCAACTCGTCTTTGCCGTTTCATCTTCCAAGAGTTATTCATGCCTCATTCAAATGCAACCGAGCAGGAAGAAGAAGCAGAGACCAAGATGCAAGAGCAGGATATTGGCTTTATTAGAAATTTCCTTCTAAATAAGTACACAGCATCTGCTATCGTTGTTGGTATCTCTTTAGTTCTAGCACTATCAGGTGAGGCTGCATCTCTATGGCCTATCTTTGGTGCATCAAATCAGCTAATGTCAGCTATTACTCTTTTAGTTGTAACTTTATGGTTACTATCTAAGGGCGTAAATTGGGTAGTTGCTTTAATTCCTATGATCTTCATGATGGTTATGAGTATTTGGGGCGTGAGCCAGGTAATTCAGCAGCAATGGGATTCAAACGGTGTTCTAGTTACCGTTGGTGTCTTACTTGTGGTAATGGCTGCTTTACTTGTATGCTTAGGCGTTTCAGTTATTACCCACCACTTCAAGCAATATGCTGAAGGTAAGAAGGTTGATGTTAAGTGGTAGTTAAAAACTACAAGTAAATTACCTTAAATTTTGAAAATGCTCATGGAGTCAAAGCTCTGTGGGCATTTTTTTTATTGTTCTGCAAAATTCTCTTTTAAAAGTTAAGATGATATTAACATGTTGAAATTACGCTAATTTATTTTTTAACATTTTATCTCAAAGACTAATAATTTAAATAAAACTATGCTAAAATGA
>Ga0256405_10006304_pt1 | contig 19176 bp, 15 predicted proteins | sample RumenRJG_02DNA_FD_189096 | JGI IMG/M metagenome (GOLD analysis project Ga0256405, IMG submission 189096) | Bovine rumen microbial communities from Lethbridge, Alberta, Canada - RJG_02 | ecosystem: Host-associated > Mammals > Digestive system > Stomach > Rumen | place: Canada: Alberta... | reverse complement strand
CTCTTAATGAGTTGAAGAGCCTGTCCGATATTTTTTGTAGCTGAGGTTCCGTCTCTATGCGGAACATTTTGAGAACGTCGCTGTCAAACTGATAGAAATCAACTTCATGGCTTTGGTAATGAGTAATCATGTCAGAAAGATAAATCAAGCTTGTCAGGCGTTTTGTCTCCGCAGAAGCAAAGTCTGGCTCGTGGTGATGCCTTATTACAGAAATAATGACTTCTGGGAAATTCCATTTTTCTGCAATTAAGGCTCCGATCTCGCTATGGTTTACGCCTACGCACAGTTTTTCAAAGACATCTGATTTTATCTCTCTCTTTTTGCATATTTCTTTCATTTTGAGAACTAAATCTGGATGTGCAGTCTCAAAGACAAGCTTTCCGATGTCGTGCAACAAGCCGCAGACATAAGAGTCTTCTATGATGCTTCTGTCGTCAGCACAGAAGTTGCGTGCCAGATTATATGCGTAAAAAGCGACTCTGTACGAGTGTGACCAAAGTTTTTTTGCAGAGCCTGTGCTGAGCGAGTCCAAACCTTCCATGGAACCGACAGAAAGCAGCATGTTCTTTATTCCGCGCAAACCTACAATCTTGACGGCATCAGCAATGCTCTTGCATGGTTCTGAGAGCGAGAATGTCGCGGAGTTTACAAGCTTTAGCAAATCTGTTGTAAGCGACACGTCGCTTGAAATATACATAGCTATCTCGCTCATTTTTGAATTAGGGTCATTGAGCAAGTGATTTATACGCATGATATTCTCAGGGAACTGTGGCAATTCGTCAATAATTTTGACAAATTCATGCGATACGTCGTTAATATCTCTCTGCAAACGTTCGCTGAACGGCAGTATGATTCTGGTTATAGTCTCGCCGTTCTCGCACACGACCTGGAAATTCTCTTCGGTAAGACCGATTTTCTCAAGCATGAGAATCATAATTATGATTCCTAGTCCCGCGCCCTCAGAGTCATCGAGAATCTGGGCAACGGCTTGGTCTACGGAAGTATATCGCTGTGCTCTGCTAAGCTTGTCATGGATTCTCTTGTATTCAGTGACAGTCATCTCCGAGTTGTTTCTGACTTCCATTTTTATCTTGTTGTTGCGGGTTTGTAGAATCAGCTTAACGTAAAGACCCGCCTTTTTTTGCAGACCAAGGTAATATTTTATATTGTTGAGAGTTTCTTCCTTAAAGTTTTTCATACCTTTTTCGTAATCTGCGTTGTCAAAAATATTCAGCTTCTTTTCTTTAAAATAAATGCGTTTGGTATTCGCTTTCTTTGAATTTGTGACAAGTTCGTTAAGGCAGTATTTTAGGTATTCAACCATGTGTTCCTGCTCCATTTCGACAAGAAAAGCAGTAAGAACATCTTCCATATATTCCTGCATCTCATGTGGAAGAGTGTATGTCGTGATAGAAAGAGGAATCCCGGCACGAATTGCCATTTTGATTTTTGACATATCAAGCATAATTTTGTTATTCTGCATATAGCTTCTCTCACTAACAGGAATATAGAGGAATTTTTAAGGAGTCTGCATAAAACAGGCTCTACTATTACAAATTATAATACATTTTCTATAAATAAAAAAGATGTGGAATTGAATCTAAATTTTTATTATTATGTCATTATGTTTGATTTATTTCTTGCGCAAGTACTTATTCTTATTCTTTTGTTTAGCTCAGGAATTCGTGTTCTGTTTATAAAAAATCCTAGAGTTGATGCATTTGCAGTTATACCTGTCTTTGCGTTTTTAATATCCCTGCTGCTGATTCCTATATGGGGAATAACGGTTCAAAATCTTGTGATTATTGTTCTGTCTGCTTTGTTCTTCCTTACGAATGTGCGGGCCTTGTTCAGGGTTTCTTCAAATCTTATCGTTGATAATTATACTTTGGCATTTATAATCGCGAACTTCATAGAACTACTGCTTTTGATTGCTACAATTGCATTTGTCGTGCTTTCCGCTCCTGTAAGGTGTAAACTCAAGGATTTTGGCACTCAAAAGGAAAAGGTTTATTTAACAGGTACTCTTGCCGCAGGAATCAGAAAAGGCGATTTTTTTGAGGGCGATGCTTTTTCTGGCATTTTGTACATTTATAAGCCATTGCAAGAAATTTCTGCGACTGAAAAGCCTGCTGCCAGTTCTGCTGAAGGCACCGCTGCTGGAGCCGCTAGTGCTGTCAGCACGACTGTCGCGGATACTGCCAGTGCGCCTGTATCAACTGCTCCCTCTGTACCTGTAATTCAAGAGCCTGCACAAGAAAATACTTCCGAACGGCCCATAATTGTTTTTGCAGGAACTTCCGTAGGAACTGTTGAGCAATACGAGCCTTATATTTTATTTCTTTCAAAAAACGGCTTTACAGTATGTGCCGCTGATTTGTACACACGGGATATGCATATCTATGAAGGAGCCTCGAACAGACGCTTTGCCCGCCGCATAAGGACTCTGTATAACTACGTACAGGATAAAACAGAATTTGAGGCTACAAAGAAAAAAGAGCTGCTGCTGTCTCGGCAAAAATATGAAAGGCTTACAGAACTGGTACTTGATTTGTTTGGTGAGTCTCAAACTGTTTATTACATTACCGATGGTGTTAGTTTTGACACAATCAACGCTGTTATTGAGGCATTCCCAAAGAATGCCGTTGGATTTTATTCTTTGAACAGAATCCCTGAATATAAGACTCAAGGCTTTGGTTTTATTCAGCAGACGGACATACTTTTGGCAAAGTATTTTTCTATGAAACGGGATTCTTCGTTCTTTATTCCTCGGTATGTTGCGAATAAAACAAAGGATGATATTCTTTTGCTGCTTGCAAAAATTCAAAAACAAAAACAAGCAGAGGAAAAACAAAACGCAGAAAATCAAACCGAGAACGACCAAGAAAAGGGGGTGCAATAATATGAATCTTTATGAACTTGACGCTTATTTTAATTCTTTTTTACACAAGGAGGATTTTTCTTCTGATATTTCCTTGAATGGTATACAGATAGAAAATTCAGCCCCTGAGACGAAAGAAATTAAAAAAGTTGCTTTTGCTGTTGATGCTTGTGAGTCTACAGCCTTGCGTGCCGCACAAGCCGGTGCTGACGTGCTTTTTGTGCATCATGGCTTATTTTGGGGACGTTGCCAGACAATAACGGGCAATCACTACAAGCGGATTGCTGCGTTCCTTAAAAATGACATTGCGCTTTGTGCATATCACATTCCGCTTGATGCAAATGCTGAAGTTGGAAATAATTTCGGTCTAGCTCGTCGCATGGGGCTTCTTGACGTACAGCCTTTTGGAAAATGGCGAGGAATGACCTTGGGGGCGTGCGGAACGTTACCAAGGGCAGTTTCTGTTGACGAGCTTGCGCGTATTTTGTTTCCAGAGGGCGAGAAGCCAAGCCACATTTTGCCGTTCGGTAAAAAAGAGATAAAAAAAGTTGCAGTCATTTCTGGCGGGGCAGGGGATGATTTTGATCAGGCTGTGCAGATTGGTGCTGACGCCTATGTTACTGGCGAAGTTGGGCATGAGGAATTCCATGCGATAGAAGAGAGCGGAATAAACGTGATTGCTGGGGGACATTATCAGACGGAGACTGTGGGCGTAAAGCTTGTGCAAGCAAAACTTGAAAAGGAGAAAGGTCTGGAAACTATATTTATTGATATTCCAACAGGCTTGTAGCAGTTTCTGCTTGCTGTTGAGTATTTTTCAGCATACCTTTATAATTAAAAAACTATGTCAAATACTACTATTGCCGTTGAGTTTAAACCTCGATACCCAAAAGCAAAGAAGCTTATTCCTCTTCTTTTGATTTTGGTTGTTGTGTTGCTTGACCAGCTGACCAAAACATTTATTGTGAAAAATTTTGCAGAAGGCGGATATGACGGCTTTTCTATTATGGGCGATTTTATCCGTATTATACATGTCCGAAACCCTGGAATTGCATTCAGTATAGGAACGAGCCTTTCTTTGACGCTTAGAAGCGTTTTGTTCAAGGCTATACCGCTTATAGTGATTCTTGTCGTTATTGTCGTGTATTTTCGTAATGACGAGTTCTCTCAGTTGCAGAGGTGGAGCATTGCAGGAATTGCTGGCGGAGGTCTTGGAAACTTGATAGACCGTTATTTTAGGCCTTCTGGCGTTGTAGATTTTATAAGCGTAAAATTCTATGGCTTTTTAGGATTTGAACGCTGGCCAACATTTAACGTCGCTGATGCGGCGGTTGTTGTCTGCGGTCTCTTGCTGGTATTCTCGTTCTTGTTTAATGTGAAGAATTCAAGTCGCGTACGCGATATTTAAGTTAATAGCTCAATAAAAAAACCGCTTTTAAAAAGCGGTTTTTTTATTGCCTGGGCTTCTACTATGCTTGGAGAGCTGTTACTGCAACTGTGTCAACGATTTCGTCAACGTTGCATCCGCGTGAAAGGTCGTTAAGTGGTTTTGCAAATCCCTGGCAAACAGGGCCGATTGCCTTCCATCCACCCATGCGTGCAGCGATTTTGTAACCGATGTTTCCTGCGTTGATGTTAGGGAAGATGAATGTGTTTGCGTGTCCTGCAACTGTGCTTCCTGGAGCTTTGAGCTCGCCAACTTCTGGAGCGATTGCAGCGTCGAACTGGAATTCACCGTCCAAAGCAAGCTCAGGAGCTTTTTCGTGAGCGATGATTGTTGCGCGAGAAACTTTTCCTACTGTGTCGCCGTCTTTAGGGTCTGCACCACTTCCTTTTGTAGAGAATGAAAGCATTGCAACTTTTGGCTCGATTCCTGCGATTACTTTTGCAGTGTTAGCAGAAGCGATTGCGATGTCTGCAAGCTGCTCTTCTGTTGGGTTGATGTTGATAGCGCAGTCGCCGAATACTGCGATTCCGTTCGGAAGATATTTGTTGCTTCCCTCTGGAGCTACCATGATGAAGCAAGAAGAAACTGTGCTGCATCCTGGGGCAGTCTTGATAACCTGCAATCCTGGGCGGAGAGTGTTTGCTGTTGAGTGGCAAGCACCAGAAACGAATCCGTCTGCGTCTCCAGCTTTAAGAATCAATGCACCGTACATTGTGTAGTCTTTGAGAGCTGCGGCTTTTGCAGCTGCAACATCAGCATATTCAGGAAGACCTGTCTTTTTGTTGAGTTTTCCTTCGCGTGCTTTGTACAAGATTTCTGCATATTTGTCAGCATTTGAATCAGTTGTTGGGTCTACGATATTTACGCCGCTCATATCGAAACCGAATTTCTCGATTTCAGTTTTGTTTCCGAGCAAAATAATCTTTGCTATTCCTTCTTTTACGATAACACTAGCCGCTTCTACAACGCGCTTGTCCTCGCCTTCACACAAAACAATAGTCTTTCCTGCTGCTTTAGCTTTTTCTCTAAGCTGTTTTACAAAGTCCATAGACTTACCTTCTGTATATAAAAATGTAACGGGACTCATAAGAGTCCCGGATTCACATGAATCGACTTAAATAAGATTAGCGCAATTCATCGTATGGAACGTCGTTAGCCTTGATTTCTTCTATTTCTGCCTTTGAAAGAGAAGATACGCGTACTGAATCTTTCTTGTACAAATCAAGGTAAACCATGCTTCTCTTGCTGAGCATTTCTCTGCGCTCTTTTGAGAACGGAATGCTTCGCCAGAAAATACCGCGCAGTTCCTTGTCCATTACCTGTGTACCCTCAATTTCTTTTGTCATCCATGTAACGTAGTCTGCTATGAACATTGATTTGAGGTCGCCCTTCATTTTTTGTGATTCAATGTACTGGTAGTACTGTCCTGTAATACCATCCTGAGGGTCAGTCCAGTCTACTGCACGTTCCTTTGCGTACTGCCAGCGGTAATCTGCTACAGCCATAAGCAAAGAAATTTTCAAATTGCGAGGATACATAGGGATAACGATTCTACCACGGCTCATCGCTCTGTTCAATCGCTCGAAAGGCTGCCAGCAGAAACCGAAGTCACCGTATGTTGGCAACAAAAGTACGAACGGCAGGATTCTTACAGGAACACCCTTTGCTTTTTTCTGGAAAGCCGTGCGGTCGTTCATTTCTATCCAGCGCAGGATGTTGACTACTTGTTCCCTGAAACCTGTAGTATTCGGTGTACAATGGTAGAATTCTCTTGTAAATACAGGGAATGGATTACCACGGCGACCGCAGCTCATTTTTGCCATCTGTCTTATTGTTCCGAACTCGCCTGTGACCTCTTCGCTGAATGCTGATTCAGACTCTGGCATTGTGCCCATTTTTTGTTCAAGCGAAATACCGATTTCTCGTGCATCCTCTAGTTCTGCAAGATAGCCTGCAAGTGATTTGTCCAGACGCTGCAAGTTACGGAGTCTCTCGAAAATCTCAGAGAACAACTGTTTTTGTCCCTCTGTATAAGCCTGTCTGAATGGTTCAAGTCCAATGATTTTCTCGTGCTCGCAAAGTGCGTCGATACGGTTTTTAAGCTCGACCTCTGCCATCTGGCGTTCTGCTTCCTTTGCGTTTGCAAAACCTTCTGCAGTCTGGATTTTTCCGTCATTCTTGCTTTTGAGCTGCATAAGTCTCTGATGTTCTTCGTTAGGTCCTGTCGGAGCACGTTTTACGACTTTTTCATCAGTTGCGGACGGAATGATGTGTCCTGACGCAATTTCTTTCATCCATTCGTCAAGATAGTAGACTGGCTCACCAGTCTCGTTTTTGAGCAATGCCTTTGAGAAGTAATCTTTTTGTTCTGCCGTAAACAAGGACGGAAGTACAACGCCGTAGCGGATAAGCATTTTCTTTGGCATTGGCATTGTCGGATCAGAAATTTTCTCGCAAGTAAGCTTAAGAAATTCCCACCATGCGGATTGAATCTGCTGTCTGAAAACTACACGCTCTTTTGGATCCTGACAGTTGAGGTACTTAGAAAGCAGCTGATGTACTCGCTGAGACTGCGCGCCTTCTCCTGCCAATGCCGTTTTGTAGTATGTGGTGTCATCAAATACATGGTTTGATTCTTCCTCGAACATTTTTTTTACAGGACGGATTATTTTTCTGCGTGTATCAACTTTGTAAGGAGCTGAATTGTTCTCTGCTACAGGCTCGTCAAATGATGCCGCTTCAAAAGCTGCGTCCGAAAAAGCGAAGCTTTCTTCCATTGTTGGAATGTCATCAGGTTTTGATTCATTCGCATCCTCAAGCAAAGCCGCAATCGTCGGGTCCAAATCGTCATCAGTCATAATGTAAAACTCCCAAAAAAAGAAATAAGAGCGGAATCCCTAAAAAAATTTAGAGGTGCCCAACAATTTTGAAATAAAGAAATAATCAAAATAAATTATACCATAATTGTCACGATTTTGAAATAACAAAATTTGTTTTTGATTTTAAGTTTTTATGTTAACAAGAAGCAGTTGTCTACGAGTCCTAAACGAAGTCGAATGAATGGAGGCTCACTTCGCCAGAATTCAGCATTTTTATCTCTCCGTTTTCTGTCTCTATGACAAGTCTCATTTCCTCATCGACGTCTTTTACAACTGCCTTGTAGCTTTCTCCTGAACCGCCCGCAACTGGATTTACCGTGACTGTCTGCCCTGTAAGCATTGAAAGAGAGCGGTATTCTTCAATCATTTCTGATTTTATATTTGTGTTATCGTTTTCAAACGCCTTATAAAATTCTATGAGATTTTTTACAGTCTCGGCGATTAAGAGGTTTTTGGATAAATCAGGCATTTCCTCGTTTTTAAGAGATTTAGATTCTTCTATGCTTCCTGCGATTTTTGCTATTTCGCCTTCAAGCTTTTGATTTTTGCGGATGTTTATACCAATTCCGACAACAGCCGCATCTATTGAGCCTGTCTCAAAATTTGCGATGCCTTCTACCAAAATCCCGCATATTTTTTTTCCTGCTAAAAAAACGTCATTTACCCATTTTATCGAGGATTTTTCATCGTAAAGTTTTTTGACAGCACGGCTTACAGAAACTGCCGCAGCGGCTGTGTACAAAGCCGGATTCCGTATTCCGCCAGCAGGAGAATATAAAAGCGAGAAGTAAACGCCGCAGTTTTTTGGAGAGACAAAGACTCTTCCCAAACGTCCCTTGCCTCCAGACTGGCTCTCTGCTACAAAAAGAGAAAGGTTTGCCTCTGCTCCCTTTTGTGTGAGATTTCCGCAAGCGTCACGAAATGAGCCGACCTCTACAGCTTTACGTTTTGCTTCTGAATTGGTTGAGTCAATTTCAGAAAATGTGATGACCTTAACATCTGCAATGCCATTATTCTCAAGATAAGAATGTATTTTTTCAGAATCAATTTTATCTGGAATTGCAACAAGCCTATAGCCCTTGTTTGTTACGGCTTCTATGGTAAAACCTTCTTCCCTTAAAGCAGTGATGGCTTTCCAGATTGCAGTCCTGCTTATCTCGCAAGAATCTGCAAGTGCTTCTCCTGAGATGAAATTTCTTGATTTAAGCTGTTCTAGCACGCGTTCTTTTGTCGTCATTTCTTTTTTCCGAGCTGGCAGAAATTTTCTACTCCCGCAGAATAAGCGATGCCCATCCCTGGCTCTTTAAGGCACTTTACTTCTTGGATGGCTTTTAGAACTGGTTCTTTTTTGTCTGCAGGAACAATCATTATAAGCATTTCTTTTTCTGGTACAATATGCACGCCAAAAAATCTTTCGTCAGTTTCCCTTGCGGTTCCCCTCGCATTGACGACTGTTCCGCCGCCTGCACCAGCACTCCTTGCCGCTGCCATTACGTCATCCGCATATCCCTTGTTTACGATGACTGTAATCATTTCATTTGGAGCATTCGTCATGTTTTCTTCTCCTTCGGTGATGTTACCGCTTTTCATCATTGAATTCACGTCTATTGAAAAAAACTCGCCAAAATTGGATTTTTCTTTTGAAGCTGCCCTTATAATGGCGTTTGCAATAGCTTCTTTTGCAGAATTCTCCACGACCATTAGGATAAGGTCTTTTTTTGTTTCGTTAAGCCCAAGAATCGCCGCAAGGTTTGAGCGTGCCAAGCCCCTGCCAATAAGGACTGTGCCACCTCCGCAACCAGCTTCCATAGCCGCCCTCGTGATTTTTTCACCTTTGTCGTGTGGAACGATGCTTATAAGCAGCTTGAATTGAACAGATTCGTCTTTCATTTTGATTTCACCTTAAATACAATGCCAAGAATCTGAATCGCAATCAGAGGTGTCATTGCTACTAGAGAAATTACGCCGAATGCATCTTCTGCTGGATTTCCACCGCTTGCGGCAGAGGCTCCCAGCGAAAAAGACAGTATGAACGTGCTTGTCATCGGACCGCTCGCTACGCCACCCGAATCAAAGGCAATTCCCGTAAAAAGCTTTGGACAGAAAAAAGTGAGCGCCAATGCGAGCACATATCCTGGTAAGAGAATATACCACAGCGAGAATCCGAATATTATGCGTGTCATTGAAATTCCGATTGCTATAGCAACTCCCGTGCTTAGTGCGATAAGCATTACCTTGCGTTTTATTGTGCCTCCAGAGATGTTCTCGACTTGGTCAGTCAATACCCAGACTGCTGGCTCCGCGCATACAGTAACGGCTCCAAATATACAGCCAGTTGTGATTAGAAGAATTATCTGCCATACGCCTGGAATATAGAGCGAGCGTTCCACAAGTCCCTGGGCGTTGTAGAGGATAAGCGATTTGTCCCCGCTTATTGCAAGTTTGCCAAGTACGGCTCCTAGTTCCCTGCCTGCGGGCATAAATCCGCCGTTCGCTCCTGTCATAAAAAGCACTAATCCCACAAAACTTAGGATAATACCTCTTACCATTCTTATAACCTGAAACGGAGGCATTTTTATGAGAAAAATCTGAAATAGCGTAATCATTAAGACAACAGGTCCCAAGGCATTTGCAACTTCTTGCATTATTTTGGGCAGCAGCTCTATGAAAACGGACATATTCGTGAGTGCTGCGTTTTCTGCCTCTGTTGCGGCATGAGTGGCTTCTACCGTGTCCTGCGTGTTTGCGATTATCAATCCGTAAAGGCATACCGCTACAACGGGACCCACAGACGCTATTCCTGTTAGCCCGAAGCTGTCGTCACTTGCTGTTGTTTGTATTTGCTTTCCTGTTGTTTTTGAGCGTACTGCCGCAACACCAACGCCAAGTGCCATTATGAACGGTACTGTCATAGGTCCTGTGGTTGCTCCTCCAGAATCGAATGCGACACCCTGAAATTCCTTTGGCGTAAAAAAAGCAAGAATAAAAACTGCTGAATAAGAAAGAATCAGCAGAACTCGGAGAGGAATAGACATAACGGTTCTGAGGATTCCGAGTGTCACAAAAAGACCCACGCCAAGCGCGATAAAAATTATCAGTCCCCATTTTGAGACGTTCTGGGAGATTCCTTTTACTTGGTCTGCAAGCACCTGAACGTCAGGCTCTGCTATTGTTATTATAAATCCAATGAAGAAAGCGGCTGTAAGCAGTAGTTTTAGATTTCTCTTTGAGGTGAGTGCTGCACCGCTCCGTTCGCCTATTGGAAGAATTCCTATATCAACTCCGAGCAGGAAAAGCGTAAGTCCAAAAATAACAAGAACCCCGCCTAAAAGGAACCGAGAAATCAAATACGTTCCGATTGGTGCTACCGAGATGCTGAGAACGAGCACCAAGAGCATGATAGGTGCTACTGAAAATATAGTCTCTTTGAATTTCTGATAGAAGTTCATGGGTCAGGCTTAGTTTGCAAATTTTAAGTCCAGAAAATATCTGGACTTAAAACATTAGCAGCATTTCCAGCCTTTAGATTCTATGCCGTCCACCCACTGTTTAGCGAATTTTTTTGCTCCTTCCAAATCCATGTCGCGGTAATTTCCGCACTGAATCTCGTTGGCTGCAGGAATTTCGCCTTCCCATGCAATAACTTTCTTAAAAACAGGAAGCAAGTGCTGAGCAATGTATTCTTCTGATACATCGCCCCAAACAGTAAGGTAGAAGCCTGTGCGGCATCCCATCGGAGAAAAGTCGATTACGCCCTCAATTTCATCGCGGAGGTATTCGGCAATGATGTGCTCCATTGTGTGCAACGCGCCAGTTGTCATAAATTCCTTGTTCGGCTGTGTGACGCGGACATCGAATTTTGTTACTACATCGCCCTTTGCGCCTGTCTTTTTTGCGGCAGTGCGCACATAAGGTGCAACGACCTTTGTATGGTCAAGATTGAATGAATCTACATTGTATTTTTTTAGTTCTGGCATGATTACTCCTGTTCAGAAAGTATATAGATTATGAAGAAAAGCAACAATAGAAGAGTTCGGAAAAAACAGCAAAGAATCTTATATTCTCAAACTCTTCAAGTTTTTTGTTACATGTCAAATTCAATCATTTTTTCTACGATACGTGCGCTTAGCTCTGCGGCAACTGGCTCGTTAAAGTCGTAGCCGTTGCTGCTCAAATCATCAGCCATGTCACTCATGCAGCGCAGAATTACAAATGGAACCTTATTCAAGTAACAAGCGTGTGCGATTGCGGCTCCTTCCATTTCAACGCAAGCGGGTGCGAAATTTTCCGCTATTTGCGATTTAACGCTTTTCTCGCTAATGAACTGGTCTCCTGTGGCAATTCTTCCTTCTATCATTTTGTGCCCTTTTGACAGCTCTGAGTCGGCAAAAGCTTTTTTTGCGGCTTGTATCATAGCTTTGTCAGCCTCAAACGCAAAGACATTCATCTGTGGAATTTGACCTTTTTTATAGCCGAATCCTGTTGCGTCCATATCGTGGTAGACAGCATCCGTCGAGACTACAAAGTCCATTACGCCAAGCCCATGAGCCATTGCGCCCGCTATGCCCGTGTTGATGATATGTGTGCAGCCAAACTGCAATGCGAGTCTCTGCGCGCAAAGAGCGGCGTTTACCTTGCCAACCCCAGAGCGTACGAGAACAACGTCAACGCCGTGGATTTTTCCTTCCTCGAACACTATTGAGCCTGCTTCTGTACGTTTTGCATCGTTTCCCATGAGATTTCGTAGAAAAGTAACTTCTACATCCATAGCACCAATAATTCCAATTTTTTTCATATAAATTCCTCTTAATGTAAAGTATGCAATATTTTCGTGTAAATGCAAGAAATTTTCTAAAAAAACGCAAAAAATTCAATTTTTTTCTAAAAAACTATTGCAAAAAATCTCCAATAGTTCTAATATACATTCAGCAGCAAGAAAAGTACTGCGTTTTCTCCTCCTTTAAGCAGTCTTTTCAAAACCTTTTTTTCAAAAAAATAGCATGCCTCCTTGCAAGTATATCTTTTTTGAACGAAAAACAAAAGCTCTGGTCGTCGATCAGAGCTTTTTGTTTTTTAATCGCTCTGTCTTAAAATCTGAACAAAATAATTTTTAGCCTTGTCCGTTAGATTCTAATTGTCTAAAATTAATCTTCATAGCAATTAAAAAAACTTATGGAAAAATTACGACAAACAAGGAGAAAAATAATGGCGACTGACGACGATGTAAGAAAGGTTCATGATGCAGTACGAAGCGGTGACATTGAAACAGTAAAGGAAATGATTTCAAGTGGTGCAGTTGATGTCAATGAATTTGATTCAATAAGTTCATTCCTGCATACAGCGGCTTCTTTTAATCAAATCGAGATAGCAAAGTTTCTTATAGAAAGTGGTATCGATTTAAATATGCTTGACGATACAGGTAAATCAGCCCTTATAGATGCGGTGTTGGAAGGCAATCTTGAGATGGTAAAGCTATTGTGCGAGAGCGGAGCTGAACTTGATACATCAGATCCTGACAACAACCCTTTGTTTCGTTCAGGTCCACGGCATCAAAAAGCGATAGCACAATATCTTGTAGATAGGGGAATAGACATTTACAAGACATATCACATCGGTGATATGGAAAACTGCGACGCATATAGTTGGGCAGAGAAATGGGGCGATTTAAGTGTACCTGCAATCGTTGAAGAAAAAGAAAGGGCAGAAAAAAAACTCTTTAAAATGACGATTAATGGTGATGAAAAGGAGCTTTTTAAGCACCTTGAAGAATACAATATTTCTTGTGTTTCATATAATTCTTTTGATGAAATTCCAGAGCGAAACCGCAGGGTGCTTTGCATCATTGACGGCAAAATTTATTGTGGTGTGTCAGTTCGCCGTCTTGCAATACAAGACAATCTCAAAGGCGTTTCGTTTTCAGTAGTGCAGTAAAATTGCGGATATGAAAGATGAGCGTAGAATCGAAATACCAGGAGAAAAATAAAAATGGAAGAAATTGAAAGAGTATTAACGGAATACGGCATTATCACCTATGACAAGTCAAGGCCGCAGGAAGAGCAATGGGAAATGGCTCCAAAGTGGCCGGAAAAGCCCTATGAAAAATATGACAGGTACATGAATAAATTTTGAAATATTATTGCCAAAATTTATCAAAAAAAATCCGATAAATTGAAATATCGAAAAACTGGAGTTATACTTTAAATATGGCAGAAAATTCAATTCCAAATAGAAAAGATGTTCCATCTAAAGATAAATGGGATCTTTCAACCCTGTATGCATCTGATGATTTGTGGGAAAAAGACCTTGCTGAAATTTCCGTGCTTACAGAAAAAGCTGTCTCATTCAAGGGAAAGCTTGCAGATTCCCCAGAAACGCTTTTGGACGCTATAAAAGCAATTGAGGCTTTGTATCTTAAAATTGAAACTGTTTCAGAATATTCTGGCTTAAAATATACGGCTGATGAAGGTGACAGCACTGCCCACGATATGGACGGGCGTGCAACAATCGAGTCCTCAAAGGCTTTTACGGAGCTTGCGTTCTTTTCTCCTGAGCTTTTGTCTATTCCTGATGAAAAAATCAATGCATGGATTGAACGTCCTGATTTTGCTGATTATAAGATATTCATACAAAAAGAACTTCATTTTAAACCGCACACCCTTTCAGAAAAAGAGGAGCGCATACTTTCCTTGCAGGCAGAGAGCGGGCAGACCGCACAAAATACATTCAGCTTGCTTACAAACGTTGATTTTCAATTTGACCCTGTAAATGTGGACGGAACCGAGTCTCCGCTTACAAATTCGACATATTCAGTATACTTGCATAACCAGAACAGGGAAGTTCGCAAGGATGCTTACACAAAGTTTTACAAGACTTTTGAAGCTCACCAGAACACTATTGCATCCCTCTATGCAGGCTCTGTTAATCAGGACGTGTTCAGGGCTCGTGCATCGGGTTTTAAATCCTCTCTTGAGTCAAAGCTGTTTGGTGATAAAGTTCCTGAGTCTGTATATCGCAACCTTATTGATACTGTCCATAAAAATCTTGATGCCTTGCATTCGTATTATTCCCTAAGAAAAAAGATGATGGGGGTAGGGGAACTTCGCCATTACGATGTTTATGTTCCTCTTGTCAAGGATGTTGCAAAAAAGACATCTTATGACGAAGCCGTTGATATATGCCGCAATGCGTTGGCACCTCTTGGCAAAGAGTACACGGACACTCTCTGTGGCGGCTTGCTCGGTGGTTGGGTTGACCGTTACGAGAACAAAGGAAAGCGTAGCGGGGCTTTTTCGAGCGGCGGCTACAAAGGCTATCCGTACATCTTGCTCAACTACAAGGATTCTAATATCCGTGATGTGTTTACTATGGCTCACGAAGGTGGTCACTCAATGCATTCATGGTATTCTAAGAACAATAATCCGTTCATGCAGTACAACTACACGATATTTGAGGCAGAGGTGGCTTCGACCTTCAACGAGGAGCTTGTCTTTGAGTATTTGTTAAAAAATGCAAAGGACGCAGAAACTCGCAAGTATCTGCTTTCTATGCGAGCTGATGATATTCTTGCAACCCTGCACAGACAGACAATGTTCGCGGAGTTTGAGCTTAAAGCCCACGAACTTGTTGAGAGCGGAGTTCCGCTTAGTGCCACGGTTCTTCGCCGAGAGTACAGAAAGCTTTTGGAATTGTACTTTGGTCCTGAAATGGTGTTTGAGGAGAACTCCGACATGGAGGGATTAAGAATCCCGCATTTCTATAATGCGTTCTATGTTTATAAGTATGCTACGGGAATTTCAGCCGCCCTTGCGTTGGCAAAGCGTGTTACCGAAGGTGGAGAGGCAGAAAAAGCCGATTACTTTAAGTTCCTTAAATCTGGTGGCAGTCGCTATCCAATTGAAAGCCTTAAAGTTGCTGGCGTTGATATGTCTTCTTCCGAGCCCGTGCAGAGTGCGTTGGACACATTTGAGCGGCTTACAAAAGAGCTTGCGACGCTCTGATATTTTCTCAAAAGCGAAAGTATGTATGCCGATATATAATAAAAGAGTTTTATTTTAATTTTTGGAGTTATTTATGATAGCCAAATCTGAATTTTATAGATTCTTTAAAGAAATCCCAAAAGCAGAGATTCATGTTCACTTTGAAGCTATTATAAGAAGAGACTCCATAAAAAAGCTTTATCAGAAAAAATTCGGACATGAGATGTCGGATGAGGAAATTACTGAACTTTTCTCATATAATGACTTGAACGGCTTTATTCAGGCTTATCTGAAGGTTCAGGACTTGTATACTGAGGTAAGCGATTTTGACCTTGTATTCAAGGATTTCAGGAATTATCTTATTGAAAATGGTATCTCATACTGCGAAGTGTTTGCTTCGCCTTCCGCATTCTTGAAAAAAGGCTTTGATTTTGCGGAAATGATGCAAAATTATAAGCGCAATATTGAGAAAATCGAGAAAGAAACTGGAATCATCATACGTATGCTTATAGATGTTTCCCGCACTTTTGGACCTGAAAATGCTGAGCATAATCTTACGCTCTTGCTTGAGAATAAAATCCCCCAAGTTATAGGTATTGGCTTGGGTGGTTCTGAATCAAAGGGACCTGCGAAGGATTTTGGCGCAGTGTTTGAGAGAGCAATAAAAAACGGGCTTCATGTCGTTGCTCACGCAGGTGAGGACATGGACGCATTTTCTATCTGGGATTCGCTTAGAATCCTTCATGCGCAGCGAATTGGACACGGACTTACGACTTATCAGGATGAGGAGCTTATCCGTTATATGGAAAAAGAGCAGATTCCGCTTGAAGTTTGTCCGACTAGCAATGTCTTTACAAAAAAATATGTTTCAAAATTTTCTGAGCACCCTGTCCGTGGTTATTTTGACAGAAATCTGCTTGTAACGATTAACACCGATGACCCGCTGTTTTTTGAGGTTTCTCTTATTGACGAGTATTGGAATATCCACTCTAAATTGAATTTTACCAAACCGCAGCTTAAGCAGATTATAATCAACAGTTTTAAGGCTTCTTTCTTGGAGGAAGAGAAAAAAGCATATTTCATAAATCTCGTTGAAGAAGCTTGGTCAAAATAAGACATGGCAACAATTGGGGATTTTATTTCGATTAAAAAAAATGATGCTTATCAAAACCTGATATTCGGAGCACGCTATCCTTCATATATAAACTGGTCAGGTTTTTTTATACCAGATTTTCCTGCAGACGGCTTATGTTTGGAGACTGATTTTCAGAATGACATTAGGGATTATACCCTTGCACGCTTGGAGACAGAGCCTGCTGTTTCTAAGCTTTTTTCTCTCAGCGCGGCGGAGCTGATTGGCGACAGGGTGTCTGTGGCTGAATCCGTTATTGATACAGGAATCTTTAAAACATATTCTTCTGTAGACCAGTTTTTAACAATATTGGTACAGCTTCGCAATAAGTATGAAAAAGATATTTCCTTCAATTATGCTCTTGCTTTAAATACGGACAACGTTGGTAATCTATCCTCTGATGCGGTCAACAGGATTGAAAGTCTTATTCAAAGCGATTTTTTTTCGTCGCTTACTCTTTATGGGGATTTTAATCAGCAGCTCAGCAGGGTCAGCTTTTTTCTGAAACTTGCGAAATTTTACGAGATGCCGATAAACTTGCACCTCTTGCAGAATCTGCAAGGGCAAGAAAAATTGCCAAATTTGATAGATTTGCTTGAGCCAAAGAAAATTATTGGAACTGCGGAGCAACTGGCTAAAGCAATGCCGCTTTTTAAGTCCAAGCCTGTAAAAGCCGTTGTAATACCGGGATATGTAAAGCTTGAGCCTCAGAAAAATGCCGAGAATTTGCGATTTTTGCTTGATTCTGGCATAAAAGTTCAGCTGTGCACCGACAACTTGCTTTTCTATAACTGTTCTCTGAGCGAATTTGCATTTTATCTCTGCAATACAACGCTTTTTACAAAGCAGGAGCTTGTTTCTCTTCTGACCGCTTCTATTTAAGATAAACCATGAGAAGCATTATGTCTGAGTTTCTTATGCCGGAGATTCGGCTTGCCTGTCCGAGCGTAAGAGGTCGAATCTGCTCAAGCTTCTGTCGGCTCTCTGCGCTTAAGGCCGGAATCTTGCCGTAGTCAAAATCTGCTGGAATATGGAAGTGCTCCATTTTGTGCATTTTTGCGACGCGTGCATCCTGTTTTTCTATATAATACTTATATTTAGCATCTTCTTGCGCTTCTTCCCAGACGAGGGCAGAAAACCCTGGGTTCTCAGCGGACGGATTTTTGAGGATTATTTCTGTCGCCTCATCAACCTGCTCATATTTTGTCTTCATTGCATTGAGCTGGCTTTCTGTTTTTAGACCAACGTCAAATGCTTTTTGTGCGAGCCTGCGGTCTGCCGTGTCATGTCTGAGCTTAAGCCTGTACTCAGCTCTTGCCGTGAACATTCTGTATGGCTCTTTTGTGCCCAAAGTTACCAAATCGTCAATTAAAACGCCAATGTATGCTTCGTCTCGTCCAAGAACTAGTGGCTCCCACTCTGGAATTGAGCGGAAGTGTTCTTTTCCCTGTTCTTTTTGATAGCTTTCAAGAAGCGTGTTTACGGCATAAGTCTGTTTTTTTGAGATTTCTGCCCATTTTTTTATTTCTTCCTGTGAAGCGTACGGCGTAAAGTGAATTGCTCCCTGCTCCATGCTTGCAGGAATTTGTCCAAGTCCGTCCTTTGCTTTGCACAGGTCTCCGCAGAGTGTTTTGTGAGCGCGGGCATATAGACCTGCGTTTATACCTGCTACTAGCCCTTGCCCCGCTGCTTCTTCGTAGCCTGATGTTCCGTTTATTTGACCCGCGTTGAAAAGCCCTGCCACTCGTTTTGTCTCTAGCGACGGAAAGAGCTGTGTCGGCTCTACGTAGTCGTATTCTACTGCATAGCCTGGGCGTGCGACATGACTGTGCTCAAAGCCTGGTAACGTCCTGAGAAATGCGTCCTGAACCTCTTCTGGCAGAGAAGATGAGAATCCGTTGAGGTAAATTTCATCGGTCATAAGACTTTCTGGCTCAACGAAGAGCTGGTGCCTTTCTCGCTCTGTAAAACGCATTACTTTGTCTTCAATGCTTGGGCAGTATCGCGGACCAATGCCATGAATCTTGCCAGAATACAACGGCGAGCGGTTTATGTTCTCTCGGATAATCTTGTGAGTTTCTTCGTTTGTATATACGAGGTGACAAGGAACCATCGGTCTGTCCACTTTTTCGTCATCAAAGCTGAACGGAACTACGACAGAATCTCCTGGTTGTTCTTCAAGCTTAGAAAAATCTATTGTATGCCGAAGAATTCTTGGCGGTGTTCCTGTTTTGAGTCTTCCTGTCGTAAAACCAAGCCTGTTCAGGGATTGGGTTAGACCAAAAGCTCCCTGCTCACCGACTCGTCCGCAAGGTGCGTCATATTCGCCTATAAAAATGCGTCCGCCCAAGAAAGTTCCTGTTGTAAGTACGATGGAGCGAACAGGGATTATTCGCCCTCGTTCTGTTACTATGGCCGTAACTTTCTGCCGTTTGCCAGAACGTGCGGCATCTGTCAGGATTGCTGATTCCGTGTATTCGCCAGGTATAGAGCCTGTCTGCGAGCTGCCTGAATCAGGTGGCAGACTGTTCTCGCTTTCTGTCGTGAGTATGTCCACGACGGTGTCCATAAGGGTGAATAGATTTTTTGTTGTCTCAACTGTCTGTCGGGCAAGCTGTGAGTATAAAATTTTATCTGCCTGTGAGCGTGGAGCCTGAACGGCTGGACCTCGGCTCTTGTTCAGCATTCGGAACTGAATCATTGATTTGTCAATCAGCTTTGCCATTTCGCCGCCGAGGGCATCAATTTCACGAACTATGTTTCCTTTTGCAATGCCGCCGATTGACGGATTGCAGCTCATCCTTGCGATTGAATCAATTGTCTGTGTGATAAGGATTGTTTTTAGCCCCATCCTGGCTGAG
>Ga0256405_10006303_pt1 | contig 19176 bp, 22 predicted proteins | sample RumenRJG_02DNA_FD_189096 | JGI IMG/M metagenome (GOLD analysis project Ga0256405, IMG submission 189096) | Bovine rumen microbial communities from Lethbridge, Alberta, Canada - RJG_02 | ecosystem: Host-associated > Mammals > Digestive system > Stomach > Rumen | place: Canada: Alberta... | reverse complement strand
TTACCCATAGAAACGGAAAGACTGCTCAGATAGCTTTTGAGTTCATCGCTCATCAGGATATCCTTCGCAGTCAGCTTGTTTTTCTTATCCAGTGCGAGCTTCCGCACTTTTGCTCTTATGGCAGGGTCAAACCCCATACCGTTCTCCCCTTTCTCAAATTGATGTTGTCAGCGCTGCCATTGTGGCGGCGACACAGCCGTCCATAATCTCCTGCAGGGTATCCGGGTCGGAGCAGGCTTTGCTAACCACCGCTTCTCTGCAGGTATCTGTAATTGCCGCCTCCCCTTCAATCATGACTAGCTGAACCCAGCGCTCCAGCTCTACAATGGAAATATCTCCTTCCGTGATATCCCGGTCTTTGCAGTATTTCCTGATTGCTTCCCACACTTGGTACATCTCGTCCAGCAGCTGGTCGTCATCGAATCCGGTGTTCAGCATGATACGCTCAATGACACGTTCTTTGGGCAGCTCATAGGAATCGATCACAAAGTCCATTCGGCGCATAAAAGACGGGTCTACCGGGCGGCTGGAATTGTATCCGACGTTGTCTGTCCAAAGAACCAGTGCATCATGATGGCGGCGAACGTAGCCGCCTGTCGGCAGGGGAATTCTGGATCCGGGTTTATCAAAATTGTTGAGTCCGACCAGAGTAGCCGAATCACGGATCCGCCCGAACTCGGAAGGCTCCACAATCCACCCCTTCTCCAGTGCCGTTACAAACGGTGAGACGACAAGCTTGAAGTGTGCCGCGTTGCTGCGTGCTACCAGCGCCTCGTCTCTTGCCTGCATCACACTCTCCGGATCAATGTCCTCCTCGATTTTTCCTGTCAGGACTTCATATGCTCCAACAGGATCCATCTTAATCTCCTCAAATGTCGGCAGGCTTGCGGCCATTGCGGCAGAATCCGAATCCGGGTTTGGAACAAACTGGCTCAGGAAATCATTCAGTTCCGTCTGGCTGCTGCAGGTGATGCGGACAAACGGCGTATTGAGAATACAGGCAAGGATCTCAGCGCCGGTAGATTTTCCGAAACCCGTTCCCCCGCGCCAGCACATGTTGTTGATAGGCACCTTGAATTCCCGGCTCTTCACGAACCGCCTGGCAATTGTCATCACTTCTGAAGGTACCGGCATATCGTCCGGAAATACCGGAATCATTGCTTTTTCTTCCTTCGTCCACTCTCTGCCGGATGTATACCCGGCAAATTCCGCCTTTGCTGATGCGATATCCATTTTCCCAGTTGCAGCAGCATTGGACAAACCTGCAGGCACCAAAATATCCGGGTTCCCGCAGAAGACTTCTGCTGATGCAAACTCGTTCGCATCGATTCGCCGGGTCGTAAGCAGGCTGATATTTCCGTTTTTCAGGCTGCACGGAATCCCGTTCTCGTAGGTCAGTCCGTAATACAGAGCATCATTTACCTTGTTGACGGCATCCTCAGGCATCACCCCGGTTGCTTCGAACTCTTTTCTGCAGTTCTCCAGAAGCTCCCAGGTGATTGTCCGGTCATTGCCGCTCGCTCTGGCTCTGTCTGCTTCAATCAGAATAAAAAGCGCCAAGATGGAAGACGGATCAAAATTGGTATCTTTGTTTCCAAGCCCGGGAATCGTCTTGTGACGTCCGGTCTGTTCCCGGATTGCCGCGGTTAAGGCGCCGTTTGCCTGTGCGGCTGCCAGAACGACTGTTCCGTCCGGACGTTCCCACTGGGACGCATAGCTTCCTGTGGTAACCCTGCAGATGCCGATCTCTGCATTTTTGCGGTCGGTGACACTGAGCAGTGCCCGGACACAGAATGCGTTGAGCTTGGTTGGCATTTGGGCGCTGCTGGTATTGTATCCGGAGCACCAGTCGTGATTGGTGGAATTGCTCCAGCCGATATAGGGTGCCGGACGGTTCTCCGCCTTCCACCCCTCCTGATTCTTAAACAGAGCGTAGCTGTCTACTCTTGCAGTTGCCATTGTGAGTATCCCCTTTCCGATCAGATTGATAAAAGCATATAAAAAGAGCCAGATTCATCGTTCTTTCGATCAATCTGACTCGTAAGAAAAAATAGTTTTATATAAACGGTAAGCCCGGCGGCATGATTCCACCATGAGCTAATTCCGACTAATTGCTTTCATTATATGTTTCTCAGCCTTAAATGTCAATTTTGGCAACATTTCAGCAAAAGCCTGTCTATCAAGCCCGGGTTGGATTCTTTCCGTACTTTCTGACAAGAGAACCCGCCAGCCTGCTGATAGGGAGCAAGTACAGATAGCAGGCTGCCAGGATGCTGGCGGTTGGAGCATTCACCGTAGCAAGAGGGACTGCTGATGCAATAGACCAGGGAATCAGTGGAGCAATCACAACGGCAGAATCCTCCAGATCGAGAGCAAGCTGCTCTTTCTCTTCTGCCAGATCACCGCAGAGCTGGTGAGTGAGCATGATAGCCAGGGTCTGATTGCAGGAAATTGCGGTGCCTGCAACACTCATAAGCACCATGGCTCCAAACGGAGTAATTTTATCGGCAAGACGGTCAATACCGTGCTTCACTCCATCCAGAATCCCTGTGCCTTGGAAAAGGCCGGCGTAGCAGGATGAGATCAGAATAATGCCAGACACATTCAGCATCGAAACCAGTCCGCCGCCGTTAATCATTCTGGCGACATCCGCATCAGCGCCTTCATAGCCAAAAACCGCTGCTTTCAGAAGCTCTGAGGCACCGCTTCCCTGTACGGTCAGGGCAAGAACCACTGCGAGACTGATGCTGACCGCGAGCGTAATGCGCACCCGAACTCGAAAGGCTGAAACAACCAGTACCGCAATCGCCGGAAGCACGCAGACCCAGCTCAGGACAAACTCCTTTGAAAACAGCGCTTTCACATCCAGCAGTTCGCTTCCGTGACTTCCCCGCATGCCGGCGAGAAGATAAACCAGACAGCTGAGCAGGAAGGGCAGCAGGGCAGTTTTTACCATTCGGCGGATGTTTTCTGTAATCTCCGTATCTGTCAGCGTACAGACCAGCAGAGCGCTGGTAGAGACAGGAGAGCAGCGGTCGCCAAAAAAGCTTCCTGCCAGGATCGCGCCCCCGGTCCAGAACGCACTCACGCCCAAGGTATTTGCCATGGTCATGCAGATCACGCCCATGGTTGCCGCGGTTCCAAAGGACGTTCCTGTCAGGACTGAGACAAGGCAGTTGAGCAGAAAGCAGACCGGAAGGAACACTGAAGGCCGGATCAGTCTGGCAGAGTAGCATATAATGGCAGAGACCGTTCCTGATGCGCGCCAGCACGCTGTCAGGATACCGATCAGGAGCATGGTGATCATGATTGGTCCCGCAGTCCAAATGCCTCCGAGCATCAGTTCTCCCAGTTTTTTCCAGCTGAGCCTTTTGAATTTCCCGTAGCAAAGGAAAAGTCCGAGACCAATCAGCAGTGCCGGAATCAGCGGAAGATCCAGCAGAACAAATATAAGCAGTATTGCCGCAAAGACGGCCAATGTCAGATATGCCATTCCGCTCTCACACGTCACAATCTATCACGCCAATTTTCGCCCGATTTCAGTTTAGTTCGCCTGTTGCTCGGATGCAAAGTCTAAAGCAAGTCCGGAACCAATCACTTCTCCCATCAGTTTGCTGCGCATTTCAACGGGCAGTGCGCTGCAAATCCCAATCATCTGAAGTGTTGTGCGGTCTTTCAGTTCACGGATTTCATCTCCATCGCGATAGAAACAGGGCGTTCTCAAAGTAAAATCTTCCGCGATAAAGTAGTCCAGAGCGAGCCCTGTTTCAAAGGACAGATACATCAGTGAATTCAGCCGGGGACTCTCCCGCTTAAAATCATCAACAAAGAACTGTCGGACATAGTTTCTGAGGCCATAAGGGGTTTCCGGTCCCAGAATCTGATACCCCTGCGTTCCTTGGTCGTAGACGAGTTCAAACAGCCTTTCACCGATCAGCGTCGAAAGATTTCGATGAGGCGCATTTTCTATCTCCTGCGGATTCTGCTTTTGGAATATGGCCTGCTGAACTTTTGCCTTGCGAAGCAGGGCTTCTTTTTCCGCATCAGATAATTTCGCCATTGCCGTGGCCACCTCAGCATAAACAGTCGGAAGAAGGATTTTTCCTTCTGTTCCAAACATCAGCTTGTGGCAGGACTCTCTCATATAGTTGTAGGCAAACGGAACCATCACTGCTGCGCTGGGGCTGAATGGTCTCTTCCCCTGAATATACTTGGAGAGCAGAGTCTTGTCGATGCCAGAAAGTTCTGTTGCCTTGGTGCTTTCGCCTCTTGCAGTCACCTTTTCAGCGACATGGCGTCCCGCCTGAAACTGTGCCAGGATCATCTCCGGAACACGATCTGGAGGGAATCCGTATTCTTCAGCAATTTTATCAGTCACTTCCAATGTGGAGATCCGAAACCTGACATCCATAGGCTCAATTTCCCTCAGAGCCTGCTCATCAAAATACGGATATGTAAGTGGAATAGCGTAGATCTTATTTAAGGTGCTGCTTTTCATACGACACCTCCCTTTTCAACTGCCGTCTGCACTGCCTGAAGAACCATCTGTTTCCTTTCCTCCGGGAGGAAGCAAAACAGATCCATAATCGTCTCTGTCTCCCCATCTTTCGCCAGCACTGTCCTCGATTCGTCCAGGCCCAGCAGCCAATGAGGTGACACATCGAAACTCATGGACATATACGGGATCATATTCAGTTCAATAGCATTAAAACTGAATGGGGTGTACCGGCGATTGTAAATATCGTTAACGCCGAGCTCTTTAGTTTGCCTCTTCATCTCAGCATTACAATACGTACGCACGGAACTGGCTTTTGTCAGCCTGAGGAGTGGGGTCATAGATTCATACTCGCTGCTTTTGAAAACCTCCGGAAGAATACGGTTAATCAGTGCCAGAACCTGCATCCTCTGGGAATGAGAGAGGATCTCACAGCAGGAGCACATTGCCGTTTCCACTTCACTCGACCATTGCGGTTCAACATAACGGTTCTCCGGATCCTTTGAGATGCATTTCAGTATATCCAGATACCCAAGGCCGGCGATGTCCAGAAGTTCCGGCAAATGTTCATAGCAAAGCCGTTTAGGCCATCCTGACCGTGGCTTGTCATTCTGCATTGGAGTATTCCTAAGTTTAAATTCGTCAAGAGCCTTTTTCCTGTTTTCTTTATCTTTTCGGGTCTGGGCGTTGTCCCCTGACCCTGTCTTCAATTTGCCCTCTATTAAACTATATATCTCCTGCTCATCTTCTTTTGACAGTCGATGGTAAGTCTGCTCTTCATTCATTATACCCATAGTTCCTCCCAGATTATTCTTAGAGCCAGGTTCTTTGACATGTTTCAAAACATTGCATATAATAATTCACAATGAGTCAAATAAAAGGAGTTAACAATGCCAGAAAATCATAAGATTTCAAACGATATTCCACTGGAAAGCCCATCAAACCTTGATTGTATGCTAATTGACAAAAAAGAAAAATCGAATAATAACGGTGACATTTTACTACTTCCGACCCAACTTGTAAACTACCGAAATAAAAATTATTTTGCCTCGGTTGCAGCTCTCGTTCTTGGCTTCGGTTTTTCACTTTATGTAGGGGATAAAATGCCCTTCCTGCTCTGTACCTTATTCGCCTCTTTTTTCTTCTGCAAAGGAATATCGGTAGCTGAACGGTATCACAAGGGCAGAATTGCCGAGCTTACAGCAACCTGCACGGGGATCATGCCTTCGTTCTACAGAGATCGGTTTACCGTGACATTCGCAGCAAGATCCGATGGCGATGATTATGTGTACTACAGATTTATCGTGCCAAACAAGCATAATCAGGAGGAATTTGTCATTGGCGCAATGTATGTGATCTATTTTGATCGGGAGACCGTCCGAACACTTTTAGGATATTTGCTTCTGAGTACTATCCCAGCATGATTGCGGCAATCTTCAAAGGGAGACAGCACTTCCGCATTGTTTTCCTGTACTTATGCAGAAGCCCCTGGTGCATCACCAGGGGCTTCACACTGTTATTGATCTATAATGGTTCCGTCAGGTCTTCATACCCTATTGACGCTGATTTCATGCGTCTTAATCGGTTCCTCAGCCGCACCGTATCCAAAGGACGCAACCAGAGCCGGGGTGAATCCTTCGGGGATTTGGAGCCTTTCCCTCAGCTTCGGATTTTGAGCAATCACCGCGGACGCTCCGCCCCATATAATATTGTCAATGCCCAGGTCTGTAGCGGCCAGCGCCATATTTTCCAGAACCGTTGCCGCATTTGCCATCTCAATCCCGGGCATCTTAGCAGGCTTCGAAGAAACCACAACCATGGTAGGTGCGCCAAAGTTCTTGTTCATACGTCTCCCAAGCACTTTTGCCACCAGCTCGGTGACGGCATCTCCAATCTCGTTCAGGATAGCCTTATCCTGAATGACCGTAAGATGCAATGAATCATATGCGGAAGATCCAACCGGTGCTGCCATTCCCGCCTTCAAGATCGTTTGCAGCGTCTCCTCAGGAATCTGTTCTGGCTTATAATTTCTCACGGATACTCTTTTCGCAATTGCTTCCAGTGTGTTCACGTCTTCACTCCTCCGACAGTCATTTCAGATATCCCATATTGGATAACCAGTTCCGTATTTCTGCTTCTGTCTCCTTTTTCATCTTCTGTGCATCAGCACCCTTCAGGGCAAGATAGGTTCTATGGTTCGCCTGTGGAAAATCCGCCTTAAGCTGGGTCTGGATTCCATCAGCGTGGCCTACATACGTTGTAAAAGGGACAAGATTGATTCCTGTCGGATCATGCCTATCAAGGAACGTGTACGTAATCATCGGCCAGCGCATAAACCACGCCGGACCACCGATAAATACCGTCCTGTATTTGCCAAAATCCGGAACATCGTTCTTATATGCAGGACGGATATCTCCCCTGATTTCCTTTTTCGCGACAGCCATAAGAGACATAAAGTTATCCGGGTAATAGCCTTCCTCCTCCGGTTCCAGAATGAAAAGATCGGCGCCTGTCAATTCCGCTATCTTCTCCGCGAAAACCTGCGTATTTCCTTTCTTCAGGTTTCCGTTTGCCTGCACTCCCTTGCTGGATGAAACGACCACCAGTAGGTCCGTTTCAGGGCTTCCGGGAATAAAATTCTGATTATTCATCTTGACAACCTCCTCCGTTGTGCATATGATTATACGCATATCCAAGGATTGTTCAAGTACGATATTATTTTAGAAATACTATTAAAAACGAAAGTATTGGAGGATCGAATGAAAGACTATTTTTCTGAGGAGCTGTTTGAGTCCTGCCCGGTTGCGGAGATCCAGCCGATTGTACACGGAAAGTGGGCTATGGTGATCATCTATTTTCTCAGCAAAGGCACGCATCGCTTTGGCGAACTCAGCCGGAAGCTCCCCATGATCACGCAGGCAAATCTGACCAAAGAGCTGAGGATGCTGGAGCAGTATGGAATGGTACACCGTGAGGTATATCGCGAAGTACCGCCAAAGGTGGAGTATTCTCTGACGGATATAGGGAGACGTTTCCTGCCTGTCATGGATTCCTTAAGTGAATTTGCCCTCGCGTATCATGAGAAAATGAACAAGTCATAATTCAAGGCTCCATGAGCAACATTTCCAGTTGATGCGAAATGGTCTTGCAAACCAAATTCGGGCCAGAGATTAGTCTGACCCGACAGTTATTGAAGACCCTTCATTTATCAGCTGCTGCTCGCTATCATCAAGTGAAATTCTGAATTTCATGGCTTTTGTCAAAATCTCTTTGGCCCGACGGTCGCGCTGAATTCGGAGAACCGTTTCAATTCGCGTTGATAGATTCTCATCGATCGTCAGGGCCTGTTTTTTATTCACTCGGATGGCATAAGGTTCTTGGCTTTTGATCGCTGCGTTCAGCAATCGAAGCTCATCTAAAGCATTATTTATTTCATCCAACGCGCGCAGCTGTGCATCGTCCTGAATCAGAACTGCCATTTTTCAACCCCCTCTCTCAATAATCCGCCGCAGCGAACAGGCCTACATCATCCGGATGCAAATAGCTGTTAAATGATTCCACCGTAAATGGAGCAAACGCATCGTAGCCGATCAACACAAGCTTCAGCTCATCATTCTCCCCAAGAGTCCGTGCTGCCAGGCCATTTGCCTGAGGTTCCGGGACAAAATACACTGTAAAAAAACCGTATCCGTCGCAATTGATGTTAACGGCATAGATATCGCAGTTGCTGAATTTCCCTGACGAAACGACGTTCCCATCCGCATCATAGAGCCTGTTATAGTAGGTTCTCGTAACGCTTTCCACAACAGCTGACCGGGCTTGAGTTTCAAGCTCTTCCTCTGTTATGCCAAGAGTCATCTGTTCATTGCCGTTAATCAGATATTGAATCGTCTCTGGAAGCAGGTGCTCTCTTTGCACCGTCGTAAGCTTATTGGTATGTTTTACATCGTTATTGATCAGATTCCCTAGGCAGTATTCTTTTGCTGCCTTGTCGAACAGGATATCTGCGTGAGCCGCCCCCATCAATGTGCCGTCAGATAGCCTGATAATGAGAACGCGCAGGGTATCTCCCGCATTCTCCAGGCCGCCGTAGGCTGGGCTGTCTGTCCATCGGACTCCATAGTGTTCCTGGTCCTGAGCAACTGCAGGCACCACTTTGTCATACGTTCTTCCGATCACAGCGAAGTCGGTTTTGCCGCTATATTCCGTATTCCATGCCGGTAAAGCAGACGTCTCGGAATATTCCAACGGAACGCGGTCTGTCCGCATCAGATATCCGTATGCTTCATTCGGATTCCCCGCATAATCATATTCGAAGTGGGGATTCAGATACAGTGCATCCGTCACGCCACTTTGCTCCAGGCCAAGAAAAAAGGTCATCCCATAGCCGGTTTGAACGGACAGCCGGCAGCTATTGTCGTAAATGCCCTCTGATCTTACTCTTGTCGCCTGATTTCCGTCTTCCAAGATGACAATTTCGTCCTCCGAGGCCGGAGAAACAACGATGTCAGTCTGCGCATCTCCAGGTCTTGCTGTCGGATCTTTGCCATCATCTTTTTTCTCTTTTATTCTCATCTCCTCTTTGGTTGAGAAAACAACGACTGCCAGTATCATGCCAATCAAAGCTATAGCAATGATTAACATCACGACGGGGCTCCTTCGCATTCTTCCTCTGTCACTTCTGGTTTTCAATGCACTGGTACTCCTTGTCAATTTCGAGCAAATTCATATAGATCTCAGATATTCTAAGCCCGCTCTTTTTCTGAATCCGTCTTGCTGTTTTCAGCGGCATATGCGCTAAACCGTTCAGGATATTTCCCATTTCCTGTGCTGTCACTCCCGCTATACTGGCAAGATCCCGCATTGAAATGAGATTATCCCTTTTCCATTTCTCAATGCACCTGTAAAGCGGATAGTATGAAACCATCGGATGAAGCGCAGTAGTCCTGCAAAGGATTTCAGTTACCTGCCCTTCTGATAAGCCGTGCGTCTCTGCAACGGAATGAATAGTGAGCGTCTCAATCCTGTTTTTCCCAAACTCCATCACCTTTTTTCTGGTCGGATAACGCTCCAGATAATCCATCACGATCTGAAACTCCTCTGCCATTGAAACGTTTTTCGACTCCGCAGCATTCTTCTCCATTTTTTCCCGCTTAGGAAGCTTTGACAGAAGGCTGTAGATATATGTTCTGGAAAGTCCCATATCCGCAGAGATTAACGCCACCGGCTCACCACGAAGCCGTCTTCGGATAATTTCTCTTGTCCGGTCATACTTACCGTAACTTGCCATACCAACCTTTCACCACCAGCTGCTCTCTCAACTTTCCCTATCTTATTACGATGGGAAAACGCCGTTCATTTTCGCCCCTATCTCAGAGGCGGGGTTCCAGCCTCACACAGTTATAGATCAATTTAAAGTTTTGCCAACTTTTTGAGACATTCGTTTCCCGGTCTTGTGATTCTCTTATTTCCTTGGCACCCAGCACGAATTAGTTCAGTTTTCCTCACGATCCTGGAGCAATCTTATTTTCCTCTCAACTTCACCATGAATTAGCGCGGCTTATTCAATATGGTGATTATAAATTTGTTTTTACTTTATGTCAATTTTACAAGGTTTAAGAGCGATGGTATAATCGAAGTCATCAATTTACTGAAAGAAGGGGTTACATGAAAGCTGTCCGATGGCTTCTTCCCGTTGGAATATGTGCGGTTCTTCTCTGCACCGCGGGTTTCAGCAGCTACAAAATCTACGGCATCCTGCAGGGATACAGCACTGCGAGGCACACCTACGAAGACATCAGGGAATCGTACGTTGATTACGATGCCAGCGCCAGTTCCGAAAAGATATCTGAAGGGACAAATAAGGATGTTCCAACTGAAAATTCCAGTCTCCGGGATTCTTCTCCTCTGAAGATTGACTTTGAAGATCTCAGACGCAATCTGAACCCCGAAGTGATCGGCTGGATTTGGTGCGAGGACACCGTAATCAATTACCCGATTGCCCAGCATTCCGACAATGAGTATTACCTGAATTACAGCATCAGCGGAGAACAAAACGCAAGCGGCGCGATTTATTTGGAAACGGCGAACTTCAGCGATTTTCGGGACACAAATAACATTCTTCACGGCCATCATATGGGAGACGGCTCTATGTTTGCTTCACTGGATCGCTGGCAGGCTAAAGACTATTTGGAAGCCCATCCTGTGATGTACCTGAATACGCCCAACGGAAACTACCGGATAGATATCTTTGCCGGATTCACAACGCCGGCAAATTCCAAAGCATATCAATATGAATTCATCAGCCGGTCGGATATTCAATCCTGGATCGATTGGGTTCGGACTGAATCCGTCATTAATCCAGACCTTAAGCTTTCACCTGACGACCGTTTTCTGACTCTGAGCACCTGTGCTTACTCTTATGAGGATGCGAGAACCGTTTTGATCGGCCGACTTGAACCTGTTGGATGATCCCCCAAGGTCATTGGCATCCTTCATCGATATACCCGTATCATTTGCAACAGCTTTTGTAAACTGAGCGTCAAAAAAAGACCTCGTCCCCTCATTTGACACAGGGAACGAGGCCTTCTTTATTGAAATTCGGTTATCCGTTTACCTTTTCCTTAAATGCCTTGCCGGCCTTGAAAACCGGAGTCTTGCTGGCAGCAAACGTCATCTTCTCGCCGGTAGCAGGATTGCGGCCCTCACGAGCCTCACGCTCTTTCAGGGAGAATGTTCCAAAGCCAATCAGGCTGACGGAATCTCCGGCTGCAACTGCATCCTGGATGGCACCAAGGACGCTCTCGACTGCGGCGGCAGCCTGCTTCTGGGTCATTTCAGTTCCCTCGGCAACCTTCTTGACGAGTTCTGTTTTGTTCATAAAAAACCTCCATAGATAGTTCTATACTCAATTTTTGAGCACGCAAAGTATATCATATTCTCCAGAGAATGCAAGCCTAACATGAGGCGCCTTTCCAACAGCGGGCGCTGATCGAGCTATACCGGTCTCATTTGCTTTCCCTCCTCTACCATTTGCACCACAGGTTCATATACTGAAAGCAGGATTTCTTGTCGCTGGCTGTTCTTTTCACGCAAAGACTTCGCCAAAGACGATTTTCTCTGTCTTCTTAACTGTATCCCAGCATTCCGGGCAGTACCATCGTCCATCTCCTGTAACAGTCCAGCCCTCTTTCTTCACAAACCTTTTGGCCTGCCTCATAGAAATGGGCTGGTTCGTCCAGACAAATGGATCCTCTCCACAGCGATCACAAGAAACATAAATGTTGTAGGCCATCCTGCCCTCTCCTCCTCAGTTAATTTTTCAATATCGTTTTTTTGCTTTATGGCAATTTTAGCCTATTAAAAAGGCACTTGAAACAGTGTTCGTGCATAGACATGGTTGACCGGAACATATGTTCCTTCCATAAATCTGGAGTCATTTGAGTTTTCTCTGTTATCTCCCAGCACAAAGAGTTTTCCATCGGGAACAGTAAAGACCGGAGTAACCGAGTAACTAACCCCTTGCTTCAGGAGATACGGCTCGTCAAGCTCCTTTCCGTTTCGGAAAACTGTTCCTCCCGCGAAGCTGATTTCATCCCCTGGGAGTCCGATCACTCTTTTTACCAGAAGACGGTTTGTTTCGGCATTCTCCCGGAAAACAATAACCGCACCGTAATCAGGCATAGGGTCGCTAATCAGGTAAATCAGCCTGAGATTCACAATAAACCGGTGGCTTCGAATCGTAGGCTCCATGGATTCGCTTGGGACAAAATTGATGGAAAGGACATTTGTGAAAAGGAATATCGCCGTCAGGCAGGATATGATATACGATGCAGCCTCCTTAACAATTCTTTCTTGCTTGCCGCCGTTTCCCTCATCCTGCCACTTTATAATCGGCCTATTGTTCGCTGTTTCGTTCCGCATAAATGTTTTCCATCATTGGACAGCAATCCTTTCCCCTTTGAATCAGTTCCCTGGCAACTTTGACGGTATATTGATATTTTTCAGGATTCGCAATCATCAGCGAGACATATTTGTTCTCCCCTGACTGCTGTGTTCCGAGGAGATCACCGGCCCCGCGCTGGGTAAGATCAGCCTCTGAGATCTTGAATCCGTCATTAGTGTCGCACATGACCTGCAACCTGGCTAATCCCTTTGGAGTCTCGTCCTCGCTCTGAAGGATGCAATAGGACTGCAGGTCGCTCCGTCCGACTCTGCCTCTGAGCTGGTGGAGGCTCGACAGCCCGAAGCGTTCAGCGTTGGTAATGACCATGACCGTCGCGTTTGGAACATTTACACCGACTTCGATCACCGTGGTGGCAATTAGTACATCGATTCTACCCTCTTTGAACTGATTGATGATCTCTTCCGTGTCTTCTTTCGATGTCTTCCCTGTCAGAGCAGCGATTTTGACACCTGCAGGTTCGAGAAATTCCTTATATTCTCTTTCGATCTGTTCTACTGACTTTACTCCCGGAACCTTCTCATTGGCTTCAATCATGGGGCATACTACGTAAGCCTGGTGACCAGCCTGAATCTCTTTCAGGATAAACTTCATATTGCCGGTCTGGTTTCTGAACACCCTGGTCTTGACCGGCTTTCTTCCGCTTGGCATACTGCGAATGGTATGAAGCTGAACGTTGTCTCCGTACACAACCTGCGCCAGACTGCGTGGGATCGGAGTGGCACTCATTGTTATGCTGTGAACTCCTTTCGCAGCCTTCTCCACAATTGCCGTTCTCTGCTTTACACCAAAGCGGTGCTCCTCATCAACGACTGCAAGCGCCAATTCTTTATAGTTCACGTCTTTGCTGACGCAGGAATGAGTCCCAATGATTATTTGCGCGCTACCGTCAGCAATTTCCTTCAAGATCTCATTCCGCTCTTTCTTTTTCATAGTCCCGTCCAGGAATACAGTTCTAATCCCATATGGGGCAAGCATTTCTGTGACCGATTCATAATGCTGCCTGGCCAGAACCTGTGTTGGAGCCATAATGGCTGCCTGATATCCGCTCTCAGCAAATGCAGCTGCCAACAGGATACAGATAATTGTCTTTCCACAGCCAACATCGCCCTGAACCAAAGCATTGATACGGCGCCCGTCCTCCGCTGTTTTCAGCATCTCATGGATCGCCCTTGATTGATCTTCCGTAAGTGTGAATGGAAGATCCGAGACGATTCTGTTTAGCAAAGACCTTGTTTTGATATTATACTGGCTCCCGGCAGACACTTCCTTGCTGTTCAATTCATTATGAATGGCAAAATACAGCAGATCATTGAAAAGAATCCTGCTTCTTCCCTGTTCAACCTCTTCCATGGTTCTCGGTGCGTGGATAAAGCGCAGTGCAACCGGCATGCTTGCTTCTCCTGCTGCATCAACTATATCTCGCGGCAGGATTTCGCTGTTTGCAATGCCAACAGCAATCGCTTTTCGCATCGTATCCTCCAGATAAGTTTCACTCATTCCTGGAATCGCACGATATACAGGATATATTCGAAGCGTCTGATCATGAAAAGGCTCAAAGATCTCCGGCTGGTTCAGCCCGTATCCATATTGAGCGTTATAATCCACTTTACCGGCGATGACGACTTTTGTTTGGCTGTCAGCCAGTTGCTTCACTTCCCGGAAAATCCAGGGCATGTTAAACCAACGTACCGTCAGTTCCTGGCGATATGGCTCAATGGTGCATTTTGCAGTCACGAACTGTCTCCCGTTCCCGGGCCGCCGTTCACATGACACCACAGTCCCAGCGAGCACGGAAACCTGATCATGGGGCAGCAGCCCCGTAAACTGACGAAGATCTTTGTAAGATTTGGGCAAATACTGCAGCAAATCTTCTACTGAGAAAATTCCTCTGGACTCAAACTGCTTCTTCTTATTTGGCTTTACGCCTAGCTCTTCCAGTTCCATATTATTTACCTAATCAGTTTTTTCTTTTTGTCAACTATTATTGTATACCATTTTTGTATTTTTGTCAACATTATTGCATGGTATTTTCTCTGCTTTTCCATCCGCAAAGGATTGAACTCGCAGCTGTTTTGCTGTAAAATCAAATTGAACACTAATCATCAGGGGGAACAGGATCATGCAGTACCGCAATTTTGGAGACTCTTATGTCATCCGCATGGATCGCGGAGAAGAAATCATCTCCTCTCTGACTGAGCTTTGCAATGCCGAACATATTGCCCTCGGTTCAGTCGAAGCAATTGGAGCGGCCGATCATGTCGTTATCGGCCTTTACGATGTTACCGCCCGGCAGTACCACAAGAAATCTTTCGATGAGCCGATGGAGATCACTTCCCTTCTCGGCTCCATCACCACGAAAGACGGAGAGACCTATCTGCATCTGCATATCAATCTGTGCCGGGAGGATATGAGCGTGATCGGCGGGCATCTCAATGAATGCCGGATTTCTGCAACTTGCGAGATGGTCGTTCGAAAGATTGATGGCACAGTGGAGCGCAGGCTCGATGAAGATGTAACAGGCTTGAATCTGTTTGAATTTGTCTGAATCTAATGCCATGAAGCTCTACAGCCGGCGCAAGTCCGAAGAAATCATAAGACGGAACTCCGCTCTCATTGAGAGCGTCTGCACCTCCTGCCATCTTCCTCCGGCCTATCTGAGAGCAATCCTGATGATGGAACTTCCGGAAATCAACGTTCTTGATGTCCTAACCGACTCTCTGGTCAGCGTCAACTGGCTCCGATATGATCTGTTCCATTCTTTTCGGCTGGAACGCCATACACGCAATCCATTCAGGAAATTTGACAGTTCTACCGGATATGCTCAGATCTTTTCTCAGGTTGCCATCGAAGCCATTCTGTTCGCAGAGTCGGAAGGAATCCCTCTTTATCTTGGTATCCCCGGTGATCTGTTCCCTTTTAATCCGGATGATTTGAAACGGATCTGGAAGAGGCTTCACAGCGACAGGGTCTTCAATCTTTCCTGTGCAGCACTGAATATCGTCCATGCCGCTTTTCAAATGACCGGACGAACGGATTTTGAAAGCCTCAGCGATGAAGACATAAAAATGACCCTCTCCCGATACAACGGCAATGCCCAAAGAATCAGCGCCTACGGCGAACAGGCATTTCAATACTACTTGGAGTGTGAGAAAAATGACCGGATTCTATAAAAACATGGCAACCGAAGACTATGACGACTACAGAGATACCGAGGAAGTCACAAAAAGAGAAATCGCAAAAAAAGACCCGATCCTTAAAGATCAGGCCCAATGAAAACCCCGATGATCTCCGTCCCGTTGGAGATGACGACTATGAATATTAAGATGCAGGAAGGGTCGCAAAAGCGATCCTTCCCGCGTTTTCACTATTATAACTTCAATCCTCGTGATGTCGATACCTTGTATTTTGCCATTTGCCCCCCTGATAACGGTGCAGCTCTTCTGTGAGATGGTCCCAAAGAAGTACATCCCCTCTATCCGGATAGAACTCCAGGAATCGCCCATCCACGAAGGTATAAAACCGGCTGATATCCGTACACATTCCGAATGTGGGCAACTGAGCGCTGGGAACAGTAAAACGCTTAGGCTTCCCCTCCAGCGTTCCTTCAAAATGAAGCCCCTGATGATCCAGCGTCAGCATCCCTTCTCCGCGTATAAGCGACGTTCTATCCCCTGTCAGCGGCTTATTCTCCGGTAACACGCCCACACGAACATGCCCGCTGTGGCAGAAGTTCTCTTTACGTACTTCCTCAGCAGCGCGCTGCCGTTCCAGAATCGTCCAGTCTGTAACGAGCTCAGGACAAATGCTGTCACCCACAGCATGAAGCTGATATGTCTCATCCAGTTCCACCCGGTTGCCGCATTTGCAGCATGTCATGGTGTTTCCCTCGCACCGCATCTCATATAATGAACCGCATTTTGGGCAAAGGTAGAGAAGGGTGTCGAGCTGCTTCGCCATCTGCCCTTTCCCCTGAAAGTGAACCCGCTCCCGTTTATTCCAGATATAATCATCGTGGGCAAGCAGCCGGTTCATCGTGTCCTCAATTTCCTCTGCGGATAGTCTCCTGAGCTGCTCCGGCGTGAACATCCTGTCAACCACCACTTCGATCCGTCCCTTTCTCTGGTCGAGGCAGTGTTTGGTATAGGTCAGATATCCCCCCGAGATCTTGGAATAGTAAACCGGAACGCCAAGCTTTTTCAGGAGCTTACCGCCTCCTGGAATCACGGGCTGTGCCATCCCGGTAATGGAGCTCATTCCTTCCGGCATCAGGCAGATACTTCCGCCGTTGCTGACAACCCGCAGGATCTGGCGCAGTGCGTGGGGATCGGGCGTAAAGTTCTTTTTGGGGATGACCTGCATGACAGGAAGGAGCCAGCTGGTTGGAAAGCGAAAGAATTCGTTATAGCCCACCACATAATTCAGCCGCTTGGGATAACACGGAGGGCCGGTAAACTGGTAATCCACCCTGGAGGCATGGTTTGCGATCATCACAATCGGTCCATCTTCCTTTGCGGGGTATGCATGATAAGTGAAATGTGTATTGCTCATTCGGTTGAGTACCTCTGTCACCCTCATGAGCAATCCATAAAGCCACTTTGGCGGCGTCTTGACGTTCGCGTTCCTTACCCTTTCATCTATCGTCATCTGTTCTCCCCCGCTCCGTACATCATCTCGTCTTTCCGTTACTGACTGGCCTTGGTAAGTTGAGTAACCAGTTCCCGTTTCTCATAGAGCTCACAGCCTCCAAGTGCCGCCATTGATTCTATCATATCTTTCCTTTAAGCACAACAAAAAACGGGCGAACTTGACGTCACCCGCTTTTTATATTTCTGCCTGCATTTATTGATGAGGCTACCAGTTTTTTCTCTTCTCTTCCGTTTTATCCGGCGTTAAATGGCAGTGGAATTCCTTCTGCAAGGGCGATCTGCTCTTTGACCGCAGCACTCATAGGGCATCCGTCAAATCCAAATTGAACTTTTTTCTTTCCTAAGTAGTTGATTGCAAGGCAATGCAGACACCCATCTCTGTATCCGCACGAATTGCATGGTTCACCAACCGCCCTTACCGCCACGTGAATTTGCCTGAGAAACTGTGAATTGCGCAGGTATTCTTCCACCGTGGAATAGTTTTCAGGCGCATCCAGATGCCGGCATGGCGTCAGTTTTCCATCAACATTGACTGATATGATTCCCCTCCCTGCCAGGCAACCATTAAAAACTGGGCTGTGAATGCTTGTACCTCTTGATATTTCTTTCAGTACTGCATTCAAGCTTGAATAACATGGCTCTACCCTGATATGCACTTTGCCCCTGTATTCGCTGATAAACTCTGCAACATTTCTGATCTGCTCTTTTGTGGGATAATGATCCATCTCATTCTTTGAGGTCGGCTTTAATCCGAGAACTACGAGATTCTTCACGTTATGACGTTCTGCAATCGTCACGACATCGGGAAAATCATACGTATTGAAATCCTGCATTACCCAGTTCATGCAGGTATTCTCGTAGCCATACTCAGACAGCACACTGAGGGCGTTCAGGGCGAGACTGTATCCGTTCCGGCTTCTATCGTTTATCTCCTTCGTTGAGCCGTTAAGCGAAACATAGATCCGCGACACACCGGCTTCAATCAGGGTCGCCAGTCTCTCCCTTGTAAAGTTATAGCCGGAAAGCGCCACATTGATCTCCATTCCGAGCCGGGAACCAGCCCGGATCACCTCGTCCAGGTAAGGGTAGCACAGCGTCTCTCCTCCGCTGAGGCTGACCATTGCGATGCGGTTCTTTTTTGCCTCGTTCATCCAGTGGATTGCTTTCTCCAGCGGAAGATCCTTCCCGTTGTTCAGCGTACAGTAACAAAACGGGCACATGAGCGGGCAGCGCGTTGTAAGCTCCATATTCATGGTAAAAGGCCTGATTTCCTGATTCATGTCATTTTCTCCCCTTTCAATACTCCGAATGGGCTTATGCACAGCCGTCTTGCAGCATTTCCGCAGTCTGCGGCCTGCAATTATGCGAAAGCCGGTCGCGAACCGGCTGGAAGGCATTTAGGAACGCTTTCTGCCGGCACTCGTTAGAATAAGCACAGTGTTCACAATCGCTGCATACGGGCCAGTTATCTCTCGTGAAAACGGCTTCACCGGCTCCCTGGAGGAAACGAATCTGCCCATTCAGCGCCTCAAGAATGACCTCATAGTCAAATACTCCCTCGGGCATATATTCTGCTATTCCGAGCGGGAAGCAGTCTTCCAGTGAAATAGACGCATATCTTTTCTCCCGGTCAGCAAGCAGATAGTCCCGCAGCCTTTCCACTTCATCCAACGTGGCCGTCGGAAGGGAGAACAATGTTTTCAGTTCCTCACCGCATTCCAGGTAGTTCTTGGCCTTTGGCCCTCTGAAAAAGGCAATATCCGACATTCCGGGGATGAAGATGTCAAACGCAGGAAATCCGAGGTAAGAATTATCCCTGATATACACCTCAAACCTGTTCTTCTTTGCCACACTGAGCATGTATCGCAAGTCATCTTCATCTGATCCCGACACCGGATGGTCAAATTCTTGAAAACCGGGGTTCCTTCTTCTATTATGGATATTATCTGGGTATCCCCCCGCTCCAAGCTCGAAGCATTCTTTCAGGTTTGCATAGAATTCTTCCATCTGTGCCTCATCGCCTGGATCCGGCATCCTGACCGGTTTCCCCCGGAATCGCATCTTTGTAA
>Ga0256405_10006302_pt1 | contig 19176 bp, 14 predicted proteins | sample RumenRJG_02DNA_FD_189096 | JGI IMG/M metagenome (GOLD analysis project Ga0256405, IMG submission 189096) | Bovine rumen microbial communities from Lethbridge, Alberta, Canada - RJG_02 | ecosystem: Host-associated > Mammals > Digestive system > Stomach > Rumen | place: Canada: Alberta... | reverse complement strand
ATTTACGCTTGTTTTGATTTGCAACACTAAGATAAGTGAAAAATCTGACATGGCAAAATCCTGAGCAACTTTTTGTTGCTCAGGAACTTATAAATAAAGTTAAATCAAAGTGTTGCGGAATTAAGGAAAAACATTGTTCACAAGCTCACCAAGCTACGCAAGTTCTTCGCTAAGGCTCATCAAGCTAAAGCAAGTCCGACCTAAAAACCTCAAAACCTCAGAACCTCAAAACCCTAAAGAAAGATGAAAACAACCCTATCCATCATAGCCTTGTGCTGCGCAATGTCAGCCTCGGCACAGACATACACCTTGACACAGCTCAAGGACTCCGCACTCAACAATAACATCGCCATACGAAGCGCGAGACATTCCATCGATGCCGCACAGCATCAGCGCAAGGAGGCATTCTCGAAGTACTTCCCTAACGTAAGCGGCACCGGACTTTGGTTTAATGCCGACAAGGGTATGGCGAAGATGGACATCAACCCATCTGAGTATATCACGCCCGAACTGGGAGCATCCCTTGCTCAGATGCTACCTCCTGAAGCCCTCGCCTCTTTGGGAAGTCCGATGAGCATGACCATGATGAAAAACGGAACGATAGCAGGTATCACGGCCGTTCAGCCCGTCTTTGCAGGAGGACAGATTGTCAATGGCAACCGTCTGGCGAAAGTCGGAGAGGACGTAAGCCGACTGCAACTGCAACTGTCTCAGAAAGAGGTGGAGAGACAGACGGAGCAGTACTACTGGCAACTCGTCACCTTACAGGAGAAACTGAAGACCATCGAAGCCGTACAAGCCCTGTTGGCTGACATTCATAAGGATGTGGATGTGGCAGTACGTGCAGGTGTAGCCATGCGCAACGACCTGCTTCAGGTGCAGCTCCGTCAGAATGATGTCGAGAGCAATAAGGTGAAACTGAACAATGGTATCAATATCGTGCGTATGCTTCTGGCACAGTACTGCGGAATCCACAGCAATCAGTTCAGCGTGAAGAGTGCAGAGATAAGGGATGTATCTTCCATGCAAGCCACCAGACAGGACTATGATCAGGCTTTGCAGCACACAACCGAATACCAGTTGCTTAGCAAACAGGTGGAGGCTACCAAACTGCAACGCAAGATGGAGATAGGCAAGAACATGCCGACCGTGGGCGTAGGTGCAGGGTATAACTACCACAACCTGTTGGATAACGACCGCACCTTTGGCATGATCTTCGCCACCGTCAATGTCCCGATATCCGACTGGTGGGGAGGCTCCCATTCCATCAAGCGCAAGAAGATAGAGCAGCAGAAAGCAGAGGAACAGCTTGCCGATAACTCCGAGTTGCTTAAAATCCGTATGCAGAACGCATGGAACAACGTGGAAGAAGCATACCAACAGCTCCAGATTGCGCATCGCAGCATAGAACAGGCAGAGGAGAACCTACGTCTGAACCGTGACTACTACAAGGCAGGAACAAGCCGTATGTCAGACCTTCTCGAAGCCCAGTTACTCTATCAGCAGTCACTCGACAAACGTGTTGATGCCTATGCCGACTACCAGAACAAGCTCTTGGAATACCGTCAGGCGACAGGACAGTAAAAGGGGGTATAATCTCTTATAGGGTGTGTGTATAAATGTAAACAATATACTTTACATTTCCCATCCTTCCTCTTTAAAATCCTCCAAACAGAATTTATTAAATTACAGTATATCTGCGCGTTATCGCATCGCAAGTTTTTTTTGTATCATGGGAGTGCAAAAGAGCTAATGTGGAATAGTATACTTTTTTCATCGAATTCACATCGACTTTAGAAAATGTAAAGTATATAGTTTACAAAAAAACACAGACCCTATCCCCCACTCCCCAGAGTTTTAATTACTAAAACACAGTATATCAACTCCTTACCGTATTCTAAGTTTTATTTCACTCTGGGAGCATTAAATAGTTGCGAAATAATTTGCAATTACGCGACATAAGTATTAACTTTGCACTCAGAAATCATGTAATTGGTGTGGCGCCCACTATAAGCCTTATTTCAAATCCGCTTCTCCTTCGCTTCAAATCCGCACCAAATCCGTTCCCTATATCAAAGATATAGACAGGAAAAGAACTTTCGAGAATGTTTATGATGAAATTTAATTAAGCAAAAATATCTTTATGAAACGACATCTTTTCTTCATACTCTCTGTACTCTTGACTGCTTTTGGCGGTCACAGAACGACTGATGTATCTCTTTCGGGGGCAGATACAAGTCTTGTCACAGATTCGATGACGTCAAAGGATTCGTTATCTATGGTTGAAGAAGAGAATAAGTTGCTGAAAACTTTGCTTCCAGATCTATATTCGCGTAAGTTCCCTACGGCAGAGGAGATGAAGATGTGGGAACTTGTTATTGATGGTGACGTGGCTTACAAGGATGTGCCTGTGCTGGGCAGGGCTTTGGTAAGGGCATATTTCGGAAATCAGTATTGGGGTATGGATGGTGACTATGAGGCAGATCAAGAGAAACTTCCTTTACTTCCTGCGCACGGCGATTTCTATGCTACTGGTGACCTTGACTGGTATGGTCTTTGGCCAGACACGATTTATGCTTCATCGGTTGCGCAAGATAATGGCAAGAAATACGATGTGAAGAACGTTTTGGGATTTGGTGTATATAAGCCTTGGTGCTCTGCAATGGGTAAAGCAGAAGGGGCATGTCTGACATGTATGTTTAAGTTAGACAAGCGCCCAATTCAGAGCATCTCGCTATGCAATGGCTATTGCCATACGGAAAAGCAATGGAAGGATCATGGTCGTGTAGCAAAGATGGAGTTGCTTGTGGATGGCAGTCATTACAAAACCTATGATCTCAAAGACACTCCAGATAATCAGGATATAGAGATTGATTCCATCTCGCCTAAAACATCAGGTGCTCCAGTTGAGCTTTCTTTCAAGATTCTCAAGGTATATCCAGGTGCCAAGTACAATGATGTGAGCATAAGTCTATTGGCGTTTAATAGTTGGTATGGAGCAGAATATGAGGATGATTAAGAAGCTCTTGAAATATCTATCGTTGAATTCAACCCAAATGATATGAATGGAAAAGTAATATATCGAGTTTTGATTTGTGCAAGTGTTATATGCTATATTGCAGCTTGCTTCCTCCCTGTACATCGGAATGACGAACCTGCACAAGGTGCATTAATGCTTTTGTTCGGAGGTTTGGCATTTATTGCTGATATTCCTACATTCCTGGTATGGTGCGCAAATCCTTTGATGTTCTTAAGCACAGGTCTTATGTGCTCAAAAATCGGCTCGCCCAATATACCGATAATCCTTTCGTTCCTTGCCTTTATTTTGGGAGTTGGCTTTATGTTTATGGATACAATTGTAGATAATGAAGCTGGTGCATCTGTTGATAGAGGTCCCCTCAAAATTGGCTATTATACATGGCTGTTATCCCTTGCACTCATGTTTATTTCTTCGCTTGTAGCAAAGAATACAGACCGAACCGACAAGCATATTCGTGGATGCGTGTGATGAGAATGATGTTGTAAAGGAAATTCAGCTAAAGATATGATGAAAAGATTTTGTTTCTGCTTTTAGGTGTGAATTAGTCTTTCTTGCTCCGAGAAGTTAGACAAAACTCCTGATATTTCTGTCGTTGAATTCAGACAGAGATTGGATGACTATGAGGCTACTATGGTTCTCAAAAACAATGTCAAAACAGAAATCCACAACGTAGAATTTCTCATTACGTATCTCGACATGAACGGCAATGTGCTTGATAAAAAAGAATTTTCATCTCTTATCAACATCAAGCCAGAGATGAGAAGTGAATTGAGAATTCCTGCTTTTAGGCACAACGAGCATTATCAATATTATAAAAATTCAGATGGTATTGTTGGGCATCCAAATTTTAAAATTACAGCCCAATTACAGCGGTATAACATCGATGATTACGAATTGGAGCAATTTGCAAAAGGACACCCAAAAGAATGTATAGAATGGGGGCTTCCCACAATCGTATTTATAGTCATAATTACAATATACATCATTCTCCCAATAGCACTTATTTTTGGTTTGGTAAAACTTGTGAATAAGATTAAGAGAAAAAAGAAAAGTCAGAATAATTAAATCTGATTGCTTGCTCTTCTTTGGGTTACGGTTACATAAATATGTAACCAGAAAAAGAGACACCCCTATACCATTTACTATTTACCATTTACCATGTACAATTTATTCGCCAAAGCTCATCAAGCTAAAGCAAGTTCCTATTCATAAAATTCGGGAAAATAAAGAAATCCCGCAAACAAGCTCACGCTTGTCTACGGGATAATGTGTGAGAGAGAGAGAGTGGGCGTTGACGGATTCGAACCGCCGACCCTCTGCTTGTAAGGCAGATGCTCTAAACCAGCTGAGCTAAACGCCCGAAACACCTTTCGGAGGGATATTGAAATTAAGAGATTAAGATATTAAAATATTAATAAATTAATTTTCAATTTTCAATTATCAATTGTCAATTGTCAAGACCTTCTTGGTGGGCGTTGACGGATTCGAACCGCCGACCCTCTGCTTGTAAGGCAGATGCTCTAAACCAGCTGAGCTAAACGCCCGGAAGAGATATTTCCGAATTGCGAGTGCAAAGGTACTACATTTCTATGAGACTACCAAATTTTTCTATGACTTTTTTTCTAAATCTATCAATTTTTGTTGATGCGAGCCAAAAAGTTGGTTATTCTTTAAGGAGTAATTTAGTTATTCTTTAAGGAGTAATAAGGAGTACAAGGAGTAACGCTCCTAAAGTCGCTTAAGGAGTACAAGACGATAGTAATTCTCGTTGAAAGGCTAAAGCCTAAAGTCAAAAGTCTAAAGTTTTTTTCTTTTCGACCTTCTGGTAAATCGTGAAAGCCAATCAGGTACAGCCTTCCAGGCTGATAAGGAAAGTGAGGCTTATCTATCCGAGGGCATCCTCTCCTTCGTCGAGTATGCACCTCGGTTACTCATAGTGTTGCCTTCCAGGCAATTCCTATCTTGTAAGGAGTAATAAGGAGTACAAGGAGTAACGCTCCTAAAGTCGCTTAAGGAGTACAAGACGATAGTATTTCTCGTTGAAGGATGAAGAGATTAAAGATTAGAGTTTGTTACTATCAAACCTTATTCCTTACTCCACCCAACCCCTATTCCGTATAAGACATTCGTCTTGTACTCTTTATCACTCCTTGTACTCCTTAAAAACTATGAATTATGAATTATGCACTATGAACTAAAATCTCTGTTCTATTTCCTTTTCGCCCAAAACCACGGTTATGGTCTTGCCATCGGGGGTGTATCGGCTGTTTTCGCATTGCAGGAGTCGGTCTATCAGACTCTCCATCTGCTCCTGTGAGAGTATCTCTCCGTATGGGGTGGCTGCACGCTCTGCAAGCTGCAAGGCGAGGAATGAGTTTATCTCAGATTTGACATCAGAACCGTATTCTACAACCGCACTTACAAGTTCGTTGACAAGGGTGACAGCATCGAGACCATCGAGGCCTGCGGGTATTCCGGAAACGCTATAGCTGCCGTTGCCTTCCTCGCTTATCTCAAAGCCGAGACTGCACATCTCACCTATGGCTGTGGAGAGGTATGGCGAATATGACGGCGGGAACTGCACTACCTCTGGGAAGAGTATCTTCTGCGTGCTTGATGTCCTTGTGGCAAGGCTGTGCATATAGTATTCAAAGAGGATGCGCACATCTGCCCTGTACTGGTCGGTGAACATCAGGCCGTTCTCCACCTGTGTGACGATGTATTTGCCACTATATTGCAGATGCTCGTGACCGCGATTAAGCAATGGCATCTGCTCGTCCTCATAGTCATTAAGCACAGAGGAGAAGATATTGCCATCCTCCTGCGTATCGTCGATATTGATAGCCGAAGGACTATAAAGGCTCTCCCACCCTTGTGTCTGGCGTGGCTTATAGTCGCCAAGTCCGAGGGACGAACTCGGTATGCCGCCTCCGCGTGTGCCGTGGCTGCTGCCAGAAGAAGCGCGTGAAGGCTTATCCAAATACTGAGGCTCGTCGGAAGGAGTGCATTTGAATGGGTTGTATGAGGAATCGATTTCGATAGTCGGTTGCTTGGCATCAAACAGCGCATCAGGATTATATACAGGGATGTCAGGACGACCCTCTACATCGAAGTCTATCTCCGTTACGCCAGAGAACTTCCCGACGGCATCGCGCACGGTAGCCATGAGAATCTGCCATATAGCCTGCTCGTTCTCAAACTTTATCTCGGTCTTTACAGGGTGGATATTCACGTCTATATCCTCGGGATTGACATCGAAGTATATGAAATAAGGCACTTGGTCGCCTGAAGCTATGAGGCGCTCGAAAGCCTGCTGCACCGCCTTATGGAAGTAAGGGTGCTTCATATATCGTCCGTTGACGAAGAAGAACTGCTTTGCGCCCTTCTTACGCGCACTCTCGGGCTTGCCTACGAATCCCGTTATCTGGCATAGCGTGGTGGCAGTATCGAGAGGCAGGAGCGTCTGGTTTATCTTCTTGCCAAAGACATCCATGATGCGCTGACGGAGCGAGGTGGCAGGGAGGTTCATGGTCTCCTGTCCGTTGTTATATAGTATGAAGGAGATTTGCGGATATACGAGTACGATGCGCTCAAACGTCTGGTTTATGTTGCTCATCTCCGTGGTGTTCGACTTTAGGAACTTCCTTCTTGCCGGCACATTGAAGAAGAGGTTCTCTACGCAGAAACTACTACCCACGGCGCATGCAACAGGTTCCTGTGACGTAACGCGAGAGCCTTCCAATGTGATGCGCGTTCCGAGTTCATCCTCTGCCCTGCGTGTCTGCAACGTCACCTGTGCAACGGCTGCGATAGACGCCAATGCCTCGCCACGGAAACCCATGGTATGGAGTGCGAAGAGGTCATCGGCCTTGCGTATCTTGGATGTGGCATGACGCTCGAAAGACAGGCGCGCGTCGGTCTCAGACATACCGCAACCATCGTCGATGACCTGTATAGAGGTACGTCCGGCATCCACCACGAGCACCTTGACAGTCTTGGCGCCCGCATCGATAGCATTCTCCACGAGTTCCTTGATAACAGAGGCTGGGCGCTGTATCACCTCACCTGCCGCTATCTGATTGGCTACGCTGTCTGGCAGAAGTTGAATTATATCCATTTCTCTCTAAGTAAATCTCGCTTGCGCGAGGATATTCTTTTTTGGAAAGTAAATTATCAATAAATTACGACCAGTAAATTAATTTTCTTTCTGTGGCGAATGCCACGATAGTAATTTACTGAATATAATTTGCTGCAAATTTACTTTCCCAAAATTTAGTCCTACTCTAATTTGCGTTTAGGCGCTTCCCTACGTTTCTCCTGTTTCAGTTCTTTTTCCTTGCCCTTGCCTCTCCAGATGAATATATCATCCTTGTTCCTCGGACGGATATAGTCGAACCATGCAAAGGCAGGGAGATGGAGCCTGTCGGGCGGTATCTGCGTTATCGGGTACATCGTGCCTGTTGACTTCGATGCCCATATCTTCTCCAGCTTACGTTCTGGGGAGAGATACATCTTCATAGTGTCGGTCTCAAGGAAGTTGAGTCCGATGATTGTGGTGTCGGCATCATCAATAGGATAATAAACCGCCTGCACGTTGCCTATCGCCCATGTCTCACGCGCCTTGCCCTCTTGGAAATACACCTGCATCTCCTTTGAAGCCAACTGATTATAGTGGGCAGAGTCCATGCGCTCTATGCTCATCGCCTGACCAATGACATCGGCATAACGGATGGTGGAGTCCTGCATATAGGCGTGCATAACCTCGCCCAGCACCTGACGCCCCATATTCCATGCGATAGGGTCCTTGTAGAGCGTAAGGCATGAATCCTTGGAATTGAACACCAGGGAATCGCATACCGCCTGTATGTCGGTGCGATATGCCCTCACCTTATGGAATCCGTGCATGACACGATACACAGAGTCGGTATTGATATTATATGTATAGAGCTTTATGGAGTCGGCATGAACATACAGGGTGTCGTTCTGGGAGAAGTCCATCACAACGGCAGAATCGGTGGCAAAGCCGTATCCGATGTTCTCGTCGTAGTAGATATGATTGCCGACAAACTGATTCTTGTTCTTCTTATCTACATACACCACGTTTCCGAAGCCCTCGTCTATCTTCTTCTTGCTGTCGGAGAACAGACTGTCGGCGGTTATCGTCTTCTCATTGTTATCCACCGTAGAGCGTCCGAATAGCATCGATTCCTCGGTGTTGGTGTTGTAGAAACCGTCGGTTGTACGCACTATGTTTCCCTGATTGACAATCATAGACGGTCCTACCTCGTTCTTCTCAGAGGTGTAGTCACCCACGATATGCGCAACGGAAGTCTGGGTATCGTAATACAGGGTGTCGGAATACATCGTCATCCTGTCATTCTTCAGACGCACCTTGTAATAGAACACAGCCTCGCGCGTCTCGGTGTTGTACTGTCCCCAGTCTGAGGTCAGCGTACTACCCTTGTCGATAAGCTTTCCGCCGTCGAAGAAATACGCGATGCCATACATACGGTCGTAGTCGAGGGAGTCGCAAAAGAGCTTCGACTTACGATGCGTGAGGACAACATTCCTACGAGCCTCTGCACGGTCGTCATTACCGTCATACCATGCCCATTCCGATTTAAGGGTGAGGGTATCGCCCTGTTTCATGAAGACGTGTCCGAAAGCCTCGAAACTATTGCTCTGCTCATTGAAATACGCGCTGTCGCAGGTAAGTATTCCACCCTTGTGGCGGAACTTCACCTTACCCCTTGCAATCTGAACGTCAGGACGCATGCCATACACGTCGTATTCAAGTTCGTCAGCGTGCTCAAGGTATATACGGGGGTCTTCCTGCTTTGCACCGGCACGTTGCCTTTTAGGCTTGGCAGAGAAGACCACACTCAAGCCAAAAAGGCACAGGACCATCAACATGATGGTTCTGTGCCATTTTATATTTGCTTTATTGCGAGTCGTCATTACTTTATCCAACCCTCGTATTCAAAATTACAGTTCTTATAGCGGTCGTCCATACGGACATACGTATCCTTAATCTTACTCTTCACCCAGTTATGGATGAGTTCCTCACGACGTTTCTCGAGCACCACGTTTTTCATTACCTGGAAATCATCGGTAATCTTCGCACGATGTCCCTCGGTTCTTGACTTCAGCTTCACGATGGCGCAGACGGTCTTCTGCTTTGCATTAATCATAGTGAATGCCTTTGATATCTCGCCGACCTTCAGTCCCTCAACGGCACGAGCTACCTCTGGTGGAAGATCCTTCATCTTGAACTTTGAAGTATGTGCGGCATTCTCCTGATCATAATTAGCCATCAGACCATAGCTGAGACGTGTGTCCTTATCATCGGAGATAAATGAAGCTGCCTCCTCGAAGGTGAACTTATTGGCACGAAGATCGTCGGCAATAGAGTCGAGGCGATGCAAGCCCTCGTCGATAGCTGCACGTGGAACCTTCGGCTTACGGAGGATGTGACGGCACTTGATCTTGTCGCCACGCTTGTCGATAAGCTGAATAATATGGAATCCGAACTCAGTCTCTACAATCTTACTTATCTTCTTTGGGTCGCTAAGGTTGAAGGCAACGGCAGCAAAGGCAGGGTCATAGACACCACGTCCGGCATAATCCAATTCACCTCCCTGACGTGCAGAACCCGGGTCCTCAGAATACAGACGTGCAAGTGCAGCAAAAGAAGTAGAGCCCTCGGTTACACGCTTGGTATAGTCACGAAGGTCATCCTTCACCTTATTTATCTCCTCAATAGGAATCTTAGGAGCGTTGGTTACAATCTGCACCTCAACCTCTGTCGGAACGAATGGGATGCTGTCCTCAGGGAGATTCTTGAAATAGTTTCGAACATCAGCAGGTGAAACCTTTACGTCCTCCACCAGTTTCTCGCGCATCTTGCTTATAAGCTGACGATTTTTGAACTCATCATGCAGTTCATTCCTCATCTGGGCAATAGTCTGCTTGCGGTATTCCTCCAGACGCTCACGAGAGCCTGCCATCTGAATCCAGCCATTCAACTGCTGTTCTATGGCAGTTGCCACCTCAGTCTCTGTCACCTCGATACTGTCTATGGCTGCCTGATGGAGGAATAGCTTCTGAACAGCTATCTGCTCAGGAATACGGCAATCAGGATCTCCACCGAAGTCGATGCCCTCCTGTTCGCCCTGCATACGCATCACCTCTATGTCGGACAGAAGAATAGGCTCATCACCTACAACCCAAACAACCTCATCAATGAAATTAGGATTCGCGATTGTATTCTTATCTACCTTTACAGAATCGTTAGCTGGTGATTCCTGCATCATAGAGCCGCTACCGAACTGATTGGTAACAGCAGAAGCTGCAAGTCCCATTAAGAGAAATGAGGAAAGAATTATCTTATGTTTCATTAGCCTGACAAAGCCCCCTCCACCTCCCCGAGGGGAGAGCTTTTTATATACAATAATACTATCTAAAAGCCCCTCCCCCTCGGGGGAGTTGGAGGGGGGCCTCTTTTTAATGCTTATTGACCGTAGCAAGTACGTCCCATTCCACTTTGACAGGGATTCGTTCACGAAGAACTGCTACCCAACCCTGTTCGAGGGCTTCCTGATAGTCTGCCACAACCTGCGCACGCACATCATCCATCTCCTTTGGAGCCTTGAGCACATCGCCATAGGTGGCATCGTATGGATAATCCTTTACAGGCTTTGTCTTAGCATCTACGCCAAACACATCCTTATCTACGAGCGCATTGTCACCCATCTTGAAGATACCCTTCTCTACGCGGATACGGAGTACAGAGTCGGCATTGAAAGTAGAACGGAGAACCTCAGCCCATTGATTGAACGGCTTTCCCTTGAGCACTTTCTGCACAGCTATGACATCATCAATATTGCGTGTATGATATGCTATGCCCTTGAATCTTGGAGCCTCCCATACATATTTCTTCTTGTTCTTCTTGAAATATGCCTGAAGACCAGCCTCATCCTTGCTTGCCTTTTCCCAAACCTCACGATTGCTTATCTCATAGAGAAGTAAACCGTCATGATACTCCTTGAAAAGATATTTCATATCAGAATCGAGGTTGGCAAGGGAATCTGCACGCTGATTCATGATTTGCTCCTGAGGCAGACCTGTAGCCTTCACCATCTGCTCCAACTTACCGTTTATGATAGACTCACGAATACCACGAGCATCAATGAAACGATGAATGTCGGCACGGAGAGAGTCGTATGACGGCATCGGAGCATGACCAAGCATCTTGACGATGTGATATCCGGCAGGAGAAAGGAAAGGTCTTGATACCTGACCGTCTCTAAGCGAGAAAGCAACATCCTCAAACTCCTTGAGAGTCTGACCACGGGAAATCTGTCCAATGTTTCCACCATTCTTATTTGAACCCGGATCCTGACTGTACTTGGAAGCAAACTGAGCGAAGTCACCACCTGCCATGATGGCGTTATAGATAGAGTCCGCGCGATTCTTCACACGAATCTGCTCATCGTTGCCTGCCTGCTGAGGAAGACGCAGAAGGATATGTGCAGGAGTGATAAGTCCGTCAGTTCCTACCCTATTCTTCGTGTCATTATAAATCTTACGTGCCTCAGCCTCTACGTCAGCCTCATTGATAAGCGTTGGGCGCACCTGCTGATCACGATAGCCCACATACTCCTTCTTATAAGAAGTCATAGTGTCCATCTTCTCTTCAAGGGCAGCTGCAACCTTCAGCTTATAGTTGATAAAGAGGTCAACATATTCCTCTATTGTCTTCTTGTCTATAACACCCTCTGTATTGTTCTTGTTATAAGAATACTCGAACTCAGAGCGAAGTACAGGCTCTCCGCCAATAGTCATTATCACAGGATCATTATTCTGTGAGAATGCCGTCAGCTGAACAGCGAGACAGGAAGCGAGAAAAAATATCTTTTTCATCAAAGTTTATAATTAACAATTAATAATTAACAATTAACATAGGCTCGCGCAGAACGAACAATCATTAATAATCAACTTGCGCAATAATGCCATTCTCCGGCAGGCATGTTAATTATTAATTGTTAATTGTTAATTGCCGAAGGCCGTTTTATTGAGGTCTGCTATAATTTGGAGCCTCACTTGTGATGATTACCTCGTGTGGATGGCTCTCAGACATACCTGCAGCTGTGATGCGAGTGAACTTGGCATCGTGAAGAGCCTCGATGTTACGAGCTCCGCAATAGCCCATACCTGAACGAAGTCCACCTACAAGCTGATAGATAACCTCCTGAACAGTTCCCTTGTAAGGAACACGACCTGCGATGCCTTCTGGAACGAGCTTCTTTGTCTCCTTCACGCCACCCTGGAAGTAACGGTCAGCAGAACCCTTCTCCATAGCCTCAAGAGAACCCATACCACGATATGACTTGAACTTACGGCCATTGAACAGGATTGTCTCGCCCGGAGCCTCCTCTGTACCGGCAACAAGTGAACCGATCATTACAGAGAATCCACCAGCAGCAAGTGCCTTAACGATATCACCAGAATAACGAAGACCACCATCTGCGATAAGAGGAACGTCTGTGCCCTCAAGAGCCTTTGCTACGTCATATACTGCAGAGAGCTGTGGAACACCTACACCTGCCACGATACGTGTGGTACAGATAGAACCAGGACCGATACCTACCTTAACGGCATCAGCGCCAGCCTCAACGAGTGCCTTTGCAGCCTCACCTGTAGCGATGTTACCAACTACGATATCAACATCTGGGAAAGCAGCCTTTGCCTCACGTACCTTCTCGATAACGCCCTTTGAATGACCATGAGCAGTATCGATGATGATAGCGTCAACGCCAGCCTTTACGAGAGCCTCCATACGCTGGAATGTATCAGCAGTAACGCCAACACCTGCAGCTACACGCAGACGGCCCTTCTTGTCCTTACATGCCATTGGCTTATCCTTAGCCTTTGTGATATCCTTGTATGTGATAAGACCGATAAGCTTGTTATCATCGTCAACAACAGGAAGCTTCTCTATCTTATGCTCGAGAAGAATCTGTGAAGCAGCCTGAAGGTCAGCCTGCTGATGGGTAACGATAAGGTTATCCTTTGTCATCACATCCTGGATCTTACGGTCAAGATCACTCTGGAAACGGAGGTCACGGTTGGTTACGATGCCTACGAGCAGACCTTCTTTGTCAACAACAGGAATACCACCGATATGATACTCAGACATGATATCAAGCGCATCCTTGACTGTCTTCCAAGGGTTGATAGTCACAGGATCGTAAATCATACCATTCTCAGCACGCTTTACGATAGCCACCTGACGAGCCTGTTCCTCAATTGACATATTCTTGTGGATAACACCGATTCCACCCTCACGCGCAATGGCAATAGCCATAGGAGCCTCAGTAACAGTATCCATAGCCGCTGTTACGAATGGGATCTTCAAATCAATGTTACGAGAGAACTTGGTACCAAGTGATACCTCACGTGGAAGGACTTCTGAATAAGCTGGAATCAGCAATACATCATCGAAGGTAATACCTTCCATCACAATTTTGTCTGCAATAAATGAAGCCATAGAATTAATCTTTTTTTATTGAGGTGCAAAGTTAGTAATTTTTTCCGAGATAATCGCCATTATCTTTCATTTTTCTTTTCCTATTAATGCAAATTAACGCGGAATCGGGATTTTGCACTTCATTTTACACAAATTACGATTTTCCTATGAGGCATTTAAGTTTCCTTGATAAGGAAACAACCTAAGCAAAGGTCATCTTTGTTTTTTCAATGTGTTGCTTTGTACAAATTCCCCTGATCCCCCGAAGATACTCCATACATGCTCCATAGATACTCCATACATACTCCATAGTTTCGATGGAGCATCTATGGAGTAATGATGGACAAGCAATGGACGTAGAAAAAGAACATAGAAGCAACGATGTTAATTAACATAGCGTTGGCTTGGGCATGGATCCTTTACGTCGGAAATCAAATCATCAACCGTCGTGACTCTCAACTTTATTTTTAATTTGTGTCTCTTTCCGTTTCTCTGTAAACAATCAGCATAGAAAATCACAGTATAACTATTGCCTCCATTTCCTTCATTCACAACAGATAAAGGACGAGACATATCAACATTATCTACATATTCGCAACAGATATAATCCAAACCCATACCATATTTTGCATCATTTTCCATAGTAGAAGCAAAACGAGATGTACAATATTCACGTATTAACTTAATACATTTTTCTTCACTATCAGAGTCTGTAGATTGCACAAGCCTAATGTACTCATTATAAAAACTCTTTATTTTGAGACACATTTCTGCTTCTGATAATTTTGCAGATGCAAAACTAGAGAACAACAACATAGGAATTATTGTCAATACAACTTTTTTGAACATCGTTTTATTACTTTATATTTAAAACAAAAGTTCGACGAATCCACATTAAAGCACATTCGTCGAACTCTATTTAGTTCGCCAACTCCGAGAGGAACTTAATCCTTACAAGGCGAATCTCATCTTCCTCGTAGTCATCACCAAGTTCCTCAAGGGCTACGGAAATCTTGTCCGTCTCACTTTCTCGGAAATACTCGTAGATATCCTCCACGACATCCTCATCCATTACCTCCTCAAGGAAATAATTGATATTGAGTTTCGTACCGCTATCCACGATACGCTCAACCTCTGTGAGGAAATCGCCAAAGTCCATATTCATAGAAGCCGCTATATCGTCAAGAGGCATACCTTTGTCTATGCTCTGGATAATCTTCACCTTCTTCAGAGAGTTCTTTGCGACGGTCTTCACACGAAGGTCTTCCGGACGCACAATCTCATTTTCCTCACAATATTTCTTGATTACGTCACAGAATTCCTGTCCGTATCTCTTCGCCTTACCTTGTCCTACTCCCTGAATATTCTGAAGCTCGGTTAGATTAATAGGGTACATAGTGGTCATCTGCTCAAGGGAAATATCCTGGAACACCACGTATGGCGGCACATTATGCTTCTTTGCCACATCCTTTCTGAGACTCTTCAATACGGCAAACAACTCAGAATCGAGTGCTCCGCCCCTTGCTGCTGGTGCATCGTCCTCTTCTTCCTCAGAGAACACGTTATCCTCGGTAATGAAGAACGGCTGAGGATTCTTGAGCCACTTCTTTCCGGCTGACGTTATCTTCAACGTTCCATAATCCTCGACTTCTTTGCGAAGGAAACCCTCCACAATAGCATATCTGATTACAGGATTCCAGAGCTTGTCACGCTTACCCTCACCACAGCCAAACGCCTCAAGCAGATGATGCTTATGGGATGTGATATCATCAGTTGCGCGTCCCTTTACAAAGTCTATAAGATATTGAGTACGGAAATTCTCCTTGATAGCCACAACCGACTCAAGTATACACTTGAGTTCCTCAGTAGCCTCAAACTTCTCCTTTGGATGCAGACAGTTGTCACAATTATGGCAATTCTCCTCCGTATATGTCTCTCCGAAATAGTTCAAAAGCAGCTTTCTACGGCAAAGAGAAGACTCTGCGTATGCCTCTGTTTCCTGTAGCAGATGACGACCTATATCCTGCTCTGCCACCTGCTTATCAGCCATGAACTTCTCCAGTTTCTGAAGGTCCTTATGTGAATAGAAGGCTATACACTTGCCCTCGCCACCATCACGACCTGCACGACCTGTTTCCTGATAATACCCCTCAAGACTCTTCGGAATATCATAGTGAATGACAAAGCGTACATCAGGCTTGTCGATACCCATACCGAAAGCGATAGTTGCCACGATAACGTCAATATCCTCCATAAGGAACTCATCCTGAGTCTGATTCCTTACAGGTGTGTCAAGTCCGGCATGATATGGACGTGCCTTGATGTCATTGGCACATAGTACGGCAGCAAGTTCCTCTACCTTCTTTCTTGACAAGCAATACACGATACCGCTCTTTCCCGGGTTCTGCTTTATGAAACGGATAATCTGCTTGTCTATCTGATTTGTCTTCGGACGTACCTCATAATAGAGGTTAGGACGGTTGAACGAGCTTCTGAACTCCGTAGCATCAGGAATGCCAAGGTTCTTCTTTATATCCATCCTCACCTTGTCGGTTGCCGTTGCAGTAAGGGCAATAACAGGCGACTTGCCAATCTCGTTTATGATAGGGCGTATTCTTCGGTACTCAGGACGGAAATCATGTCCCCATTCTGAGATACAATGAGCCTCATCTATAGCATAGAATGAAATCTTAACCTGCCGGAGAAACAGGGCATACTCATCCTTGGTAAGCGACTCTGGTGCCATATATAGCAACTTCGTCTTACCAGACAGAATATCGCCCTTCACCTTGTCGATAGCAGACTTGTTCATTGACGAGTTGAGACAATGAGCCACGCCGTCGCTCTCACTAATACCGTTGATGACATCGACCTGATTCTTCATCAACGCGATAAGCGGAGAGATAACGATAGCCGTCCCTTCCATCAAGAGCGAAGGTAATTGATAGCACAACGACTTACCGCCACCAGTCGGCATAAGCACGAATGTGTCGTTACCAGCAAGCAGGTTACGGATAATCTTCTCCTGATCGCCCTTGAATTTGTCGAAACCGAACAACTGCTTCAGTTTCTCTGTAAGATTAAGGTTTTCCATTATCAATTAACAATTAATAATTAACAATTAACATAGGCTCGCGCAGAACGAACTTTCACTAACAATTAATAACCACCATGGACTTGCGCAAGAATGTCATTCTCCGACAGGCATGTTAATTATTAATTATTAATTGTTAATTGCCAAACGCTTAGGTCAGTAATGCTTCTCCAACTGCTGTGCTGCGTAGTCCTTTGTAACCTCGAATTTCTTCAAGCGCTTACCAGGACACTCAAACATAGCGTCGGTCATAACAGTTTCCACAATAGAACGCAAACCACGAGCGCCAAGCTTATACTCTACAGCCTTATCGACTATATATTCCAGCGCCTCAGTTGTGAACGTCAGTTCTATCTTATCCATCTTGAACAGCTTGATATACTGTCTTACGATGGAGTTCTTTGGCTCAACGAGAATCCTGCGGAGAGCATCCCTGTCGAGCGGATTGAGATAAGTAAGTACAGGCAGACGACCGATAATCTCCGGAATAAGACCGAACGACTTCAAGTCCTGCGGCTTTACGTACTTCATCATCTCCTTCTGGTCAATCTTACGCACATTCTGCACAGAGTTATAGCCCACGGTATGTGTATTCATTCTCTGTGCTATCTTACGCTCGATACCATCAAAAGCGCCACCACATATAAAGAGAATATTGCGGGTATCAACGTGGATATAATCCTGATCAGGATGCTTACGGCCACCCTTTGGCGGAACATTCACGATAGTTCCTTCAAGAAGCTTCAATAAGCCTTGCTGAACGCCCTCACCACTAACATCACGTGTAATGCTCGGATTATCGCTCTTACGTGCAATCTTATCAATTTCATCAATAAAGACGATACCACGCTGAGCAGCCTCAAGGTCGAAATCGGCAACCTGAAGCAGACGGCTGAGAATACTCTCCACATCCTCACCCACATAACCAGCCTCCGTGAATACGGTAGCATCAACGATGGTGAAAGGAACATGAAGGAGCTTTGCAATAGTACGGGCAAGAAGCGTCTTACCAGTACCAGTAGAGCCCACCATTATGATATTGCTCTTCTCAATCTCCACGCCGTCATCCTCGTCAGGCTGCTGCAAACGCTTATAGTGGTTATATACAGCAACCGAGAGATATTTCTTAGCCTCATCCTGACCGATGATATACTGATCTAGATATTCCTTTATCTCATTAGGCTTAGGAACCTCGGAGAGACGTGGAGCCGTATCATAGTCAGAACCTTTCTTATCAGCTCCCTTTGCGCCCTCTGGACCAAAGCCTTGTGCACATACTATATCATAAGCCTGACGGGCACAATCCTCACAGATATAGCCATTCAAGCCTGTTATCATCAGACGCACCTCACTCTCGCTACGTCCACAGAAATTACAGATATTTTTCTTCTTGTTCATTTATCAAACAAAAGCCCCCTCCATCTCCCCGAGGGGAGAGCTTTTTATATACAATAATACTATCTAAAGACCCCTCCCCCTCGGGGGAGTCGGAAGGGGGCTATTTCTTCACCAGCACAGCATCAATCATGCCATACTCCTTTGCCTCCTCTGCTGTCATCCAGTAGTTACGGTCAGAATCCGTCCACACCTTCTCGTAAGGAGTATGAGAGTGGTTGGAGATGATGGTGTAGAGTTCCTTCTTGAACTTCTGAATCTCCTTTGCCTCAATCTCAATATCCGAAGCCTGTCCCTGAACACCACCAAGAGGCTGGTGAATCATAACACGAGAATGAGGAAGAGCAGAACGCTTACCCTCCTGACCAGCAACGAGCAACACAGCACCCATAGAAGCAGCCATACCGGTACAGATAGTAGCCACATCGCTTGAAATGAACTGCATAGTGTCATATATGCCAAGACCGGCAGTTACACTTCCACCAGGAGAATTGATGTATATTGAGATATCCTTGCCAGGATCAGTAGAATCCAGATACAGCAGCTGTGCCTGAATCGTATTCGCGGTATAGTCGTTGATCTCCGTGCCGAGGAAGATAATCCTATCCATCATCAAACGGGAGAAGACATCCATCTGTGTGACGTTCAACTGACGTTCCTCAAGAATGTAAGGATTAAGGTACTGTGCCTGTGTCCTCATTACATCGTCAAGAGCCATGCCATTCATTCCGAGATGGCCAGTAGCATATTTTCTGAAATCGCTTCTTAAATCCATTAGTTATATTGCTTTTCTTACTGTTTAGTAACACAAAGTTACGAAGAAAACAGCGAAAAAGCAAAATTTAAATGTTAAAAAAGGAAAAAAGGCTTAAAACAAAGCCTTTTCCCCTTGCCTTACACATACTCAAAAGGCCATTTTCGCCTAAGTATGCCTATATTAAAATGCAAACTACAAAATCATCCCTTAAATGTCCGATTCCTGCGAACGGACTTGGAACTCTAAGTTTGCAGCGTCTAAGAAAAAGATGGGATAATCTTTGATTAGTAAGGCAGAATTCCTTACCTTTGTTGTAAAAAGGAGGAACCGGCCTGCTGGAGAGGGAAACTTGGGACTTGAAT